>Ga0224496_10000064_pt1 | contig 77738 bp, 63 predicted proteins | sample SF_Jul11_sed_USG_2_FD_168127 | JGI IMG/M metagenome (GOLD analysis project Ga0224496, IMG submission 168127) | Sediment microbial communities from San Francisco Bay, California, United States - SF_Jul11_sed_USGS_8_1 | ecosystem: Environmental > Aquatic > Marine > Sediment | place: USA...
GAACCAATGAGTGGTCGCGAAAACTCGACGCCCACAATTGTCCCAGGACGGGCGATTGCCGACCATCGCGATCCAGCGGTCGGGTCGAATACAGCTATAACAGTGTCCAAGAAATCGGGAGCGGTACAGAACATGCAAAACAATCGCAAGAGAAGCAAGCAGGAGCGCCAGAGCCAGAAGTGACGCTGCCGCTTCTCACTTCAACTCGTGCGGAAACCGATGCTCCGCCTTCACCGCATGCATCGATAACCACGGGTGGAACGGATGTCGTTCAAAATATCGGCAGGGCCGTTGGCTAAATTTGGTAGTCCCGTCGAATCTGATATTAGGTTGGGAACAGCGTAGCGGATCAAAACCTGAGTTCTTTTTCCAGGTCGGCTTTCTTCTTATCGAACTGCTTCTGGTCGGCCTCGCTCTTCTGGGTAATCGCATCCTTCATACCCACACCAGCTTTTTCCATGGCCCGCTGCGACGCCTCGCCCTTCTTCTTGATCTGGGCAGCCACATCCTTCGCCTTTGGCGACCCGGAGAATTCGTAATACATCATCGCGTGACTCTGCGTGAAGGTCGGATCGGGGCGCTTCATAATGGTGTCGCCTCGCAATTCAGCACGATCCTTGGCGGGTTTGTCTCCGTTCGGGAGGTATTTCATCCAAAGAGACGCGATCCTGAGCTTCTCGATCGACTGCATCGTGGTCTTGCCCAGCTCGCCAATATTGCCGGTTAAACCCTAAGCGTCTTTTTCCTCTGCCTTCATCCATCGGTCAGCGTTGGCTGACGCCACCTTTCGTAACTCTTGCCGGAACATAGGCGAGGAGGAATGGGGGGCTCTCGATCCGGTATTGGGATCGACCGAACTGTATCGGTTGTTATCGATGTTCCAGGCCGTCTCAAAAAGACGGAGATCGTCCGGCTTAGCCTGAACCGCCTTCAGGAGTACCCGATTGGCTTCTTGCCGGTCGCCGATGGTTTCGAAATAGCGAAACGCCGAGGTCTGGCCATCAGCCCGTACCGGTTCACCGGAATACAGAACCCCTTTAGACTCAGCGGCCTTGGCCAAATCCCGCCCTAGTTTTGGCATGTTGGCCCTGGCCTTCCCTGCTGCATTCTTGTCGTAGCGGTCGATGCAGTCGCTGGCCGCCACCCTCATGTACGCGGCGAAGAGAGCAGTAGGTTGTCCAGCCTGTTCCGCCTGCTGCAGCGCAGCCGACTGCGCCAAGGCAGCGTTCTTTTCATCGTCGCCCAAACATGGATCATCCGCATGGACGACCGGAGCGGTGAGGACGACTCCGATCAGGGCGTAGCCAGCTAATCCCATCAGACGCATGGGTGATCACCTCCGCTTACTTGCCGAATAGGCCTTTCATCATCTTATTCACGTCGACCGAAAGATCACGGTCACCGCTCTTTCCACTGTCTTTGTTTTCACTAGCCTGTTTTCTCCCTGCCCGACGCTGCTCCGCATTTTTCCGAAGTTCCTCAAGATTGGGCATACCAGCCTCTCCCATCATCGCACCCATATCGTTCTTGGTGTAGCCGTCTGGAATCTCGAAGAGGGCGGGGTTTTGCTTTTCGATCTTCAGATTGGTCAGCTGGCTGGTCATGCGCATCTTCTTGTCACCTTCTTTAGACAGCATGTCCATCTTGACGGTGATCCCTTCTTTGGTCGTCCAGAAGAAGCCCCCGAATTTTCCCGAGCCATCTTTCTTAATGGCGACGACCTTGGATTTGGTAGTCTTCATGCCGTTGACCGTTTCCTGGCCGACCTCGGATTGCTCGACGATCTCAAATGCGTCAGTCCCGCTGATAGTCGAGTCATTCATCGGCATTTCCATGTACATGTCTCCCATCAACTGCCACATCACCTTCTTATCCTTCCGGATGATCGTGGTCATGCCGTCCGATCCACCCATCTCCATCCGGTCCTTGTTGGCGGTATGATAGATGCGCGACTTCATCGTCATGCCGCCTTCTGTTTCCATTGTGCTATCGGCCGAGTAGTCGACCTGTACGTCCGGTAGAGGGGCCGCACTCACCGTGAGAGGAGCGAGCATGACGCAACTCCACATCATGGCATGGCGCAAGAGTTTCATGGATTCGGTCCTCCTGGAAAGGGATGTTGTGGGGTAGGGAGAATATCGAGCTCTGGTAGGGAGAGTCAATAAGCAGAACTCTTGAGGATGATGCTCATGGAATCTCTAAACCGATCGGAAAATTCGCGGCATACCCGTCGTTCGTGGCAGTCGGTTCCAGCATTAACGCATCTCCGCCTTGCCGGAAAATGAAATCCTGCCGATTTCTCACTCTCCGTGGACCCATCGCAGCATAGGGATGACCGGTGTGCACGTGATCGGTCAATTCATCGGGAAAGTATACTTGCGACGTGAACTCAAAACTCCGGCGAGCCATCGGCGTTGTGCGAATCTTAAAGTGGATATGCACGGTTCGAATAGGATACCAGCCCGGATAGATCGTCATGAACCGGGCTTCGCCTCGAGCGTTAGTCATCTGATGGCCTCGCAAGAACTTCTGGCCGACCGTGCTGAATCCATGGTCCTGGACATCTGAATATATTCCTCTCGCATCGCAGTGCCAGATATCCACCTGGGCATCAGGCAGGGGATGGCACTCGCCAGCACGAAGGCGAGACACCTGAAAGGTGAGGGTAAAAGGCGTCCCAGGAGTGCTCCGCCCATTGGTCGGATCTGCGCGAATATCGGATCGGTGCAATCGTTCATCGACGAAGTACGGGCCCTCGGTTTGCTCAGGACGGACGATGCAGAGTGGCCGAGGCGTGGCAACGATCGTTTGAGCGACTGCTTGTCTTCCGCCGATCAGGTAGGTAGCTCCAGCCCCTAGAAGGGCCATGACTTCGCGACGAGAAAGCAAGCATCCGATAGGCGTATGTTCCTCTATCACGGCCCTGCAACCATTCCCTTCTTAAACCAAAAGATGAAGGTACAACCCACTACCTTCTCCTGAGTCGTGGGTGAACGGCTCGCGGAGGTGGCGGAGGGGGTGAAAAACCACGAGAAGGCCCATAGAATCCACGCCCAAAGTAGTAGCCACCATAGCCACCAAATGGCCCCCACAAACTGCCGTATCGGCCATAGGGATAGAACCCGCTATACCCATAGGGCGGGTAGTAGGCCCCGTAGTAAGGACTTCGATCCCTTCGTCTGTTCGCTGCGATGCTGTTCCAATCGATGATATGTTTCACGTCAAGAATTGGGTAGGTGTAGTCACTTTCGTCCAGTTGTCTCGTCGTCTCACCAGTGACGGTCCCGATCACAGTAATGGGTGTCCCTTCCGGCAGACTGGCTGGATCGAGGAATGCTTCGCGAACAGCCAGGAATCGTCCTTCTGACCGAAGACGCTCCTCCGTCAAGGGGCCATCTTTCTCGTTCGGCAGTTGCAAGATTTCCAACTCGGTTCCTGCGCCTGTCCGTTTAGCCCGAATCACGTTGCCGCCGATCATGACGGTTCGCCCGATGTACTCACTAGGAGCTCGCTTGAGCTCCGCAAAACTGACGGTCGTATCGATTTCTTGTTCTAACCCAAGAGGAATACCGAGAAGTTCCGTATCACGCTGGACCTGATGGATCGATTCTGCACAGGCTGAACACATGAGCGCTGCGCCGACTAGGGGAGCGAGCACCGTCATACGAGCCATGGGTATTCTCCTCTCCTAGAAGTGATAGGACAGCCCACCAAGGAGATGTTGTGCCCGGTAATTGCCGCTGAACCCGCCCAAATCACCGAAGGCTTGGTCGAACTTGAGCGTCGCACCAGTGTACTTATACTCTCCAAAGATCGCGATCTTGGGTGTGATGAACGCGCGCAGACCGGCCAGTACGTTCCATGCTACCGCCACATCCGTGTCGCTTCGTACAGTCGGTGTATCGCCAATGTGGGCAATGGCGGCTCCTACCCCGGCGCCAATGTACGGCTGAAGCGTTCGCCCTGGGTACCGAGCAATGAAGTTGGCGCCTACTGTGGTCACTCTCATATGGATACCCGGGTCGGTATCCAGCTGCTTAATATGCGGCGTGGTGTTCAAGACTTCTCCCTCGATGCCATACCAACTATGCCCAGGGAAATATCCGATCTTAGCGCCGTAGGTGATTGAGTTCTGCAAGTCAAAGTCAGCAAAAGGACCCGGTACTCCCGCCTGAGGTCCCGTTCCTGCAATACTGTTGATGCGATCCGCAAAGTTCACTCCCGCCGTTCCGGCGACATACATTTCCGCAGATGCAGGAGGGGAGCAATCGAACATCATGAATGAAAATCCTGCTAGGACTACACCAACGATTGACCAGTTTTTTCGTGGCATGCTCATGACTCCTTCGAGACATCATACCAAAAGTTTTGATGATGAGTAGCCCCCATCCGCAACGGCGAGACGTTCCTCCTCGCCAGATTCTAAACCCATTCGTATGCCTTCATAACTATTCCAATTCCCCTCAAGACGCGAATCTTCCTGACACCCGTGCCGGACAGCGTGCGTGAGTTCGGACGCTCGCTCACCGAAGTTTGCCTTGATATTGTGGTTGACAGTTGGACTGACCATGGGACATATGGTAGATGCCTTAAGGGAATACAGGACGCCAACGAAGGTCCAACATAACTTCACGTCCGCAAGGAGGAGCTGATCATGGGATTGATGGATCAATTGGGGCAAGCAGCGGGTGGGATGATGGGAGGCCAAGGCGGTCAGAATCCTATTCTGCAAGCCCTGACTAGTCTCCTCGGAAAGGACAGTGGGATTGGCGGGCTGGCCGGACTCGTCCAGGCATTCCAGAAGAATGGGCTCGGCGAAATCGTCAACTCATGGGTGGGCACAGGGCAAAACCTGCCGGCAACGCCAAGCCAGATTGAACAGGGCCTAGGAGGTGATCTCCTCAACCAACTTGCCGGGAAAGCAGGACTATCCTCTGGCGCAGCGAGCTCACAACTCGCCGGCCTTCTTCCGGATCTTATCGACAAGCTGACACCCAGCGGGAAGGTCGAAGCGGGGGGGCTTGATCAACTCATGAAATTAGTTCAAGGGAAGATGGGTGCCTGAAACAGAGCGTACGCCGTACGCTGTATCCTTCGCCCAACACCTCAGAGTATGCGCACACGGGACCAGCTCGTTGTCTGGATGGCCATCGGGCTGGTCGCGTTATCGGCTGTTTGGGCACTTCGTACGCCTCCAGCCTCCAGACCAACACCCAGCCACTCAGCGCCTCCCACTCTCCCAGCGGGAACGATTCCGTTGGTCACGGGTGATGAGCCTATCGCCGACGTGTTTACTCGGGCTGGTTGTTCAGTCTGCCACATTATTCCTGGAATCCCTGGTGCCAACGGTCGAGTGGGGCCTCCCTTAGTACTTGGCACCACCGGCCTGGAGCGACTCACCGATCCCGGATATCACGGGAACGCTCAAACCGTGCATGATTACATTGTCGAATCTGTGCTGGAGCCGCAACAATTTGTGGTGCACGGGTATCCAGAACATACGATGCCGAATTGGTATGGATCGAAACTGAGTGCGCTGGCACTTGAAAAGATCGCACTGTATCTTACACGTCAAACCGAGGCTGATCTGTCTCCTTGACAATGCGGCGGGCGAGGACTATCGCTTGCGTATGGGGGTGACGTTCCCAGAACCACCACCCTGAATCTTAAAGGCGTCTGTCTCGTGTGCGCCCATCTGTTTATCGAGCAACGCGTTCACCGCGTCGTCGCCTTTGAGCCCTTCGAGTTTGATTTTGAGGCGAAGATTGTTCGCGCTGTCCGCATTGATGAGGGCCTGCTCGAGCGTAATCTTGTTGGCCTTATACAATTGAAACAACACGTGATCGAAGGTCTGACAGCCCTCGTCCACCCCCTGTTCCATGGCCTCCTTCAAGATATCGACTTCAGCTTTTTTGATGAGATCCTTGACACGTGGCGTATCCAACATGATCTCCAACGCAGGAACCCGCCTACCGTCGACTGACGGGATAAGTCGTTGGGAAATGATGGCGCGCAAATTCAGTGAAAGTTGCAAGTAGATCTGGGCATGACGCTCGACCGGGAAAAAGTTCATGATCCGCTCGATCGCTTGGTTCGCGTTATTCGAGTGGAGCGTCCCGATGCAGAGGTGACCGGTTTCAGCAAAGGTAATCGCGGCTTCCATCGTTTCCGTATCGCGCACCTCACCGATCAGAATCACATCTGGTGCTTGTCGGAGAGTGTTCTTGAGCGCATTCTGGAAGGTCAAGGTGTCGAACCCGACTTCGCGTTGCGTGATGATCGATTTCTTGTGTTGATGGACAAACTCGATGGGATCTTCGACGGTAATGATATGACCTTGATGGATGGTGTTGCGATAGTCAATCATGGCCGCCAGCGAGGTGGACTTACCGGAACCGGTGGCACCCACCACAAGCACGAGACCGCGCTTGGTCATCGCAATATCTTTAATGATCGGAGGCAGCTGTAACTGCTCGACGGTTTGAATCTCAGCTTTAATATGGCGGAAGACTAGTCCGACATTGCCTTTTTGCCTGAAGATGTTGACGCGGAAACGCCCCAACTCTTTGTAGTAGAGCGCAAGGTTCATCTCCATCTTTTCTTCGAATTCGCTCCGCTGCTGACCTCGCATGAGCGCCAACGCCAGCGCCTCAAGTTGTTCATTGGTAAACGGCGGGGCGTCGGTTTGCTGTGTGATCCCATGAATCCGGTAAATCGGTGAGGCATCGACGGTCAAATACAAATCCGACGATTCTCGATCCACCATGACCTTGAGGAGACTTCGGACATCCATGGTCATACTCCGCCTGTGTGCCTGCTGCTATGCAGCTCCTGCAACCGGTGCCCCGAACAGGTTGGGGTTCATGCTACGCGATTGGGCTTCAGCTTTATGCACAACTCCACGTGTCGCAAGGTCAAGCAACGCCATATCCATCGTTTGCATGCCGTCTTTTTGGCTGGCCTGCATAATTCCTGGAATTTGATGGAGCTTCGCCTCGCGAATGAGGTTTCGTACGGCGGTGGTCGCAACCATGATTTCCAATGCTGCGACACGTCCACCGGTCTTTTTCTTCAACAGTGTTTGTGTGAGCACGGCTTCCAACGCCTCTGAAAGCTGGGTCCGGATTTGGGCCTGTTGCGCCGGCGGAAATGCATCGATGATGCGGTCGATCGTCTTGGGAGCGCTCGACGTATGGAGTGTACCGAAGACTAAGTGCCCCGTTTCCGCCGCAGTCAAAGCCAGTTGGATCGTTTCAAGATCTCGCATTTCGCCCACAAGCACGATGTCGGGATCTTCGCGAAGCGCCGACTTCAGCGCGTTGGCGAACGATAACGTGTGAACACCAAGCTCTCGTTGGTTGACCAAGCACTTTTTGGACTTGTGGACGAACTCGATCGGATCTTCGATGGTGATGATATGGCCTTCAAATGTGCTATTCAGGTAGTCCACCATTGCGGCAAGAGTGGTGGACTTTCCGGAACCGGTCGGTCCCGTGACTAAAATCAATCCCTTTTCCTTATCGCAAAGTTGTCGCAGAATCGGTGGCATCCCCAACTTTTCTAGCGGAAGAATGGTGGTTGGAATATTCCGAAACACCGCTCCCAGCCCTCGCTGCTGCACAAACACGTTGACCCGGAAACGGGCGATATCTCCGAGCTCGAAGGAAAAGTCGCATTCTCGTTTTTCCTCGAAGTGTTTTCGTTGGGAATCGTTCATCATGTCATAGATAAGCGCGTGCGTTTCATCAGGCGTCAGGGGAGGGTGGTCGAGCTTTTTCAGATCCCCGTGAATACGAATCATCGGGGGCTCACTGGCACTGATATGACAATCGGAGGCACCCTCTTTAACGGAAAACGTGAGCAGCTTGGAAATATCCATCGCCCATGATCCTCAGTGTTAGGAGTTATTTGTGAGGCGAATGTCTCCTGGCATCATGCCATAGCGAATCCGGAAAGCAAGCAAATAGGCAGAAGATGCGAACCAGCGCGGTAAGAATTAGACGAGACCGGTTTCACGAATCGCGATGCGGAGCGCGTTGAGGGCCTCGTCGATCTGATCAGTGGTGTGCTCCGATGTCACAGTGAAACGGATCCGACTTGTTCCATCAGGAACAGTCGGTGGGCGAATGGCCGTGGCATACACTCCAAGAGCGAGTAGACGTTCTGCAAAGGTTGACGCAGCAGCGGCATCACCAATCAGAACCGGTAGAATGGGACTGTCGGTCGGCGTTAGACAAAGACCGAGGTTCTTCAGTCCGTCGAAGAAGCGCTGTCGATTCGACCACAACCGAGCCCGACGTTCTGGTTCCTGATCAATGACCGCTAATGCGGCCGACGAGGCGGCGGCGACTGCGGGCGGAAGCGCGGTTGCAAAAATGAATGGACGGGCGACGTTGATCATGTATTGAACGAGATCATTCGGTCCCACGAGGAACGCGCCATGACCGCCTATGGCCTTGCTCAGTGTGCCCATATGAAAAGGAATCCGGCGTTCCAAACCAAAATGTTCAACGGTGCCTCGGCCGTTTGCTCCCATGATGCCTGTTCCATGCGCGTCATCGACATACATCATCGCCCCGTATCGTTCGGCAAGGGAGACCAGGTCAGGCAACGGGGCAAGATCGCCATCCATACTGAATACACCTTCGGTGATGATAAGCGTGGGGCAATCCGTCGCACGGCGTCGAAGTAACGACTCAACGTGATTGCAGTCACCATGGCGAAAGACCCGAAAATCTGCCTGGCTCAACCGACAGGCATCGATCACGCTGGCATGGCACAATCGATCGACCAGGATACGACCGCCACTTCCAATGAGAGTCGGAATAATTCCAAGGTTCGCAACGTAACCTGCCCCAAACAGCAGGGCGGCTTCGGTTCCTTTAAATCTCGCAAGAGTCGTCTCCAGGTGGGTATGGGGAGGTAACGTCCCGCTGACCAAGCGCGCGGCACCTGACCCCACGCCATACCGTTCCGTAGCCATCATCGCGGCGCGCACAACCTCAGGATGGTTCGAGAGGCCAAGGTAATCATTGGAGGAAAGCAAGATGACGTCACGTCCCCCATAGTGGACACTTGCCCCGGTAGCCGATTCCAATGGTGCCAGCGTTCTAAGCAACGACCGAGCAGACAGCTGTTGGAGTTTTTCTCGAAATACGTTGATCCCAACCATATGTGACATTCCAGTACGCTCTACTTATTCATCTGCCAGGTCCGGTCGCATTGACAATGGAAATTCATCCCTAGTATAAAGCAACGGTTCAAGAGCAGAAAGTCGGTTCTTAATCATTTAAACGATGTGATAGATTCTCATGTCTTACCGAATTAAAGTGCCCCCTCGAACGTTGCCGGTTGATGAAGCCCATCTTGTGAGTGGACTTGAGCACTGGGTGCTCGGACTGAAACACTATCGATGGTCCATCATCGTAGGGTTCATTCTCGTGTTGTTAACGGCTGGGGGAATATGGGGCGTCTTTTGGTATGACGCGCAAAATGCCAGCAAGGCCCAAGAACTCGAGCGGGAGGCCACGCTGCATCTCTTTACGCGACCGGGTAATGATCCGAAGAAAGCGGAAGCCAACCTGAATGAAGCGATTGCGCTTTACAAGAGGGTGTTGGACGAGTATCCGAGAACACCGACGGCCCCGCTGGTACAATTTAGTCTTGGAAATGCCTTCTTGCAGTCTAACAACCTCGATTCAGCGATTGAATCCTATCAACGGTTTATATCGACATACGGATCCAATGTTTCGCTCCTCGGCCTCGTCCATCAAAAACTCGGATACACATACCTCTTAAAAGGGGACATCGACCAAGCCGCTAAGACCTACTCAACAATACTCGAGATCCCTGGGGCATTGAACCGTGACTATGCGATTTTTGAGCTGGCGCGGCTTGAAGAAAACCGTTCAAAGCCCGACGAGGCACTCAAGCATTATCAAGATCTGATCAAAACGCACCCTGATTCTCCCTTGACGAGCGAAGCTGCGGTGCGCGTGAAGGTCCTCGAGGCCAAGAAAACTTCGGAGCCCACTACAACCACTGCAGCTCCTAAGCCTTCAGCGCCCTCCACGCCATAGAGTGCTCTCTTCAGCAGACGCAGGATGGGCGCCGCCGTCCCCCTCATACCCTCTTCATGATGGTCATCTACTATCGGGCGATATTGAGGAGGTCACCAGCTCGAATGCGGCTACTGGAAAGGTTGTTGCGGGCCTTCAGAGTCCGAATGGGAATACCGAATCGGCGGGAGATCTTCTCTAGCGTATCTCCCCCACGAATTCGATACCAGTGAGAAGAACTGGCCTTCCCCTGTCGAGCTTGCCGAATTTGCCGAGTTTGCCGAGTTTTCCGGACCTGAGTCCGCTGGGGAGGGAACTTGTAGGTTGGAACTCGATCGAGCAATTTTAACACCTTGGCGCTCGTCCCGACCGGAACTTTCAAATGATACGCTCTATCGTCAGGAGGCGTCGCGTCCCGACGAAGTTCAGGATTCAGTAATCGGAGTTCGCTGTACGGAATACCCGTTACGTTGGAAATGGCCCGGAAGTGTAACGGGCGTGTCACGATAACTTCCTCAAACACATGAGGAGCGACCGGAACTTGGTCGAATCCGTACTGGTCGGGATTCCGCGCAATAATCGTGGCAGCCATGATGCGCGGGACGTATTGCTTGGTCTCCCGCCGAATCAGTTTCGTTCTCGAAATCTCTGAAAATGATTCCGCCTGGGCCTTATTGAGCGCGCGCCCTACCTTGCCTTCCCCTGCGTTATATGCTGCCATCGCCAAGGGCCACGTCCCAAAAAGGTCATACAGGTCCCTTAGATAGCGGGCTGCTGCAATCGTTGACTTAATGGGATCTCGCCGTTCGTCCACGTAATGATCGATGCGCAACCCGTAGATCTTTCCAGTTCCTTTCATGAACTGCCATGGCCCAGTCGCTTTCGCTCGAGAGTAGGCATAGGGATTGAACCCGCTTTCGACAAGGGACAGATGCACGAGGTCGCTCGGAAGGTCGAATTCGGCAAAGATATCTTCAACCAATGGCCGATAGCGATTGAGGCGGAGAAGCCACTGCTCGAATCGGTCTCGAATTGACGTGTTAAAGAAACGGATATGGCCTTGGACGGTCTGATCGATGACGACCGGAATGTTATAGACGGGACCTTGATGTTCCTTACTCTCAGTACTCCGCACTGTCTCAATTGATTCTGTTTCTGGCGCTTCAGCCTGACCCTCTGTCGCGGGCGTATCAGTGGGCGAGGCCGTCACCTCCGGTTCCAGCTCAGGCTCCAATGGGACCAGATTAGCGTCGACATCCTCGCTCTCCTGTGCAGCTTCTGTTTCTTCAGGAGGGGTCGACTCTACCGGAGTCGACTCTGCTGACAGGGGCTCTGGAGGAAGAACTACCTGTTCAAGCGCAGCCGTCTCCTCAGCCCAACTGTTGGGTTGAGCCATCACGACAGCAGCACACATCGCCAGAATCATCACGATCCTCGCGCTCACACTCCCGAGAAGTTGTCGTCGGTTCAGCGTCATGGATAGCATCAGTGATGAGCCTATCGATCCAGTGCTCACTTGTCAAGGAATCGGAATAGGCAAAATGTGACCACGCGCAGTTCTGAGCCGCGTGGATAGCCAACACGAAATTGCTTCGACCGACGAAGGCTTGCAGAGTGGAAGCCTGAGAGGGAAGCGGGGAAAGTCCTGATCGCGTCGGTAGTTCCGTCGTTCGATTTCTTGACAGCCTCCCAGCGCAAATGGTAGCGTGCTGCCTCTCCAAACGGCTTATCCCACCAGATTTACATGGTTACTTTGTGAGGAGGATTGATCGATGCTGAAGCGCTATCTCTTGGCCCCTGGCCCTACGCCTGTCCCCCCCGAGGTCTTACTGGCGATGGCTCGCCCGATGATCCATCATCGCGCACCTGAGTTCGACCCGATTTTCGCTCAGGTCCGTGAGGGACTCAAATGGCTGTTTCAAACGCGGAACGATGTCCTGATGTTGGCAGCTTCAGGAACAGGGGGCATGGAAGGCTCGGTCTCAAACTTCTTATCACCTGGCGACAAAGCCCTCTATGTCAACGGGGGAAAATTTGGGGAGCGATGGGGCAAGCTCTGCAAGACATTCGGCGTACAGGCGACCGAGATCAAGGTCGAATGGGGACATGCGGTCAATCCACAACAAGTCGCTGATGCTCTCAAGAAAGATCCGTCGATCAAAGCCGTGTATGTACAGGCCAGTGAGACGTCGACCGGAGTATCCCATGATGTGAAGGCCCTGGGAGAGATTATCAAGGGCTATCAGAACACCATCCTGGTCGTCGATGCCATTACCGCATTGGGCGTATTCGATATTAAGACAGATGCATGGGGCCTAGACGTCGTAATCACCGGCTCCCAGAAAGCCTTGATGCTGCCTCCCGGCATGGCGTTCGTCAGTGTCAGCGAGAAGGCCTGGGGCTTGGCCGACAAAGCCAAGAATGCCGCATTCTACTTCAACTTCAAGAAAGAACGGGAAAGTCAGATAAAGAACCAAACCGCATTCACCCCAACCGTCTCACTCATCATCGGCCTACAAGAAGTGTTTCAAATGATGAAGGCGGAAGGACTCGACACCATGTTTGCTCGGCAAGGTCGGTTGGCTCAAGCCATGCGCGAAGGTGTGAAGGCCGCTGGAATGACCCTATTTCCAAAAGAATCTCCCAGCGATGCCCTGACGGCCGTCTGCGCACCGGATGGAGTCGACGGGCAGGCGATCTATAAGAACCTCCGTGTGCAGTACGGCATGACGGCAGCAGGCGGCCAGGATCACCTCAAGGGAAAGATCTTTCGGCTCTCCCACATGGGCTATGCTGATTCCTTTGATGTCATCACAGCCTTAGCCGCCACCGAGATGGTATTGAAGGGGCTCGGGCATCCGGTCAAACTGGGTAGTGGTGTCGGAAAAGCCCAGGAACTCTTATTGGCACAGTAACCATCGCGAGGATGACATGGCCCCAGCAGGCATGAAGATTTTGATCAGCGACAGCTTGTCGAAGCAAGGAGTGGAGGTGCTCGAGAAGGCAGGATTCACAGTGGTGGTGAAATCCAAAATGCCGAAGGAAGAGCTCTTCACAGAGATCAAGGATGCCGACGGTTTGATCGTGCGATCCGGCACGAAGGTGACGGCGGAACTCATTGCTGCCGCCGACAAACTCAAGGTCGTCGGGCGGGCTGGATCAGGCCTGGACAACGTCGACACACCGGCGGCTACACGCCGAGGAATTGTCGTGATGAATACCCCGGGCGGCAACACGGTCACCACGGCCGAGCACACGATGTCGATGATCTGTGCCATGAGCCGACGCATCCCACAGGCGACCGCTTCCGTCAAAGCAGGGAAATGGGAAAAAGACAAGTTCATGGGAGTCGAGCTCTACAACAAAGTGCTTGGCATCGTCGGCGCCGGACAGATCGGGAGCCACCTGACCAAGATGGCCCAAGGCATCGGTATGAGCGTCGTCGCGTTCGACCCGTATCTGGCTCCTGAGCGAGCCGAGCGAATGGGCGTCACGATGGTGGATCTCGACGAACTCTTCCGCCGAGCCGACATTATTTCAGTTCATACTCCGCTCACCCCAGAAACACGTGGGATCATCAATGCGCAGGCGATTGCCAAGATGAAACCCGGGGTTTTGATCGTGAACTGCGCCCGAGGCGGCATCATCAATGAAGGCGACTTGTGTGAAGCCTTGAAAACCAAACGTGTGGGCGCCGCCGCCTTTGACGTCTTTGAAGAAGAACCTGTCAAGCCGGACAATCCGCTGCTGGCGCTGGACAACTTCATCTGCACTCCCCACATCGGGGCCCAAACGACTGAAGCCCAGGAAAATGTCGCGATCGGCATCGCAGAGCAGATCGTCGACTACTTTACGAAAGGCGTGGCCAAAGGCGCCGTCAATATTCCTTCGGTTGCTCCAGAATTGTTGCCTCGGCTCCAACCCTATCTCACACTGGCCGAAAAACTCGGCTCGCTCCAGACACAACTCGTTCAAGCAGGAACCGAACGGGTCGTGGTGGAATATAGCGGGGAAGTCGCCACACTCTCGGTCGCCCCCTTGACCATCGCGGTCTTAAAAGGCTTGCTCAATCCAATCATGCAACACCCGGTAAATTATGTGAACGCGCCGCTCGTCGCAAAGGAGCGCGGCATCGAAGTCAAAGAAATCAAGAGCACGGATGCAGGAGATTTCACGAGTCTCATCCGAGTTCGGGTTGAAGCCGGCAAACTGTCACACCAGGTCGCAGGGACGCTCTATCACAAGAAAGAGGCCCGAATCACAGAGATCGACCAATTCAAGGTGGAAGTCGTACCGGAAGGACACATGTTGTTCATACACAATGTCGATCGTCCGGGCGTGATTGGGATGGTCGGGAAGGTCTTGGGAGATCAAGGCATTAACATCCTTCGGATGCAGTGCGCCTTGGAGAAGCGAGGAGGGGATGCCTTGCTGATCATCGGCTCCGATGCGGAATTTCCATCGTCAGCATTGGACCAAATCCGCTCGAGCGCAAACATTCTGTCCGTCAAGATTGCAAACCTCTCATAATCAGCTCAACATTATTAGGTTGTTATGGCCTCTGCTCCTCCGACGCGTCGTCTTTCTTCGGGGGAGCGTGCTCCGTCGCGTGAGCATGCCTTGGTTCCGGTGGGAATGGCGACCATCCTCCCGGAGGCTGCCCGCCACGTCAGGCAGCTCGAGTCCGAGCTGCTCAGATACTTCTACCATTATGGATACGACGAAATTATCCTCCCGACGTTCGAATATTGTGACGTCCTTGCGCCAGGCCTCGAGCCGACACTACTAGAAAACTCCTACAAGATCGTTGATCGGACGACCGGCCGTATTCTGCTCCTGAGACCCGACGTCACAGCACAAATCGCGCGAACGGTTGCAATGGGCATGCTCGGCACTCACTTGCCGTTGCGGTTATCGTACCGGGCCACCGTCTTTCGCTATGAGCCAGAACATGTCGGCCGTGATCGTGAACTCTTTCAAGTCGGAGCGGAACTGATCGGAGCTGATGACCTTTCCGCCGATTGTGAGATCATCATGCTGATGATCGAAAGCCTGCGGCAGGTCGGATTACCTTCCTTTAAGATCTCACTCGGACACGTTGGGTTTTTCAAAGGACTGCTTGTGCGCGCTGGGCTATCTGCGGAAGGCCAAAAGCTGGCGGAGCAGGCGGCGGCCAGAAAGGATTTCCCCTGGCTGGGAGAAATTCTCGCACGGGAGCGAGTCGGCAAGCGATCCGCGCAGGCGATTTTAGATACGTTGGAGCTATGCGGAACAGCGGAGGTCCTCTCAAAAGGGCGCGCCTTGGCCAGGGGCGAACAACCACTCGTCCACGCATTGGACAGATTGGCTCAGGTCTACGAGAGACTCTGCTCGATGGGTTTCCAGAATGTCGTGCTACTGGACCTCGGAGAGTTCAGAGGATTTGATTATTACGATGGAATTGTCTTTGATGTCTTCACGGACGGGATTGGGATAGAGCTAGGCGGTGGCGGGCGCTACGACCACTTAATTGGACGCTTTGGTCGTGACATTCCATCGACTGGATTTGCGCTCAACGTTGATCGGCTCTTCCGTGGGCTGAACCGAGTCGACCCTGCCCGAACGATGACGTCAGCGGTCCTGGCGGTCGGTCCTGTTGCGATGATGAAGGAACTCGTATCGCTCACCCGACAACTGCGCCAGGCAGGTGTTCGTGTCATTCAACGAGCCGTGACCGCGTCGGGCCAAGATCTAGTCAGTGCAGCCGCCGATGTGGGACTCCAAGCCGAAATCCCTACCACCATCGTGATGGGAACGGACCAACGGAATCGCGGGCACGTTGTCGTCCTACAATTCCGCCAACCGATGGGTGATGGAAGGGCCGGCCGTTCTCCTCTTCACAGGAAAACGATGTCGATGAGCGAGTTTATTGCGAGCCTACGCACTGACCGAAAAGGGGTGTCATGAAATCTGCTGGCGCGGTTGATCTCTCTCAACCAAAGCTCCCGCCACAGAATCTGGAGGCAGAGCAGTCTGTGCTTGGGGCCATCCTTCTCGATAACGCAGCGATGCCAAAGGCGATGGAACTGCTCGTCGAAGAAGATTTCTATCGGACGGCTCACAAACGAATCTACCAAGCCATGCTGGAGTTGTCTGACACTGGCGAAGTGATCGATCAAATCACATTGACCGAACGGCTCAAGTCACGCGGAGAGCTGGAGGCGATCGGAGGCGCCGCCTTTCTCGCGGAACTCGTCCAGATTGTCGCAAGCTCGGCCAACATTCGATACCACTGCAAGATCGTCCGCGATAAGGCAGTGGCTCGTCAGCTGATTAGCACCTCAACGGAAGTGTTGACCAGAGGGTATGAAGGGACCGCCTCTATCGATGACCTTCTCGATTTTGCCGAACGATCGGTCTTCAGCATTGCACAAGGCAAGCTCGATCGTGCGTTCAGTCCGATCAGTCAGGTCATCAAAGAGAGTCTGGATGTCATCGACAAGCTGTCAAAACGAAAGGAACACGTCACTGGTGTCCCGACCGGCTACTATGACCTTGACGATATTACTGCCGGGCTTCAAGCTTCCGACTTGGTGGTGGTGGCTGGACGCCCCAGCATGGGGAAAACGAGCCTGGCATTAGGGTTTGCCACCCATGCCGCCATCCATGCCAATACCGTCGTCGGCATTTTCAGCCTGGAAATGTCCAAGCCCCAGATCGTGCTGCGCATGCTCAGTTCCGAAGCGCGGGTAGATTCACACGCACTACGCACGGGAAAGCTTCAAAAAGAAGATTGGTGGCGTTTGGCAGAAGCCGCGGGACGGTTGGAGCAGGCCCCGATCTTCATCGATGACACCGGTGGGATTACCGTTCAACAGATGCGCGGCAAAGCCCGCCGACTCAAGGCTGAAAAAGGGCTCGATCTGCTCATCGTGGATTATTTGCAGCTCATGCAAGGCCGAAGCGATTCTGAATCCCGTCAACAGGAAATCTCCGATATCTCCCGCTCGTTGAAAGCGTTAGCCAAGGAACTCAATGTGCCGGTGGTCGCCTTGTCGCAGCTGAGCCGGGCCGTGGAGGCGCGCAAGCCTCCGATCCCCATGCTGGCAGATCTCCGGGAGAGCGGAGCTATTGAACAAGATGCTGATGTGGTTATGTTTATCTACCGGGAAGATGTCTACGACCAGAATTCTGAACGCAAGGGGATCGCCGATATCATCGTGAGCAAACATCGCAATGGGCCCATCGGAAAGCGAGAACTGTTTTTCCAGGACCGTTTTGCCAAATTTGAAAGCCTTGATCTGCGCGAAGCCTAACCCTGGTTTGCGCAACGTTCCAACAGTCGGTATAATCGTTCGTGTTGCTCCTTTAGCCCACATCCGAACAAACGCCTGTAGGGGCACCTCGCATGGTTTGGAACAGACGATCTTCTGGGCATGACCTCACGGTCTTTGCGATCAAACTGATCATCCTCTTTCTTCCCTGTGTCCTCGCGGCTTGCGCGACCGCAACTCAGCCGCAACAGACGGCACCGCCACCGCCCGCAACGGCACAGCAACCTCCACAGGCCGCCCCAGAATCTGATGCCACCTATCATTTCATGATGGGACACCAAGCCGAGCTGGCCCAAGATCTTGATACCGCCTTGAAGGAATACCAGGCTGCCCTGAAAGCCGATCCCACATCACAAGAAGTCAAATCACGCCTGGCAGCCTTGCACTTTGCACTTGGTGATATGACTCAAGCCGTACAGTATGCCGAGGACGTTGGACAGGGTACGGGACACGAGCCGCAGCTCTTGACGCAGATGGCCGGCATTCTCGCCAGTGCAGGGAAGCCTGAGACTGCTATCGAGTTATTAGATAAAGCAATCGCGATCAACCCGGAGCGGGGAGAATCGTACTTTCCCAAGAGTCTCATCTTACTGAATCAAAAACGAATCGCCGAATCAGAACAAGTAGCCAAGAAAGGCTTGCAATATGCCGCAGACTCACCAATCGGCTATTACTACTTAGGTCGTATTTCCATTGAAGCCGGAAACATGGAACAAGCCTTGTCCAGCTTCGATCGCGCCATCAGTGTGAACCCGTCATTCGAGCCGGCGTATCTCGCTCAAGCGTCAGTCCACGAATCGCGCCAAGAGAAAGATAAAGCGATTGCTGTTCTGAAACTCTACCTCCATCAAGTGAATCCGAGAAACCGTGAAGTTCGTCAGCATCTGATCCAATTGTATATCGCGACCAAAGACTACGCCGGAGGTCTTGCGGAGTTGGAAACGATGTTGGAAGACAACCCCGGCGATCTGGATGCTCAATTACGGATGGCGCTGATCTATGGAGAGAAGAAAGAATTTTCAAAGGCGATCGCTCAGTTGACCGACATTTTGAAGGTCAAACCGGCTGAATTAAAAGTGCGCGACTACCTTGGGTATCTATACGAAGAGACCAAGGACTTACCCAAGGCGATGGAGACCTATCGCTACAATCTCCACCTGGATCCAAGATTCGCCGACAGCCACATTCACCTCGGCGTCCTCCTCTATCGGCTCAAACAGTTTCCTGAAGCTGTCACGCATCTGGACGAAGCTGTTCAATTGATGCCGAAACAGCCTGAGCCACACATCGTATTGGGCTTAGCCCATCTTCAAAGTGAGCAATTCGAGAAGGCTTCGCAGGCGTTTCAAGAGGGGATTCGGCATAACCCCAAGAACGCCGATCTCCATTTCAATCTCGGCACAGCCTACGACAAACTGAATCGGTTTGATGACGTGGAGCGTGCGATGGAAACTGCGCTTTCACTCGACCCCCATCATGCCGATGCCTTGAACTATCTCGGATATAGTTACGCGGAGCGAGACATGAAGATCGATCAGGCACTGTCGCTTACAAAGCGAGCCGTGGCACTTAAACCGGAAAATGGATACTACGTCGATAGTCTTGGCTGGGCGTTCTATAAATCAGGATTGCTCTCAGAAGCCCTCACCGAAATCAAGCGAGCCGTCTCGCTTGTCGGCGATGACCCCGTGATCTATGAGCATCTTGGAGAAGTCTACATGAAGCAGCATAAGATGACGGATGCTCGTGATGCTTGGCTCCATTCGCTGGAACTCGATCCCTCCAATGAAAAATTGCTCCAACGCTTTCGCGAGCAGGGTATGGCCAACCCAGCCTACGAAGACCGGATTCAACAGGCCAAGCGCCGTGTTTCAGAGAAAGCGCAAAGTCCCCAAACCACTCCTCAAACCCATCCTGACTGATCACTGATCCTAGCGGGAAGCACTCTGCTTCTCCCACAGACTCGAACCCCTCTCTCAATATTGATAAGAAGGATGCCTACCTCGTGAGGGCAGCCACCGAGTGCCAATTCTTGGCAGTCCCGAGCAGTTTATGGGAAGACGTGGAGGCTCACCCCCAGCCAATCCTCTGCCGAGTTTTCGTAACTTGTTGCATCATCAAGGATTACTGGTACGCTAGGCCTTGTCACTGACCGGCACCAAACCTGCTATAGGCACAGGCAGGCGGCAACACAGGCGCCGCAGATGATCAACCGGGCCGTCAGTGAACCATCAACAAGGAGGCAGTACGATGTTTAAGTCGCTCCGCAAACAAGAGGGTTTTACCCTCATCGAGTTGATGATCGTCGTGGCGATCATCGGGATCCTGGCGGCCATCGCCATTCCCAACTTCCTGCAGTATCAGATGAAGTCTCGGCAGTCCGAGGCCAAAACGAACCTTGGCGCCATTAAGACGTCCGAGGTGTCCTGGCAAGGTGAGCGTGGGTGTTTCCTGACGGTTGCTTTAGCACCGGCTAATGCACCGGCAGCGGGTACCAAGACCCAACCACAGAACTGGAACTTGGCTGGATCGGCATGGCTTATTCCCACTCCTGCAGCCGGTACCGGATGGTGCGTCGGTGGTGCTGGTGCCGGTGTATCGTTAGGTACATTTGCCAATCTTGGATTCCAGGCAACTGGGAACGTCATGTACCAGTACGCGACCGGAACCTATGCCGCTTCACATACCTCTTGTCTGGGACCCACTGCTGCCCCTGCTGCATTGATTACTTCAGAGACTGGGGCCGTGGATGTTGGCCCGACAGCAGCCGGGTTCAGAGCGACAGCCGTGAGCAATCTGGACGGAGATGCTAACCTCTCGGTCTGGGCCTCAGCTGATAGCACGGGTGCATCAGATTGCGTACCCGGCTTCTTCTAAGAAGAGGTAGGTCCTGAGTGCGCGAGTGTCCCGCCGACTGACACCAGTCGGCGGGACCTCGTGCATTTAGGGATGTGATCGTTATGTCGAGATTGTCACCCTTGGCCATCCACCCCCACGCATCCTCAAAGGAACCTATTCTGGCATGGACCGCTGTCACGGTGATCGCACTCAGCCTCCTCACGCTCGTCACACTCCTCCAACGGAATCTCGATCTGCGTATCGATGCTCATGCAGCAAAGATCGAAGAGCTGGCACAACTGCCTCGCGGAGAGCATCTCAAACCCGCTCTGTTGGGCTATCACCATCTCGGTGCCGATGTTGTATGGTTGCGTCTCCTGCAAGTGGTCGGCAAAAAGACAAATACCGCCGGCGAGTACGAATGGCTGTATCATGCGCTCGACGTCGTTACCACATTGGATCCACAGTATGCCTACGCCTATTACGTCGGCGGTGTGGTGCTGACCAACTATGCCAATCGAGTTGATCTGAGCAACCGCCTGCTGGAAAAAGGACATCGCGAAAACCCAGGCGAATGGAACCTCCCATTCCTGCTTGGCTACAACCATTACTTTATCCTGGGGAATGCACCGAAAGGGGCTGTCTACATCGCTCAAGCTGCACGCACCGCAGGCGCCCCTGATTTTCTTCCCGGATTAGCGACACGCATGCATGCTGAGGCCGGCAATCCTGACGTCGCCCTTCAATTTCTCGAGGCCTTGTGGAAAGAAAATCCGGACCTTGTCGTACGAGAAAAGTTAGAGACTCGCGCCAAGGAAGTCATCATCGAGCGCGATCTCAGACTTCTCGAACAGGCAATCGGACTCTACCAGAAGAAGTATCACGCCTCTCCCAAGGCACTCACAGAACTCGTCTCAACAGGATATCTCTCGCGAATCCCAGAAGAGCCATTCGGCGGTTCGTACGAACTCAATACCCAGACCGGGCAGGTCACAAGCAGTACCCATCCCACTCGACTGAAAGTGTTTCGTCTGGATCTGGAGAATGCCTCGTAACGACAGGACACCAATATGAATATTGATTCTGAACAGATCATCACGGTCCATCACCTGTCGAAAATTTTCAAAGTCGGCTTCTGGGGGCGTCGCGTGACGGCTGTTGATGAATTGTCGCTTGACGTCCAGCGTGGAGAGATCTATGGCTTTCTTGGGCCGAACGGCGCGGGAAAGACCACAACGATTAAGATGCTAATGGGGCTTATCTATCCCAGTCAGGGAACGGCACACCTGTTCGGACAGCCAGTCGGTGACCGGGCGGCCAAAGCGAAAGTCGGTTTTCTCCCGGAATCACCCTACTTCTATGATTACCTCACGAGTCGAGAGTTCTTGCGATTTTACGGGCATCTCTTTGGACTCCTTGGATCCATGCTCGAAAAGCGCATCGACGAATTATTGGAGCTCGTCGGCATGGTACATGCGCGTGACCTGCAATTACGAAAGTTCTCAAAAGGCATGTTGCAGCGGGTAGGAATCGCCCAGGCCTTGATCAATGATCCAGAGCTCGTCATCTTGGATGAGCCGATGTCCGGGCTGGATCCAATCGGACGGAAAGAAGTGCGCGATCTGATCGTTCGTCTCAAGGAGTCAGGTAAGACTGTCATGTTCAGTTCGCACATCCTTCATGATGCCGAGCTGCTGTGTGATCGTGTCGCCATGATCATGAAGGGGAAACTGGTTGCCTGCGGCCTGGTGTCTGAGTTAATCGATCACGGAACAACTCAAGAAGTGGAAATGGTCGTGGATCGTCTCTCTCCTGAGGGCATCGAAGCGCTCCGGCCGCTCGCCATGAAAACAGTGCTGCACGGAGAACGTGTCATGGCGATCCTAGCGAGTCAGCGACAAGTGGATGACGCCCTAGAGATACTCCGGGCGAACAAGGCAAAGCTCGTCTCTCTCATCCCCCATAAGGCCTCGCTCGAGGACTTGTTCATCCGCAAAGCGAAGGGCGTGCAGCAGGTCGTGGAGGTTCACGCATGAAAGTATTGTCGATCGCCTTCAATACCTTTCGTGAAAATCTGAGAGACAAGCTTCTCTACAACTTATTGATCTTTGCGCTCCTGATGATCGGGAGCTCTCTTATTTTGATGCGGTTGACGCTTGGAGAGTTCCATCGGTTGATTTTAGATATCGGTCTTGGAAGCATCAACTTCTTCGGAGTATTGATCGCCATCTTCGTCGGCATCGGCCTTGTCAGCAAAGAAATCGAAAAGAAAACCATTTATACGATCATCTCCAAGCCGGTCGCTCGATTTCAATTTCTCTTGGGAAAGTATGTGGGGCTCAGTCTCACGCTGTTGATCAATACAGCCATCATGGCGTGCGGGTTACTGGCGGTCCTCTATATGCAGGATGTTCCCATCCATGCCGTCCTCTTCAAGGCACTGATCATGATCGTCGTGGAATTCATGGTGATCACCGCTGTCGCACTGCTGTTTTCAACGTTCTCCAGTGCCACCTTCAGCGCAATTTTCACCTTGGCCCTGTATGTAATCGGCCACCTCACGCCTGACCTCAAAGCATTCGGCGAAAAGATGGGCGGTCTAGGGAAAACGATACTGGAGGGCATGTATTACGTCCTGCCGAACCTGGATCGCTTCAATCTCAAAGGTCATGTCACCCATCAACTCGATGTGCCGACCGGTGATCTCCTGGTGATCGGTGCCTATGGGCTAGCCTACACGGCATTCCTTCTAACCCTCGCTTCCGTCATTTTCCAACGACGAGATTTTCGTTAGAGCTAGAATCTGCGCGTACGCTCTCTTTTCGACAACAAGACATAAAGGAGAGATCTACGTGGTGATGGCGCCTTCAGATGCAGAGGACACGTGCCTGGCGTACTTTCCCATCACGCCCGATGTGTATCGCGGAGTAGGGGTTTTGACCTTTTTGAGACGAGAGGTGATTTCCTTCTGCGATAACGCCACATCCAACCGGCGTTTGACGATATCGAACGTAATGACGTCGCCGTTTTTCACGGCCGCGATCGGTCCTCCCTTCACCGCTTCAGGGGCGACATGGCCGGCCATCAATCCATGCGTTGCTCCGGAAAATCGACCATCAGTCAGCAACGCAACTGAGTCGCCAAGTCCGGCACCCACGATTGCCGCCGTCACTCCCAACATTTCACGCATACCCGGCCCACCCGCCGGGCCTTCGTATCGAATGACGACCACGTCGCCGGCTTTAATCTGGCCTGCCTGGACAGCCACAAAGGCATCTTCCTCCCGATCATAGACCTTCGCAGCTCCTTGGAACCTGGTCATGGAGTGCCCGGCCACTTTCACCACACAGCCTTCCGGCGCCAAATTTCCCTTCAGAATGACAAGCCCGCCCGTCGTCTTGATGGGATGGGCGAGGGGACGCAGGACCTGTTGACCGGGAGTTTCAGTCGCGGCCGCTGCCTCTTCACCAATCGTGCGTCCCGTGACCGTCGGTTGATTCCCATGGAGCAAGCCGGCATCGAGCAATCGCTTCGCGACCAAGGTGGTCCCACCCGCAGCAAAAAGATCTGCCGCTGCATAGCGCCCTCCTGGTTTGAGGTCGGCAAGGAGGGGAACCTTTCGATTGATCTTGTCAAAATCGTCGATGCTCAGCTTCACGCCTGACTCGCGAGCGATGGCGAGCAAATGCAGGACGGCATTCGTCGAGCCCCCGGTCGTGGCGACTGCGGCAATGGCATTCTCCAACGACTTCCTCGTGATGATCTGACGCGGACGGAGGTTCTGCTTCACCAGATCCATCACCATCTTGCCGCATTCAAACGCCACATCGTCCTTCCGACCATCCATCGCCGGCACTCCGTTTCGGCCCATCGGGGAAATGCCGAGGAATTCAAACGCAATCGCCATCGTATTTGCGGTAAACTGGCCGCCACAGGCGCCCGGCCCAGGGCAGGCATGATCTTCCAAGTCCTTAAGCTCAGCATCCGTCATGGTCCCCTTTGCATGCTTGCCGACGGCTTCAAAGACATCTTGAATGGTCACATCGTGCCCCTGAAACTGCCCCGGCATGATCGAACCGCCGTATAGCATGAGTGACGGCAGGTTCAACCGTGCAAGCGCCATGACGGTCCCAGGGATCGTCTTGTCGCAACCAGACAGTGCGACGACGGCATCAAACAGGTGGCCACGGGCAACGAGTTCGATGGAATCCGCGATCACTTCTCGACTGATCAGGGACGCCTTCATGCCTTCGGTCCCCATCGAAATACCATCCGACACGGCAATGGTGTTGTACTCGATCGGAGTGCCGCCGGCAGCTCGGATCCCGGCTTTGACTCGTTCAGAGAGGCGGCGTAGATGAAAATTGCACGGCATCACCTCAATCCACGTGTTGGCAACCCCGACAAGCGGTTTGGTGAGGTCTTCGTCCGTCAATCCAACGGCCTTCAGCATCGCTCTTGCCGGTGCCCGTCCCGGGCCGATTAAGAGATCGTGACTCTGGAGCTTCGTCTCATCTTTTTTTTTCATGGTCTTTCGCACGCTCATCTACTCGACGGGCATCGTGCTTGGCGGAGTAGGGGGTGTAGCTGATTCATATGGGCCCTTGCCGTGAGGGATCATCCCATGCGGGTTCCCTCCAGGCGAGCTCCCACCATGAGGGTACACACCGTACGACATCCCCCCGCCATGATGAGATCCTGCCCCTTTGTGCTGCTGCATCACTTTGTCATGTTCGGACGTTTCTTTCTCACGTTGTTCGGGCGTCAACACCGCCATCACATCGCGCCGCATCTTAATCGACACCATCCGCAGCCCAACTTGGAGGTCTTTGCTCTGCTTCAGCTTTGCCTCAATTACGCCAAGATCGCTTTTCTCATCATCCGTCAACGCTTTCAATTCACGTTCAGCAATGTTGATATCGGCTTCGGTTTTGATACGAATGCGGTCCAGATTGAGTTGCACCTCCTTGAGCTTCGTCACTTGCTCAGCCGTGAGTCCGATATCCTTTTCGTGCTTGAGAAGATGTCGGATGAGATGGCCGGTGCCACTATGCATCGCGCCCTTGCCATAGCCATGTCCTCCTCCGGCCCCGTATCCACTCCCGCCATGGCCATAGCTCGGATCATTTGCCCAGGAACTGGGGGTGCCCGACATCAGCAGACCGATCGAAGCTATCGCAGCGACAGCAATCGTCTTGGCTACAGACTTCATGAAATCCTCCTTGGTTGAAACACCTTGGTCAAAAGCTTGCCACAGTGAGACACGCAACGCAAGCGCGCACCTTCGACGCACATAGTTCATCAGCGTTTTCTGGAGGAATGGAGGAGTTCCACTCGCGGATCTGGATGCCGTTGTTTGCTCAGCCGTTCGTACAGCACTCGTTCTTCTTCTGTCATCGTCGTTGGCATCACAATCTGCAAGGTCAGGAAAAGATCTCCGTGTCCACCAGTTGCAGATGGTAGTCCTTTCCCTTTCAGCCGGAGTTTGCCGTCGGCTTTGCTGCCTGCCGGCACTTTGACCTTAACCGGTTCCACTAAAGTTGGAGCGGTCACGTCTGCCCCCAGTGCGGCTTCCCAAGGATAGACTGGGAGGATGACATTCAAATCTGAACCCTGCTGTCGAAAAATCGGATCAGGCGCGATCGCCACGTGGAGATACAAGTCCCCACGCCTACCACCATAGGCTCCAGGCTGCCCCTTTCCGGCAATCCTCACACGAGTTCCATCTTGAACGCCCGCCGGGATCCGCACTTCAATGGTTTTGGATTCGGTCGTCATTCCGCTTCCGTGGCAGGTCATGCATGATCGGCCTCGTATATTACCATTTCCGAGACAGGTTGCGCAGGTTTGCGGTTCACGGAGGTTTACACGCCTGATGACGCCTGTTAAAACTTCGCGCAATGCGAGCTGAACGTCGGTCTCGAGATCCTCACCCGGTGTTCCAGAGTCGCTGCCTCTATTCGCGCTGCGCCCGCGGTTGCCGAAGAGGCTCTCAAAAAAATCGGAAAAGTGCTCGTTCCCACCAGCGCCCTGACCGCCAGATCCTTGTCCGGAACCCCACGGCCCGCTAAACCCCCCGCTCCTGGACTGTTCACGAGCTTTATTGAAGGCTTGTGCTTGCTCCCAATCCGTTCCGTACTGATCGTATTTTTTACGTTTGTCTGGATCGGATAGTACTTCTTGCGCCTCATTTAATTCCTTAAACTTCTTCTCCATCTCGGCCTTTTTAGCTCCGGCGTGAAGGTCGGGATGGTATTGGCGAGCCAAGCGACGGAATGCCTTTTTGATATCGTCGGCAGAGGCAGTACGGGGCACGCCGAGGATTTGGTAGTAATCGCGCGGGGCGGTTGCCATACGATGTTCGACCTAACAAGGAACTGAAGCCTGAATGATACGAGTGAGCTTACGGAGTGTAGAAACGGTTTGCAAGAGCCGAGTGGGTCAGCGAGGCGTGGAGACCTTAGCACGGGCCATGAGCTTACAGTAGGAGCAGGTCTCAGCCGTCGTTGGCTGGCCGCAAAGAGAACAAGGGTGTAAGGTAGAGCGGTCTTTGTCCATCATGCTCACGGATGTCTCAGTCTTTCGGTTTTTTTCGAGAAAACCCCAGTAAAACATGTGCTTGGTACCAGGCGATTCGGTCTCCAACCGATTCAACACTTCTTTATACAGAAGGGTACGGGCTCCCTGTGCCATAGGGCATTCCTCGACAACATACTCGATCCGATTCAACACACAATAGGCCGCCAATTCCCGCTCGGTTAAGCGATACAATGGTTTGACCTTTTTTGCGAATCCCTCCAGAGAGGCGGGGAGACTGGGGCTTTGCTTCTCGAGATATTCATCCTGCCAGCGAAGCACGTTGCCGAGAAGTCGGGCCGCTTCGTCATCCAAGTTATGTCCGGTGGCCATGACGTCGTATCCCTGTTGGATCGCGATATGGTTGAATTGATATCGCTTAATCGTCCCACAGGTCGAACACGTTGGGCGGTGGACGATCATCGCGAGTTCGCGAATTCCAGCCCCTTGCTCACGCTCCACGGTATGAACGTGCATCACCGAACCATAGGGCGCAGCCACGGCTTCAGCAAAATGCGCGACCTTCTTGTGGGAGGACTCAGAATAGTTCCCAATCCCAAGGTTCACATACAATGCGTCGGTCTTATAGCCCAACTTCAGCAGAATATCCCACAAAGCCAAGCTATCCTTACCACCAGACACGGCGACAAGGAGACGGTCTTCTTTCGTAAACATGTGCTGCGACCGAATCGCTTTCAGAACCTGGTCCATCACAAAGCCATTGAAGCAGCCTTTACAGAATGCGGCATTGTGACGAGGCAACTTGATCACGGCTTTGATCTTACATTTCGTGCAGTTCATGGCCGTGATGATACGAGGGAGACACAACTGATTGCAAATGACTACTGGTCATCTTGTGATGTCAGATTGTGTTGACGCGGAAAACTCGATTCAATGTGCTATCACAAAATTTCTCGTGCGATTGACGATACTATGGACAATCCGTTATGAACAAGGGGAGGTTGGGCGCGGTTCAGCAGAGCGTCTAATCGGCCACACGTAAGAGTTTACATAATCTATCTTATCAGACCATAATGCTCGAACTGCTTGGCCGCGTCCATAAAGAACTCTCGATCACTGGACATGCCTGTTACGAAACTGTTCTCGCTATCTCCGAACTCGTTAACCGGAAAGTTCAGATCATTCGGCTGCACTGGCAAGCCTCGACATTACTAAATAGAATTGATGAGGTCACAGGCGAACTTGGACGGCAAATCGTCGCCCAGGTTTCCGACCAACTCGTCGACAAGCCTTCACCTGATTCAGGTGTCGGCATGATCGACGAGACGCTGACCGAGGCTATTGCCCAGGTCCAGCAGCTGAAAACCTTTCTTGTTCAAGTCGACACACAAATCCGCGAACTCAAACTTGAAGCGATCCATCAAGATTTGCTTGCCTTTCAGCGCGATCTGACACTTCGTTCAGGAGGCATTGAGCGCCTTATTGTCACCCGAGGTGCTGCTGCAGCACATGAACCATTGAGTGCGCTTCCCTACTCTGCCTCCGCACATGTGGCCACAGTGCTACGAGGGCCTTTTCTGTTGGCCCCAACCAACGATCTTCTCCTACGACCCGGCGATATCGTCATCCTGATCGGCGCGCAAGTAGAGCTGGACAAACTCACGGCATGGTTCACGGGCCAACGAACCACGTCACCCTCTTTGACTCGATCTGCGTAGCACGCACAAGCAGTAGGCACACTCGTGACGATCGGATACAATAGCGGTCGATGGTCATGATGACATCCCCTTCGACGTGTATTCCGCGATTACTACTCTCGATTGCCTCGATTCTCCTTTTCCTCAGCCTAGAGACTAGGCATGCTGAGGCGTTTTCTGCCGATTTACCAGGAATTCGTATGCTCGAAGAGATTCAAACCGTCATTACCGAGCTGGCAGAGGAAACTAAGCCCTCGGTCGTCAATCTCTTTCCGATCACCAGTGTTGGTAGATCTCGGGAAGGCTCCGGCGAACGCATGCCGAATGCGTCAGGTTCCGGTTCCGGACTGATCGTAGACAGTGAAGGTCATATCGTGACGAACAATCATGTCGTCGGCGATGCCACCGAGATCGAAGTACGCCTCTCAGACAAGACAAAGCTCATCGCTCACGTGATTGGTAAAGATCCAGACACGGACTTGGCTCTGCTCAAAGTATCCGCAGGTCGGCCGCTGACCAGCGCACGGTTCGGTGACTCGACGTCCGTCAAGGTGGGCCAATGGGTACTGGCCGTCGGAAATCCCTTTGGGCTGGATCAGACTGTGACGCTTGGTGTGGTCAGCGGGATTGGTCGTGAAAACATCAACCTCTCACGCTATGAAAACTTCATTCAGACCGATGCATCAATCAACCCAGGTAATTCTGGCGGTCCGCTGTTTAACCTTCGTGGCGAGGTCATTGGCATCAATACGGCAATCATTAATTTTGCTCAAGGTATCGGCTTTGCCATACCATCGAATATGGCCAAACAGGTCATTGAGCAGCTCCTCGCCAAGGGAAAGGTTGTACGAGGTTGGCTCGGCGTCGGCATCCAACCATTGACCGCCGAGTTGGCGAAGAAATTCGGGGTCACGGAAGGCGGAGGTGTGTTGGTCAATGAAGTATTTGAAAAGGACCCTGCGGCGCTCGCCGGGATTCAACCTGGCGATGTCATCGTTCGGATCAATGGCGTGTTGGTCGACTCACCCAATAGGCTTTCTCGCCTGATCGGCACGCTCGCCCCTGGCGCCACTTCACGGATCGAAGTCGTTCGAGATCTGAAGCCCCTCCTTCTCGATGTACCGCTCACCGAACGACCTGATAGTCCCGTCCTGACATCCATTCCTCGGATAGAAAAGTTGGAAAGCAAGCTCGGTCTCGAGGTTCAGGAGTCGACGGCGAATCTCATCGAAAAATTCAAGCTCCGTCAGTCAAAGGGCGTGGTCATCACCAAAGTCGAGCCGAACAGCCTCGCGCAAGCCGAGGGGCTTCGGGAAGGCGACCTGGTCATCGAAGTCAACCGTACAGAGGTGTCTTCCTTGATGGAATTTACGTCGACTATTTCTCAATCTCGACGAGGTGATGCGGTCTTACTTCGCGTGCTACGAGAAACCCGCGCATTTTACGTCGTACTGAAATCAATCGACTGACCTTCTCAGTGGGCGACGGCGATGTGCTGCTCTGCCTTCCGCCGTTCAATGATCTTGGCCGTCAGTTCCCGAGGCACTTCGTCATAGTGATCAAACTCCACGACATAACTAGCTCGCCCACCGGTCATGGCATTCAGGGCTGTCGCATACCTCAGCAATTCCGCAAGGGGGACCATGGCCGTGATCTGTTCCATATGGGCCAGCGCATTGACGGAGACGATACGCCCGCGACGAGCGTTCAAATCTCCCATCACAGCTCCAACCGTGTCGGGCGGACTATCGATGTCAACTCTCATGACGGGTTCGAGTAGCACCGGATGGGCTGTCTCCATCGCTTTCTTCAAGGCCATGGCTCCAGCGATCTTAAACGACATCTCCGAGGAATCGACTGTATGGTAGGAGCCATCATAGACCGTGACTCGAACGTCAACGACTGGAAATCCACTTAACGGCCCCTCATGCATCGCTTCAAGCACCCCCTTTTCCACGGCAGGGATGAAGTTTCGTGGAATGGCTCCTCCAACGATACGATTGCCGAAGGCAAATCCATGACCACGAGGCTGCGGGACCACTTCAAGCCAACAATCACCGTATTGTCCATGACCACCGGTTTGTTTTTTGTACTTGCCCTGCGCCTGTGACTGGCTTTTGATCGTTTCCCGGTACGCGATCTTCGGAGTGTGCAGCACGACGTCGACTCCAAATTTCCGCTGCAGTTTCTCCATCGCCAGATCGATGTGAAATTGCCCCATCCCGTTGAGCACCATCTCCTTTGTTTCAGAATTACGCGTGAACTCGAGTGTCGGATCTTCCTCAATGAGCTTGTGTAACCCGAGACTGACTTTGTCAATCTCCGCTTTCGATTTGGCTTCGATCGCGAACGATAAGCTGGGCTTCGGCATCCCAAGCCCTGCATAACAAATAGGGGCGCTCTCCTGACATACAGTGTCACCGGTCTGCGTATCTTTGAGTTTCCCGATCGCCACGATGTCTCCCGCTTTAGCGGACCCAACAGACACGTGACGTTTGCCCAACACCTGATAGAAATGACCGAGTTTCTCCCGCACCTGTCTTGATGCATTCCACACCGTCGTATCAGCCTGAACGGTTCCCGACAACACACGACAATAGGACAGTCGTCCAACGAACGGATCAATGAGGGTCTTAAAGACATATGCTGAAAAGGGCTCTTCCGCACTCCCCTTCCGTTCGCATGTTGCGTTGGTCTCGGGATGAGTCCCGTACCATGGGTGATCTGCACCACGTTCTCGTGGTGAGGGCAGCAACATCACCATGGCATCCAAGAGCGACCAGACTCCTACATTCTGAGCGGCAGATCCGGCATAGGCTGGAAGGAGTCGCCTCAGCTGAGTACCGCGTCGCAGACCATCCAAGAGTTCTTCTTGTGTCAAATCACCCTGAGAGAGGTATCGTTCTAGAAGGAGTTCGTCAGTCTCAGCCACCGCTTCCATCAACTGTCTACGCGTTTCTCGAGCAAACTCCTGCAGATCATCTCCAGGCGAGACCTGCTCAACTTGCAAGGACGTCGGCCCAGATCGAATCACTTTCTCATGCCGAATATCATAGACTCCATCGATCACCCTCCCCTGATCAACCGGCACCGTCAGCGGGAGTGGCGCGAAACCAAAGTGTTGGCGGCCAATTTCAAGTGCATTCTTAAAGGATGTGCCTTCCTTGTCCAGCCCATTGATGAACAGAAGACAGGGCAGGCTCAATTCTTCGATCTTCAACCATAGGCGGGCCAGCTCGGTCCTCACCCCACCGCTTCCCCCCAGGACAATGATGACCGCGTCGACGGCACGCAGCGCAGCCATCGGTTCGCCAAGAAGATCGAGTGCTCCGGGCGTATCGATCAAATTGATATGGGTCTGATTCGAGTTGAACTGCAGAAGGCTGGTACTGGTCGAGGTGCGATGACGGAGTTCTTCCGGTTCAAAATCCGAGACGGTGGTCCCCTCCGTCACAGAACCAAGGGAGGGAATAACTCCACCCACATACAGCAAGGACTCGCAAAGGGAAGTTTTCCCAGCACCGACGCTGGATACGATCGCCACATTTCTGACGAGCTCCACACGGGCTGTTTCCATGGCATACCCTCCGTTTGAGAATGGTAGTATAGCCCATCGACTTCCTCACAGCAGGACAAGCATTTTGATTTCGATCGATCATCGCTTCACATGTTTTCGTTATTCTCCCGGGATCCACTCAACCACCCTTCGTCGGCAAAACTCACATACCGACCATCCCCGATGATGAGATGGTCCAACACGCGTATCCCCAATAGTCCGCCAGCCGCCACTAATCGATCGGTCAATCGTCGATCCTCCTGACTGGGGGTGGGATCTCCGCTTGGATGATTATGAAGAAAAATGATGGCAGCAGCCGATTCGCGAACCGCAAGGGCGAAGACTTCTCGTGGATGAACGATACTGAGCGTCAGACTCCCCTCTGAAACCGTCGTTTCTTTGAGAACAGTATTTTTTGCGTCAAGCAGCACCACCTTAAAGAGTTCATGTTTCACATCCCGAAGAATGGGGTGGAAATGTTTGAAGAGATCGGCGCTCGACGAAATGCGGATGCCGGTTGAAAGTGGAACCGCCAGAGAACGCCTTCCCAATGCCAGCGCGGCCTTGAGCTGAGCCGCCTTTGCGGGGCCGACCCCCGGGATGGCACAGAGTTCTTCAATGCCACACGCGGCCAACGCTCCCAACCCTCCCATTCGATCAAGGAGTTCGATAGCGACCTGTACGGCGGATGAATCGCGTCTCCCGGTCCTCAGCAGGATTGCAAGAAGATGCGCATCGGACAGGGCGTCTGAGCCCTTTGCAAGAAGCCGTTCACGGGGACGCTCGGTTTGAGGCCAGTGGGCAATCCCTCTCCTGTGGTCTTTCGTATCCGCCATAAATCCTCGGCTGGACAAAAAATTGACGGACCGGACTCTTTTGTACCGTCAAAGAAGCCGATATTGCCGTTCTAAGACAAATACGTATCTTGTAACCTATTGAAATACCAATAAGTGACAATTTGGTGCAGCTCTTGCTTAAGCTCGCCCCCAGCAATGCACGTCGCCACCCTAGGAGGAGTCAATGGAATGTCCGAAATGTAAGGGTATGATGATGTTAGAGCGGTTTTCGGATTTCTTTCTCGTCTTCTACGCATGGAAATGCATCAATTGTGGAGCCATTATTGATCGCACAATTTCCAATAATCGCAGAAAGAGCTTAGCAACTCGAGAGTCTCACACAGTAACTACTCGCTAGATTTCTCTCGTTTACGGGCTCGGTATCCGAGCCCGTAAAGGGTACGGTTGATCGGTCTAGTATTATCCTCCCCTCACTCATACAAGTCAGTGCATTATAGTCCTCTTCTATCTGCACGGTCAAAAGCGGATCAAGGACGCTCCATACATTCACGAATCATTTCTGGTTCCCCTTCAATGTAGTGATTTTTCTCTCCTTTCATCCATCCTCCATTCCTTGACCCCCACAAAAACGCTATGTTACAGTTCACCGTTGACGGTGATGTTGGCGAATATGCGTGTGATCGCGGGCACCCATAGAGGTCGGCGACTCAACGCACCACGGACAGATCACCTTCGTCCAACCTCAGATCGAGTCCGGGAGGCTCTGTTTTCAATTCTTGGGAATCGCCTAACGAATAGTCGTTTTTTAGACCTCTATGCCGGAACGGGTGCCGTGGGAATAGAAGCTGTAAGCCGGGGAGCGATCCATGTCACCTCCGTGGAATCTGACAGAGAGGCCTTGAAGCTCCTGCAGCGGAATGTCCAGATCTGTCAGATCGGTGATGAACTCACTATGCGGCCCCAAGCCGTCGAAAAGTTTCTATGCAACCCTGATCAATGGAACGGTCCCTACGACATCGTCTTTGCTGACCCCCCCTATTCTGACGCTCAAGAATTTTCAGCATTGCTTTCCGAGCCACAGACCGAACGGCTATTTCATGTCGATTCATGGCTGGTTATCGAGCACGCCACCAGAACCACCCTACCCGTGTCCCTAGGACCCACGCAGTTCCTGCGTCGGTATCGATACGGAGATACCACCCTCTCCGTCTACTCCAGCCCCCATGCTGTACAACGATGAAGATCGGCATCTACCCCGGCACATTCGATCCTGTTACCCATGGCCACACAGACATCATCACCCGCAGCCTCCGCGTGTTTGATAAGGTGGTCGTGGCCGTGGCTCCAAACCCTTCTAAGCATCCGCTCTTCAATTTGGCGGAGCGCCTTGCCATGGTGCAGCTGGTCATGAAGGATCTCGATCAAGTCGACGTGACACCGTTTGATGGCTTGTTAGTGGATTATGTCGAACGGTCCGGCGCCCATGCCATCATCCGAGGCCTGCGGGCCATTTCGGACTTTGAACACGAATTTCAGATGGCGTTGATCAACCGCAAACTTGCCAAGACGGTGGAAACTGTGTTCTTGATGCCCAGCGAGGAATATTCGTACCTATCTTCGACCATCATCAAGGAGGTCGCGCGACACGGAGGGAATTTAACTGAGTTTCTCCACCCAGAAGTCGCTCGACGCCTGCACGATCGCATCCGGAGTCTCAAACCATGAAGCTTGCTGCCCGTGTCAGCCGCATTGCACCCTCCCCTACGCTTGCGATGGCTGCCAAAGCGAAAGCCATGGCGGCACAAGGGATGGATGTCATCGACTTTTCGGCTGGCGAACCAGACTTCGACACACCTGAGCCGGTCAAGGCTGCAGCCGAAGATGCGATTCGAAGTGGGTTTACAAAATACACGCCTTCGTCTGGAATCGATGAGCTGCGCGGGGCGATCGCAGACAAGCTGCAGGCCGAGGTTGGAGTGCGCTTTGACAAATCTCAGGTCCTGGTTTCCTGCGGGGCCAAACACTCGTTGTACAACCTGGCCGAAGCTCTACTCGAAGCGGGCGACGAGATCATCATCCCAACCCCCTACTGGGTGTCCTATTCTGACCAAGCGCTCTTGAATGATGCCACGCCGGTCCTGTTGGCCACCTCTGAAGAAGAGGGGTACGCGGTCCATGCCGCTGCCCTGGAACGACTCATCACCCCTCGGACCAAAGCCATTATCGTCAACAGTCCGTGTAACCCGACCGGGGCAGCCTATGATCGTGCGACGCTTGAGGAGATTGCATCAGTTGCGGTACGGCATGATCTTCTCGTGATTTCCGACGAGATCTACGAAAAAATCCTGTACGATGGTGCGATCCATGTCAGCATTGCCTCGTTGGGTCCTGAAATTGCTGCTCGAACGGTTATTATCAACGGGGTCTCAAAAGCTTATGCCATGACCGGATGGAGGATCGGGTACGCGGCCGGGCCTAAGGAACTGATCACGGCGATGGCCAACATTCAAAGCCAGAGTACCTCTAATCCGTGCTCGATCTCCCAGAAAGCGGCGGTTGCCGCATTACGCCTAGGAGACCCGTTCACCATTAAAATGGTAGAAGAATTTTCCCGTCGCCGGACCACAATCGTAAATGGGTTGAACAAGATCTCCGGTGTATCGTGTCGGATGCCCCAGGGGGCCTTCTACGCTTTTCCCAATATCAAAGGAGTCTTGGGAAAACAGGGGCCATCGGGTATGCTGAAGACTCCGAACGATGTGGCTCAGTACCTGCTGAACGGGGCCCAAATCGCAACGGTACCTGGAGAGCCGTTTGGAAGCAGGGAACACCTTCGGTTATCATATGCCACCAGCATGACGAACATCATCAGAGGTCTTGAACGCCTTGAACAGGCGTTTGCTCAATTAGCGTGACCTCTACCAAGATCTGATGGAAGAACAGCGCATAACGCATAAGGGAGGGAAGCCGTGCCGATCTACGAATATCAATGTGAGGGGTGTGCGTACCGTTTTGAAGTCAAGCAAAGCATGAAAGACGATCCCCTCTCTACCTGTGAGCGATGTGGGAAGGCTGTGCAGCGACTGATTTCCTCTCCGGGAATTATGTTCAAGGGAAGCGGTTGGTATGTGACCGACTACTCCGAGAAGATGAAACCTCCATCAAGCTCCGGTAGTGAGACCGGTGGAACGGGCACGGGGGAGAAAAAAGAGACTGCAGCCCCTGCGGCAGCAAGCACAACACCATCGACTCCGGCAGCGGCACCTTCGCCAGCATCCACCAGTTCATCCACCGCTGCGCCGAGCACGACAACGACCTCCTCATCGTAATGGCTTAAATCAAGCTACCGCACACCGACCCCTTTCGACGCAGGCTTTTTTCCAGATGGCACCTTAGGAGCAGGATGTGCCTTCGATTTTGCTGATGCTTTTCGCTTCGCTGCTTTGGACGACATCGACTTCAAAGCTTTTGCACGGACCACATCCAACTGTTTCTGGAGGCTCATAATCATTGCGGTCTTCTCGCGATTCATCCGACTCAGTTCATCCATCTGACTCTGGGCTTCTTGCTTGGCCTTCGATAAGTCCGAGACTTGCGATTGCAGTTGAGCCTTTTCCATCGTCAGAGTTTGCGTTTCCGAGCGCATTTGTTCGATCTGAGCCTGTAAGGCCGGCGGCCAATAGTCACACCCAACAAGGTTCAATATGAGACCACACCAAAAAACCGTGTAGACGCCCCGCATCGAATAACTGCTCCTCGTCATAATCCTCGCTCCCCTTTCGTCGGTCTAGACTGAGACAGGCTGCAGCTTCGACACATGGGTCTTACGCCTGTCCTGTCGTCAATCGAATGATCCTTATTGTAGCAGATCGATCGCGATTGCCATCGCAGAAGATCGGCTCCGGCTATTCGGATCTAGAGTTCGCGCACACACGAAGGGCACACTGGGAGCGAGGATGATTGCGCGCTGCAATCAGGGTTGGCCAAGGGAGAAGGTCTCAGGAGTGTGAATCGGGTCAATCGTACGTCTTGAGCGCGCGATGCGCGATATCCGTCCGGAAATGGCAGCCTTCGAAGGAGATCGTTCTCACAAGCTGATAGGCCTCGCGCTGTGCGTCCGAGAGAGTTGGTCCTCGACCTACAATGCCGAGCACCCGACCTCCCGCTGTGACGATCTCGTTCCCTCGCTGAGTCGTCCCCGCATGAAACACCACGGAGGTCGCTGATGCGGAGATGGTTGAGGGGAGGCCGTGAATCGTCAGCCCCTGCCGGTAGGAACCGGGATAGCCTCCCGACGCCACGACGACACACACCGCAGTATCGCAATGCCATTCAACCACAAGTTGGTCCAGCCGATGTTCGACCACAGCGTCAAGGACATCAAGCAGATCGGTTTTGAGCAACGGCAACACCACTTGAGTTTCAGGATCGCCCATACGCGCATTGAACTCCAACACGTACGGCATTCCCTTGACGACCATCAATCCCGCATAGAGGACACCCTGGAATGGAGAACCAAGACGGGCCATCGCATCGACCATTGGCTGCAGGACCTCACGCGTAACGCGAGCATGTAGCTCAGGCGTTCCGAGTGGGGCAGGGCAGTAGGCACCCATGCCTCCCGTATTCAAACCCGTGTCGCCATCGCTGACCCGCTTATGATCTTGCGCTGGCGGCATCGGCACCACCGTCTGACCATCCGTGAAGGCCATGATCGTCAGTTCTTCGCCATCAAGAAACTGTTCGATCAAGACCTGCTTCCCGGCTTGGCCGAAGACCGCCTTCTCCATCGCGTCCACGATCGCCTTCCGAGCTTGGTCGCGAGTGGTTGCGATGATAACCCCTTTCCCTTGTGCCAGCCCGTCTGCCTTGATCACGACCGGCAGCTCATGACGCTCAACATGGGCGAGCGCGTCGGCAACCTTCTCAAAACTCTTGGCCTGAGCAGTTCTGATCTTGGCTTGGGCCATGACATCTTTTGAAAAGCTTTTGCTGGCTTCCAAGCGAGCCGCGTTCTTGGTCGGCCCAAAAATCCTGAGCTTGGCTTTGCGGAATTCGTCAACGATGCCCAATGCGAGTGGCACCTCAGGCCCAACCACCGTCAGATCAATCTTCTCTTGAAGCGCAAAGTCTTTCAGGCCGATCATATTGTCCGCCATGATTGGCACGCAGGTTGCCAACGACGCGATCCCAGCATTGCCCGGGGTACAATAGAGAGCCGGCTTACGTGGACTCTGGGCGAGCTTCCACACCATCGCATGCTCTCGCCCACCACTACCGACAACAAGAATCTTCATGAGATCACTTTCACTCTGAGAGAAGGCAGGCCGATCAAGATGGCCTAGCGCAAAACTCCTGGCAGGCAGTCTACCGAGCTTTGTATTGGCATGTTGAGGGTCTCGAACAACTGAACACTCAGTTGGGGGCCTGTTTCAGCATCCGATCAGTGGCGGAAGTGGCGCATACCCGTCAAAATCATCGCCATCCCATGTTCATCTGCCGCCTTCACCACTTCAGAATCCCTAATCGATCCACCCGGTTGAATGACGGTCGTAATACCAACTTCGGCGGCGGCATCAAGACCGTCACGGAACGGAAAGAACGCGTCCGAGGCCATGACACAGCCCTTCACCGGCATTTGGGCCTTCATCGCTGCTAACTTGACGGAATCCACCCGGCTCATTTGTCCTGCTCCAATGCCAACCGTCTGGCCTAATTTAGCGTAGATGATCGCGTTGGACTTGACGTGTTTGCAGACTTTCCATGCAAAGGCACAGGCAGCATATTCCTCATCGGTCGGCTTCCGAATGGTCGGCACGGAAAGCGCGCGAAGATCCGTCAAGATGCCGAGATCGCGATCTTGTAAGATCAACCCACCGACCAATTTCTTGAGATCGACGCCTTCCTGTTTCACCTTCGTCAACGGCCCCACATCCAGGAGACGAAGATCCTTCTTGCGTTTTAGTTCGGCCAGCGCATCCTCAGCAAACCCGGGAGCGATGACAACCTCAACGAACGTGGAAGTGATTTCTTTGGCCGCTGCGAGATCGACGATCCGGTTGAAAGCGATGACACCGCCGAAGGCCGACACGGGATCCGTCTCTCGTGCTTTGACATAGGCCTCCACGGGTGTTGCGCCGAGCCCCACACCGCAGGGATTGTTGTGCTTGATGATCGCCACGGCCGTCTCGTGGTATTCCTTGACCAACTCCAACGCGGAATTCGCGTCGAGAAAATTATTGTAGGACATGGCCTTCCCATGAAGAATCTTGCCTCGTGAAACTGAAGGCTCGTTGCTGTGTCGTTCACGGTAGAAGGCGCCCTGCTGGTGCGGGTTCTCTCCATAGCGAAGCGTTTCAGCCAATTCAAACTGTAGGGACAACACTTTCGGGAACTTCACCTCCCCGCCTCGCACTTGTTTTTCCAAATAGGCGGCAATCAATCCGTCATAGCGCGCGGTATGTTGAAACACCTTCAACGCCAGCTCACGGCGTAGCGCCGCGCTCGCCGTATGACCTTTCACCGCATCAAGGACCTTCGAATAGTCGGCTGGATCCACAACCACCAGCACATCATCGTGATTCTTGGCGGCCGATCGCAGCATTGACGGTCCACCGATGTCGATATTTTCGATGGCATCCTCGAATCGACAATCGGGCTTCGCAATCGTTGCTTCGAATGGGTAGAGATTTACCACGACGACATCGATAGGACCGATCCCATGTTGGTTCATCTGTTCGACATGGGCCGAAATCGACCGTCGGCCGAGTAAACCCCCATGAATCTTCGGGTGCAACGTTTTCACTCGGCCATCGAGAATCTCGGGCGAACCGGTATAGGCGGCAACATCCGTCACCTTCACGCCGGAATCACGCAACGCTTTTGCCGTTCCTCCGGTGGACAGGATTTCCGCGCCAAGCGCTTCCAGTCCCTTGGCCATCTCGATGACTCCCGTCTTGTCCGAAACACTGATCAACGCCCGCTTGATGCCGGCCATGGTGGGTACTCCTCAGAAATGTGTACAGATATGAAATAGTTATGTTGACGACGAATATGAAAGGCGGGCGAAGGATAACAAATGGATCAAGCAAGTTCAAGGCGTGCGTGCAGCGATGTCCCCAGGGAGAAACACGGTCGGCTGGGATTGCCGTACGATCCTACAACTGTCATTGCCAGCTCGACTCGTACCAGTGATTTCACGGCACCTGCCAGGCTGAACGCACGTATCATTGACGTTGAGGTCATCAATCGGGTAACGTCTGGACCGCTATGAGGAGCCCGGACATTCCCCTACAGAACCATATCAAGCAAGGAGGTGCGCCATGATGGCTGGTCGATTAGTGAAACTGATCGAGAAGAACTCCGAACAGCTTGCCAGGGAGCTCAGTGAGAAAGTGTGGAACTCTCCCCGATGCAGCGACCTCCGTAAAGTCCCTCCGGATGAACTTCGAGCTCGTACCCGCGAAATCTACCAGAACTTGAATAACTGGCTGATGGATCTGACTGAAGCTGAGATCGAGCAGCGATACACGGAGCTGGGCGCGCGCCGAGCCGCGCAAGGCGTAGCCTACAGCCACTTCCTCTGGGCCATCACCGCAACGAAGGAACACATGTGTGCCTTCGTCAAGCGAGAAGGGTTATCCGAGAGCGCCATGGAGCTACACGGAGAGCTGGAGCTGATGCACCTCCTCAACCAGTTTTTTGATCGTTCCCTCTACTACACGGCTGTGGGTTACGAGCGCGAGCGTGCCCGCATCGGGACGAACCTCAAGAGACGCAAGGAAGACAATCAGAAAGTGTACCTATAAAGTTCTTACAGGTAAGAACTTGTGTCGCCCACAGTACGGGAGGGCTCACCGCACGATCGTGGGCCCAACACAACCTCCCCAGAGTTCTCCATGACTCAGCCCTTGCTTCCTTCGATTTGCCTCACGCGCATAGACTGATCGCCGTTTGACGGATGTCTAGGCGCTACCGCCTTCCTATCGAGATCGAAGTCGAACGAATCAATCAAGGACCTTCCCATAATCGTTTTCAAACCTCTTGATTTCCTTCTCTCGAACGAGCTAGTCTCGCGTTGAACACAGAAGGTGCACGATGAGATTCTTGCTCGCCGGCATCCTTGCACTCCTTCCACTGAACACCCAAGCCGCGTCATCCGACTGCATGAACATCGCCGAACCTGGTTCATGCGCGGAAGCTGATCGGTCCAATGCAGACCCTCAGGTTCCTCCGCACAGTCTTGCCGACGAGTTAAGGTTTTCTGGCAATCCGTACAGTCCTGCCTCCCCGACGAATTTTGAGCCGTTCATCGGACCCTATCTTTCTATTCAAGGCCAACGGAGTATCATTCTCCACGATCCCCGTTCGCCTGATACAACCACGGCCAACGATAGTGGGCAGAATAGTTTCAGCTTACCTGGCTGGCACCAGTACAGGTACGGGAGGAACAACCTCAACAAAGTTTTTTAGAGAACTACACCTATCCAACTACTATCTTCCAGGAGGATATAACTAGGGGGCACCGCAAGATCGGTCTCATTATTCCTCATCCCGAAGATCAGAAATGGGACTCGGTCTGGAAGCTGTTCCGTACGCCTAACCTCAACCTCCCTACCCTCGCCGCCCTCATCCCGGAGGATGAGTGGGACATCGAGATCCAAGACGAAATCGTCGGGCCGCTGAACTTCGAAGCCGACTATGATTTAGTCTTCATCACGGTCACGACCGTCGTCGCCATCCGCGCATATGAAGTGGCGAGGATCTTCCGTGAGCGCGGCGCCAAGGTCGTGCTTGGCGGCCTTCATCCTTCGACCATGCCCGACGAAGCGATCAAGCATGCCGATTCAGTCGTCATCGGGGAAGGCGAGTTGACAGTACCCCGGCTGCTGGAAGACTTCAAGAAAGGCAGGATGCAGCAACAGTACCGCATGCCCTACATGGTTGAGAGATGGGATGAGAAGCCGCCTCGCTGGGATCTCTTGCCGCAGGGTTACATGTTCCGAGATGCACTCACAGCGACCAGAGGCTGTAATTACCGCTGTACGTTCTGCTCGATTCACTTGGCGTTGGGGGGCGGTGCCTACGGATTCCGAAAAAAGCCACCGTCCGACGTCGTGAAGCTTGTCGAGAAAATGAATGGACCGATGGTCATGTTTTGGGACGACGACCTGTTGTCGGACCCGGCCTATACGCGTGAACTGTGTGCGGCCATGAAGCCGCTCGGGAAGAAGTGGATGAGCCAGATGAGCGCCACCTACGTCGCCCATCATCCTGAATTGCTCAAGACGTTGAAGGAATCCGGATGCTCGGCGATGTTCATGGGAATCGAATCCATCAACCAGGATTCGCTCAAGTCTGTCGACAAGCAAAATTCAGCGAAACTGTACGAGGAAATGATCAAACGTATTCATGACCAAGGGATCGATATCCATGCAGGATTTGTTTGCGGCTTGGACCATGAAGACGTCTACGACTTCGAACAGACTGCCGAATGGGCGACTCGCATGGGACTGGCCGGGGCACTGTGGCGCATCATGACTCCGTATCCGGGGACCCGGCTGTTTACAGAGCTCAAGGCAGCCGGACGGATTCTGACGGAGAACTGGACGGCCTATACCGGTGAGCATGTGGTGTACAAGCCGGCCAAAATGACCGTCGAACAATTATACTGGGGACACAAGTGGGCGAAGGGGCAATTTTATTCGTTTAAGTCGATTGGACAGAGGGCGATCCAGCGGGCCTCTCAGAACGGATTTGGGGAGCTACTCAACATCACCGGCTGTGGACTGGGCTACCGCTCTATGTTCCACCTGGCGGCGGATTCAGCTCCAGTGAATGTGTACCGCGACATGAACCACTTACCGCCGCAAGAGGAACCGATCGCCTACCGGTTTCCCTATCCGCCGAAGAAACGATTCAGCTTCGTCACCGACCGGTTGGATCAACTGCGTTCCAAGGTGCAGCCGAGACCCACAATCAATAAGTGCTAACTCACTGCAGTGCCTCTCAAGGGCCCTCCTGAGTCACCCAGGAGGGCCGTTCCGAAAGTCACAGACGGTTGGTAAGATGACCTCCTCGAGGAGGTATAATCATGCCGGGTTACAGGATTGGTTTCTGGCTGCTGGCCGCGTCGCTGGTCATGCTGCATGGGGTCGTATGGGCTGAATGGGCGGCCCTTGATGCTCGATATCAGTCACACCCGTTGCAAACGGCATACATCGACCCCAGTACCATCCGCCGAGATGGTAATCTGGTTGTGCTCTCAGCGCTGATCGACTGGAAAGCCATGCAGGGCGGACGGACTCCTACCCGTTTCTATTCCACCAAAATGACTAAACAATTCGATTGCGCGGAAAAGAAAGTTCGGACCCTTGCCGCGACAGACTACTACGGTCATATGGGGACAGGCGAGGTGATCAGTGGCGGCGGGCATACGAGCGAAGGCCACTGGGCTACTGTTGAGCCGGGAACACTCAATCAAGGCCTGTGGGAAACGGCCTGCAGCAAGGAGTAATCACGAAGCAGCCTCGGTCTTCTAGGATGACGGTCGCCGTCGCTGCACCCGCTCGTTGATCATTTCATCCCCATCTGTCCTCTGTGTACTGATCCCGTCGATTCTGATCCTAGCCCTTGATCATTAACACGTGTTGGAATTCCACCGCATCGCCGGGAAAATCCCAGGTATCAAAGTCGCAGCGCCCTAACCATGCCCAGTGGACTTTCCATCACACCCTAATGGTCACAGCGTCACGTCGGTGTGGTGACCTGGTATGTCGCGATGACGACAAAATCATCGACCCAACCGGATGGTGGACCCAATGAGGTCGTGTTCACTCGGACCGTCCACGCACCAGGACTGACTCCTTGGTAGTTGACTACTCCATTTGGATTCCCGCCATAGAGATTACCTGCTGATGCCAGTGTGACATTCTCCGTCCGTTCTCCTCCCTCCACCGTCACATCGGTAGCAGTCCAGGTCGACGGACTTTTCACCAGCGCCACAAGCTCGATCCTGGAAATGGTCGGTTCCAGACCACGGGCGAAATACGGGAAGCGTTTTTCCGATAGATCCAACTTCAGAACCGCTTCACCCTCTGTTTCTAGTCTCAGGAACGCATTCCATTCCGTGGGGAATTCGTGCAAAGCGGAAAAGGCTCTCTGCAATGGAATCCCCTCGAGTTCCGATTGAAGTGCTTTCAACGCAGCATCACGTAGCAAATCCCCGCCTTCACGTGCGGTATACCGCACGTGCAAGACGATATCTGTGATCGTTGACCAATCAAAGGTCGGCACCGCACTGGTGAGTTTCAGCTTCCAATCACTAATCACGCCGCTGCCTTCGAAAGGCAGATAACGCTCGTCGCGGAAGTTGAGTTCAAAAAGGCCGCTATCCTGCTGCCCACTACTGACAGCGATCGATTGTATCGCTCCCACATTGTGCTGAAAACGGGAATCTTCCAAGCCTGTGTACGTGTAATCACCTGTTGCAGTCGTCTCGCGGCGAACACGGTTGCTCAGCAACGTGAGGTTCGCACTCACGGTCGTGTAGGGCCCAGTGACGCAAGGAATCGACACACCGACGGACTTGATCCGCCGCAGGTACTGGCCGGGAAAGTCGAAGTCGAAAACTACTTCTGGCAAGCTGAAGTGGCACTCCCCTTCTGTCTGCAACTTGAGAAGTGCAACAGGATCGAGCATCGCCAGCGAGATGTGCTTGGTCAGCTCGTATTCCCTCTTGTTCTGCTCCAGGTAGGACATCTCCATGCGGCGCAGGTCGTACTGCAACTTCTCGCCTGAGAGCAGTCCTTTTTTCAAGCTGTCCCAATAGCCAAAGCTGATGAAATTCGACGTCGTCACACCGAGTTCGTGCTGATAGGCTTTCTCGGCGCGCTTCGCCAAGTTGTAGGCCATCTGGTAGCTTTGAAAGTAGATGCTGGAGATCTGCGACACCATCCAACTGTAGAGCTGGTTGGTGGTGTATTTGTTCTTCATGAAATCGTGAACCGCTTGTGCATTTTCAATCTGTTGGGTGTGATTGGATAGTTCTTGTTCAGCAATAGCAACGCGAATTTGCGCGGCGGCGATTTGCTTGTCGATCTGTTCCAGTTCTTTCTCCGCGAGCTCAACTTGATGTTGCCATTCTTGTTGCCGTCGCTCATGCCCGGCAGTAATTGACGCCAGATTCGCTTGAAACGATTCATTGGACGCGAAGTTCTGTTGCTTGGCTGCCCGGGCCTGAGCCACTCTGCCCAAAAATGACCCTCCCATCGATGAGCCCACGCTCACGGACTCAGGTATTGGGAACAAAATAGGCTTAGAGGAGAAGGACAGGGACACATCAGGAATGCGGTAGTTGCGCGCCGCTCGCAGTTCGTAGTCCCCCGCCTTTGATTCGAAGGCGCGACCGAGATTCAAGTGCAGGAGGTTGAGAAACTCTTGCGGATTGAGACCACCAGAAAGCAGTTGCTGGTAATAGGCATGACGCACGTCAATCATGGCTTGTGTCCTTTTTAAGCCGTCTAGGGTTTCCTTTGCGTCCTCGATCTGATGCTTCCGAACCTGTGTCATGCTTTCAAGCAATTCCTGTTCTTGACGCGCTCGTAGAAGGGCGAGGGCCTCAGCGTCTTGCTTCTCCAAGGCGGGCAGGAGTGCCGCACCAAGTGCGCGCACATCCGCGCAAAATTCTACAGCCTTTTGGGACATCACCTGAAAGCGATACTGTGGCAGCGGTGCATACAGGTCACTCAGGACACTACTGATGTCGATGCCTGCGGCAGTTGCCTGCACAAGAAGTGCGGGGTTAATCGGCGGCTCGAAAAGTGCGAGCTGGCGCACAACGCCTTCGATGTTCATACAGTTGCGAATCTTGAATAGCCGATCGGCCACAGTGTCCCAGTAGGCGCAGAGTTCGTCATTCTTAGGAACGCAAAAGTACAGCGTATTGACACCTGGCAACGGAACCGGTTCTGGACGTGGAAGCGTAAAGGGTGGAATCTCCACAGTGTTATCAAATGGATCAAATCCTGGTGCGGTCCGCGCGGCCATCTGATTCTCCAACTGCACCAGGGCATTAGAAAAATCATCCAGCTTATTGGCGAGGCTGTTGTAAGTTTCAGAATCTTCTCCGGTATCCGCAGGGAGCGATTGTGGTCGAGCGCCGAGAATATCCGCCGCGAGCACATACAGTTGTGTCGCTGTGTTGATCGACTCGATCGTATCCTGTCGAAATAAGCTGTCACCCCAGGCGAGGAGATTGTCCAGATACTTCATCACGACGGTCTTCATGTAGGCGACTGGCCGCATGCGGGCGATGAGGTGAGGATTGAACGGAGTCTCCCGCCACGCCTCAACCTGTGTTTCCAGCTCAGCGTCACCCCCATTCAGTGCAAGCATCAGTTCATCGATGGCTTGCGGCGTGTTCTCTTCAGAGAACGGGAGGAAATTCCAATAGCGCTCGGGTCCGGTGATGGTCGCACCATCCACTCGCGCAGTCGGATTGAAGATGTAGTGGAACCAGCGTTGTGCTTCTTCAAAGCGTTGGTTTTGGCTGAGGCGCGTGGCGATGAGTAACGGTGTGTGGAAAAAGATTTCCCAATTGTACGGGCTATAGGCACCAGCATGAGAAAAATCGACGCTCGACAGTGGGTAAGGCTGAGCTACCACGTTTTCATCTGGATCATAGGTCGTGGCAAAGAACGTGCTGGAACGTGCCTGCACAGCACGCTGCATGAGTCCGTCAACACCCTTGGCGTTCAACTCCTTGAAGAAGGTGCAGATATGTGGATGGTAAAAGGAAGTAAATCGATAGACCTTCTCTGGTTCTACGACTACAGCTGAGCCAACATGGATGCTACTCACCACGAGTCCGTTCGCGGCGACACTGCTTTGATCAAGCAGATCTTTGATCAGTACTTCTTCGCCCGTCACAATCGTTTGTGACAGTTGTCTTCCGGGATCTCTATTTGCGATTGTTCTTGCAACAGATTGAGGCCCTGACGGTAATACGGCATCAATTAATATGGCCTGTTTACTGAGCGTTGAGGCAATTGATGTCCGAGTTGAGCGGAGAGCTGCTTCAAAATACACGGCATCCGGTGACTGTAGTACGGAATACAAGGGGGACTGCTTTTGTGGAGTAACATAAAAACAGCGCGTCGCATCCTGATAGAACAGCGCATCTTGTGATACATACTCGTTGTATTGATGCGGTGGTGTGAGGATGAATTGACCAGGGGTTTTGTTGAGGGCGGTGAGATAGTCAATGCTGAGGTTCCCTGTCCAATTGCCAGCGGAATCTACCGTGCTCGACGGCAGTGTTAAAGGGACATCATACGTTTCCCCTTCAACATACTGCATATTGATCGACGAAAGGGTGACGGGAAATAGATGGGCAAGCGAAAGAGATTCCTCTTCAGAGGCGGTGGCAATCACCTGGCCATTACAGCCTGTGAAGCGAAAGTTCCCGTGGAGCGACTTATTCAGTCCGTCGGAAGAGTACACCGCGATGACGAGTTCGTTCGAGGGTAACGGCGTGCTAATGCGTGGCGACACGCCTGTACTGAGTGGGAATGAAAATAATCCTGCCTGTTCAATCTCTGCTTTGAGGAGAAACGACTCTTTTTCGCGATATTGGACTGTCACTGATCCTTCGCTCACCTTTTCGGCAGCCCATGTTCCGTCTTTGCGTTCCGTCCATGCTAACCGAATCGTCGAGATCCTATTCTCAGTTGTCCTGCAGGCCTCCCATTGCTGGAGAAGCGACCCAATCCTGTCTTCGAAGGAAATATCCGGAAATGATAATGCAAAGTAATTCTCCAGCCATGCTGTCTGTTCGACGAGGTCGGTCTCTTGTGCGGCCAATCCTTCTTCTAACTCCGGCTCATAGACTGGGTCCATCCAACCACTCTTGAGCTCTTCCCACGCGTCAACATTCTCGTCATTCAACAGACGAGGAAATTCTTCTTCAAACAATTGACTAAGCGGAGGGCAGGTCTCGCTTCCACGATTGTCTTCTTCGATTAACGGCCACAGAAGATACAAACGCCGATTCCATACTACGGCCAGCAAATGATCTTCCTCAATGTCGATGTCGATCTTTTCCCATGGGGTCCAGTAAGCAGAGTCGACATAAGTTCGGTAGTAATAGACGTGCGGCGTTGCTTGGGTCCGGGCAAAGACATGCAGCACATCGATGGGCGCTTCGCCACCTTCTTGCTGATGATACATGGCACGCACATCGAGTTTGGCGACCTCATCGAGCTTCTCAAGATAGTGAGTCAGCGCAGTCTCCGCTGTTGACTGGGTAAGTTCGTTTTGTAACAGTTCGTTTTCTAGCTCCTTGAAGAATGGCGATTTATCATCACGCAGCTCTGGGACGATCCAGTTCTCAGGGTAGAGGAAGATTTTGCGATTGGCTTCCCAGACGCGGTAGTTCCTCATCCATTCCCACTGCTTGGCAGAGACTTCACTAATCTCGACGCCAGGCTCGAGATTCATGAGGCAGTGCTGGACAAAGAGTTGCACAGAGCTGATTGCCTGCTTGATGCGCGAGGTCTTCATGCACGAGTTCATCTCGACATCAATGAGATAATGCGCGAAGAGGTCGCTCGCTTCTTCGATGCCGGGACGCCTAGCGATCAGGTGCGCTATCAATGCGCTGCGTTGTTGTTCGCGGAGCTGGCTCTTCAAGGGTTCGGCAATCGTCAGCCAGGTGTCATTGTCATATTTGGCTTTGACCACATTTTTAATCGCCATGGCGATGGCTTTCATGCGCTCCAGGTTGGTCGAGGTCTTCCAGCGCAGCGCTTCTTCAGCGGAGACCCCTAATCGCAAGAGCAATGCAAACGCAGCCTGCAACTGCACGAGGTAGCGCTCATCATGGCAGTCATCAGGATAGGTGAGATTAAATCCGCTCGCCGCGGTAAGATAGTCCATATCAAGCGTATCCCACCCAGTGAGTGAGCTGAGCGTGGCAAAGACGCCATCACGGTCACTCCCAGTATCGACAAGATCGAAGACACTGAAGACGGTCACATCGCCGGCTGCCGGATAGGCATCGCGAAAACTGTACAGCGCAACCAGCCGCTTCCAGCCTGCATATTGCAGTGCCGCGTCGGTATCACTCGGGATGGTCAGTGGGAGACGGCGCAGGTCCAACCAACCTCGTGCTGGACCTTTCGCGAAGACCCAAGGTAATTCTTGCGCGGTGACCTTCAGCGCTGTGAGTACGGTCGCGACTTTATGCAACAGCCGATAAATGTTGAACTCAGAGTCGGTATAAGTGGTTGCGTTCAAGTCGATCCCAAGAAAAATATCGATCGCTTTCTTTGACGAATCGTTTGGCGCCGTGATGTACTCCGCCAATACGGCTTCGGCGACAGCGCTTTCTAAGCTGAGCGCGACGGCAACCGTCTGGACCACAAATTGAGTGCTCAGGCTTCTGCTCAGGTAAGTAACTAGAGGTCGGAGGACGTACTCGTACCGCGCCTGTTTTTGCAGCGCGGCGTGGTCGGGATCAACAGACTGCGTCAGCACCACCTTTGCCTCGGTGGTGTCGCCAAAGAAAATCAGGAAGTGTTCGTCAATGAAGGCTTCCTGCTCTGTTTGTGTCAGTGTCGAGGCGCCTTCAATCAGGGCAATGGCTTGTTGCAGGATGTCGTCGGCTAAGAGAAGCGCCAATCGTCCTTGCGTGATTTGTCCAGTTGGATCAGGAGTCAACACGTTTTCTGCTGCGATGGCTTGCAAACCCGCCTTTATGCTGTCTAGCACAAGCGTGATGCTACTCTCAGTCGGTGCCAGGCCGCTGGTTTCGCTGTATACATGGCGTAACAGGTAATCCAGCGTGGCGATGCTGAACGGCGATTGATCCACTGTCTGCACCTCAGCCACAAAATCTACCGTCGCATTGGGGGTCGTGAATGGGTCGATACCGGTGAGTTTTCGTAGCGACAGGAAATCGGCAATGCTAAGGCCAAGTGCTCTGGCGAGTGAGGCGTGACGATACAGCTCCGACAGCAACGCAAGGGTCAACCCCTCTGCTTCCGTCTTACCTGTGGCACTTAAGATTAAGGCAAGCTCGGCCTCAGTAATGGCAAGGGCGGCGAGGACTGTCGCGGTGTGTTCCGCTAAGGGAGCGGTGCCAGCGTTTAGGAGATCACTCCGTGTGCTGTTCAATTGAAAAGCGTCGTCAGCTGGAGTGACGACTGCATTATTGAGAAACAGTTCATCATAGAACGAACGGTCTTCAGGGTCAGTGCCATCGACCACAGTACTCATGGTTGACCACCAGCTCAGCATCTCCAACACCGGTCGATTGAGTTCTGCCTTCAACTGTTGCATCTGTGCAAGCTGAACAAGAAACTCCATCGTGAGATCGGTCGCGTGCATCGCGGTGAGAGCGGCATCCACTTCTGTGATTTCCCAGCCCACCGTGTGTTGCAGACGCAGGAAGCGATGGATTTTATCGAGTCTTGGCTCGGTCAAATTGTTAATCGTAGCGCCTTCAGTATTGCACGGTGTTATAAATGTAACCGTGAGTTTTTCGTCGGCATTGATGAACGCGGTTTTGCGTAATGCCTCCAGGGTGACATGCTCGATCTCTGCACGTCGCAAAAAGGTCGAGAGATCAGCAAGCACCTGCGGCCAGTCCGTTGGCTCGACTTCCCATCCCCAAAACTCCCATGCTGACCGTGAGGGCCGTAGGGTGTTGGTGATGATCTGCGCCGCAACGGGTGACAAGCCGAGCGATTCGATCGCGATCTGTCGCTCAAGATCAGCCCTGGCAGCACCTGTCAGCCCAGGCCTATGGAAGACTTCCATGAGTTCAACTAACGACGTACCAAGGTGTCCGAGATAGGCACGGGTTTCTTGCAGCCACAGATTGAATGGCAGGAGCCGTGGATACACTTGGTTTGCCAGTCGCTGGTAAGGCGTCTCATTCTGATGTTCGGGGTTGGCAGACAGCTCCTCTGCGGTCCAGCTTGTTTGATAGATCGTCTCATGGCGCACGACGGCATTCTCGAGCACTTCGTTCACCAGGTCGATGTATGGCAGCAACGTGTTCGTGTTTTGACACGAAAGCTGGATCTCGCCGAGATCGCTGCGGCGGGCAAATAACAGATCCAAGGCATTTTGTTGTTTGACGAATTGCAGCAGGTCAACAAAGTAGGCAGCCGGGCTGTATACCGAGCGACAATGTTCGCATTCACAAAAGTTCAATGAACCAAAAAGTGCCTGCCAGTTCGGTATGTTCGCGCCTTGCGCGGTGTGGTTACGAATCACCACAGGCGTACCGATGTTCAACGCCATGCTGTATTGGCCAAAGACCGAGAGCGCCTCCGCGTTGGTCTGCGCGGCGTTGTCGTAGATTTCGTTAGCAATTGCTTCGCCCCCCAGGAGTCCGCTCAACGATTTCACGAAGACGTGATGGCCAGTGTGGACAATTGCTTGCGCCGAATCGAGCCCAGCATCGAGGAGCGTACTCATCGCAGAAAATTTACCGGTGGCTGGGCTGACATTGTAGACTCGTTGTTGCTGTTTGAGTTGCTGCGTGAGCGTGGCAACATCGCGCGTGCTACTTGTTACACCGCCGTTCTTAGAGGCGAGATAACGATCGATATTGGTTTCAAAGGTAAAGTCCGGGTTGTTGGTCAGAAAGCGTACCAGTTCTTCTTGCGTGGGTAAGTTTTTGCGTTTCAAGCCTGCGACAACTGTCGCGGTCGGAAAACTGCGCTCGATGGTTTGCGCCAGGTTCTTGGCATAGTATTCTTCGCGTTCATGTTCAGTCTCTCCGGGTGTTCCCGGTGGTGTTCCGGCTTGCTTGACCAACGCCAACCAATCTTGCGGCTGTAGGACGGCAAGGTCTTGTACGCTCTTGAGCTGTCCGGCTTGGAGGTGTGCTTGGAGCGTTTGCACGAACGGCACATAACCACTGGCCAACGTGCCAAGCTGTAACGTAAACTGCAGCCTTTCAACCAACTCGGGCTGTCCGAGGTCTTGGTCGGTTTTTAGCCCTGCCCAAAACTCTTGAATTGTTCCTTGATGGAGTGAATAGCGTGTGAGTAGTGCGCTTTGCTGCGCGGACGAAAGGCCGGTGGTGCTTAACAGTGGTGCGAGTGACGTATTCTCCTTCCCCTCAGGCACTTCAAGTGCAAGATGTACGGCAGTCTGCCTCAGCTGTTGCAGAATTTTGTCGCGGTCATCTTTCAGGGCGCTCGGAATAATGTTAGCCGCAAGCGCATCAGTCAGTGCCTGCCGTTGCACCTGGATAGATTGGGACACCAGCTTGGGTAATTGCGTGGGCAGCTGCATGCGAAAGAAACCGTAATAGGCGGCGGCAGGAACTTCGCTACGCTGAGCGTAGCGGCTGGCAATCACCAGGTAGGCAATATGTAGCGGCGGCTGTTGTGCTTTACATTCGAGTAACTCAATGTCGGCGACGGTCACATCGCTCATCTTTATGCCATCAAGGTGCGGCTGCACTGCACGGCTGACGCGTTCATATTCGCAATAGCCACGATATTCATCACCGCCAACGACAAGGTTGACTACCTCTATGCGTCTGGCGTGGCAAATCACTTCCGATTGCGCGAGTGGTGCCTCAGTCTGTGGGCGAACGGCACGCACAATCAAATCGACCTGTTTCACTTTATTGGGTGGAATGTAACGAATTCTGAACCCCCCCAAATCATCCGACAACGCGGGTGTGCCCAGAGCAATTTCGCTCCGCAAATTCTTGTGGAGTGCGTGAACTTCGACACCGGCAACTGGCGGGCCGGTGGCCTGCAAGACTCGGCCAGTAACTAAATAGAACTTGTTGGATTGCGGTCCTTCGCCTGGCGGATTCGGCGAGAGAACTTCGCCGTCGCCGGGTCCTGGTTCGACATCGAGCACGCCGTGATCGGCCAACTCTTGATTGATCGCCTTAGCCGTCGCCTCATCAACAGCACCAGTCTCAGGCAACTGATGTGCGAGTTGAAACTCGCGCACCGCGGCGCCTGTCGATGCTCCGAAACGCCGGTTCTTTTTTTCAGTGTTGGCAATCGAAAAGCCAAGAGCGGACAACGCCTGATGGAGATCACCGACTTCCGCGCGTTTCATCTGGAGCTTTAATGGAAAGATAACGGGCTTCATGGCAACCTCCATGTTGCGAATACGGTGTGTTTGCCTTCACACTCAAAAGAAAACCCAGTTCATTTACTCTACGTCAAACTCGCTAGCAAAACTGCGGTGCAAATCAACTTTGCTCTCTTGAAAACCTGCCTGTCCCCTTTTCTTGTTCCGACCGACATCCCAGTACTTGAAATGACCTCGACACCTTTGCTTCACCCCTTGCGCGCCGTCGCGCGGGTTGATGGCCAAAAAAACGCTGACTCCTTGCTTCAGGACCAGCGATGGTGAAGCCAAGAGCGGACAACGCCTGATGAAGGTCGCTAACCTCAGCGCGTTTCATCTGGAGTTTTAACGGGAAGATAAGTGGCTTCATGGCAACCTCTCTGTCGCACAAAATAGTGTCCTCGTCCACAAAAGCAATTCAGAGCCCTCTGCTTCATCACCAAAAGCCAGCAAAACCGTGGTGCAAATTAACTTTGCACTTCTGGAAACCTGTCTGTCCCCTTTTTCGTCTCTCTACTGAATTTTCCAGAGGCGGCATAGGACATCGCTACTCCAGCCCCACCATTCAGGCGAGCTCGGCGTATAGGGCTCCGCACGATCGAAGATCGTCACCCAGATTTTGTTGTTTTCCAGCAAGACGCCCGCGTTACCGATTGCCGCCTGAAGCTCCGCCACCGTGGCCCTACCGAACGCGCCCGGATTCCTGTCAAGCTCGTACCCAAGCGCCCACATCTGGACGCGATGCCCGAGCTCACTGTGCGGGTATATCTTGAAGTAAGGATCATTTATCGCGAGTCTCTCGGTCAGCTTTTTCGCGAACTCGACCGGGCTGAGGCCTCTCTCCTCGAGCGTGAGCACCCCGCCGAAGCCGTGCTTGGTTTCCATTGTGCGCAGCACGCCCTCGGCTGCATCGCGCAACGACACCTCTGGAGCCTTGGCAACAACCTCCTGTACCGCGGCGTCGAACGCTTTAAGAGCCTCCCCCGCGCGCTCCTCGTCTCTCATGAAGTCGTCCGCGAAGCTGAACGCCTTCAACAGATCGCGCTTGCCAGCGTACATGACGTGAAAAACCGTGCTGACGTCAAAAGCTCTAATGGCATACGTCGCGTCCAAGAGATCTCTTGGCGAGACCGGAATGCCTGTAGCTTCGGAGAATACTTCCTCCCCAAACCATTTGATCCCCGCTGCACCGCCAAATTCTGCTGCAGCGAATACTCCGACAAACAGGGATAAGTAGCCGACCATCCACTTCTTAGCGTCTTCTCTGCCTGCCACATCACTCCACCACTGAATCTTTTCAGGAGAGTCGGCTGGAAGCCAGGCATCAGATCCGCCGGTACCAGTGTACTGCCCCTGGAAAACACCATTCTCGAGTTTCACGGACAAAGTGAACCCAATCTTCAGAGGTGTTCCCGTGTCGTCTGGTGGTCGTATATTTTCCGGTATGTCGCTGAGGGTTGTCGTGCCAGTTGGGTCATAAAACAATACGGGGTTGTTCCGTGCATACGCGTACAGATTGTTTCCATCTGCTAAGCCAGCTGGATCAGGACTGACCCATCTTCCCAACCATACTGCACAATAACGCATCCCATGGTAGGTCAGTCCTGTTTCCTCATCCTTTTCTTTCCCAGTGTATCGATACCGCTTTGCTGCCGCGTGAATCGCAGCATTCACAGCCTGATACGAGCTACTACCGTATGGGAAATACTCCTCGTATGAGATGATCTCGCCCGCCTCATTCAGCTCCACGCACGCCGAGCCGAGATGATTGTTCAACTGGTAGCGAACCAGTGAGGTGTGAGGCGTAAGGGGTGAGGTGATGTCGATCGTCTTATTTTCGACTAGTGCGATGCGCCGTTTGTCATCCGTGATATGCAGGGTTTCACGTTCCAAGGTGATCGCACCCGCGCCGTCGTGCCGCCGAAAGATCTCGAATCCACCCAGGTACATGCGCTCTTCGATCAGACCAGGCGCTTTCTCCCAGATCTTGCGCGTGCGCTGCCCAGCGGCGTCGTAGACATAATAGGCCGTGCCGCCGCCACCCAAATCGGTCTGGCGTAATTGGTCTCGATAGTCCCAATGCATGTTGCGACCGAAATCTGCTCCGCCCAGATGCGGCATGCGGATCATGTTGCCGTGGGCGTCGTGAAGGTACCGTTCGACTATCGGGTTGTTCGCGCTGACCGTGGTGCTGCTCAGTCGATTGTTGGTTTTGAGTGAGGCACCGTCGGTGCCGTCCTCGATCAGGCTGATTGCTTCGTAGAAATAGGCCCGTGTCCAACCGGGATGTGACGGATCGGTGCCGCGATGCTGCATGCTGAGGAAGTTGCCGACCGCGTCGTAGACGTAGCTTTCGCGATATAGCCCCATCGCGTTGCCGTCGCCCGGGTGCAGCAGGCCGGTGTGAAAGCCATTGAAGGCATCCGGCGCCGTCAGTGCGTTGGGCACTCCGCCGTTCTGGCCCAGGTGTTCGCGGCCGGTGGCCTCGATGAGCTGGTAGGTGGCGTCGTACAGATAGTCGTTGCTCGGCTCGACCCTTCTGTTACGGAAGTAGATGGTCTGCTGCGCGTCGTCACGGATGTGGGTGATGTTACCCGTTGGATCGTAGGTGTATGACAGGTTTTGCAAATCGCCGTTGGAGTCTCGCGTAGTCTTGAGATTGATCAGACGGAACGTCTTCGGGTCGTAGTCATACGTGGTCTCGACGCCGTTTCCGTAACGAATCGACTCCCGCTGCCCTTTGGCGTTGTAGTCGATGTCTTCAACGAAGCTGGTCCATTCCGCAGCCCCTCGCAGCTGCGCTTGGACCTTCTCGAGCAGATTGGCTTCGTTGTACGTTGGTTGGATCTCGCTACTGTCAGGTGAGATGAGACTGATGGGACGGTTCAGTGCATCATACGTCGTGCTGCTGCTGAAGACTTGCGGTTCGAGAGCGACCGCCCCTGACCAATCCGGTACGCCCTTGTAATCGGCGGCGAGTTGACGGCTTCCGCGCAACAGATTGCCCTTGAAATCGTACGCGTCACTGGAGACGACTCCCGCGTTGTCGTAGCTTCTGAACGCCCGGGTGCGCAGATTCAGCGCGATATCGTCTGCTTGGCCCTCACCATATTCGACCTTGCCGAACAGCACATCTCGATTCAGTACACGTGGATCCGATTGAGCGACATCACTTCCTCTCACGAACTGGCGTACGGGCCGATGCAGCTGATCGTACTCGGTGCGAAACTCATGACCGCGTGCATCCCAGGCCCGCATCGGTTGACCGGCTACGTCGTTCAGCATCCACCGTTCCCCGGCATCCATGCTGATGGAATGAATCGGTGTGCCGAGCAGATCATAGTCATACCGCATGACTGCTCGATCGTTTGCATCAATCACCTCGCGCTGATTCCCCTCGATATCGTAAACGAGGCTGGTGCGATAAAACTCGTCGGTGAAAGGACCACCGCCACGAGCCACACGATTGTGCGTGATGGTCAGGAAGGTTCTTCCCAGAGAATCCATGTGGGCTACAGCAGGCGTGTTGGCATGGGCCTCCGTCTTCTGCGCCGCTGCCTGCTCCCGAACGCCCAAGGCACCGTTGATGCGGGCGCTGTGCCATGTCGGCAGATACTCGTCTTGATCCAACCGACGGAAATAGTCGACGACGGAGAGATCGTCCACCGGGTTGAGTAGCAGCGTATCGTTGACGTCCCAGGTTTCTTGACGCCAGGGATCGAAAACCGTCTTTTGCCAGGTATGGTTCGGATTCAACGTCGCCACGACCCTTTGCAACGGGTCGTAGAACAGAACGGGGCTGACGCCGACCGTGATACCAAACTCGAAGCGGTGATCGCTGAACAGGGTACCGTCCGGCCTCTGGCGTTTGCTGAAGAAGGGCTCGTACTGGCGGACCGGCTTACCCTTGTTGTTGAATACCGCCCAGCCGCTGCCGACCCAGCGAGGATTGACTTCAGGCCCGCCCTCGACCAGCGGTCCTGGTTCAGCCTGAATCTTCTTCTGAATCTCCCGTCCGAATCCGTCCGAGTAGGAGAACGAATGCTGCACCTTGGTTTGCGCGCCGACAGCCAGATCGGCCTGGTGCGTTTCTCGAGCCAGGGCGTAGACCACCGCCGGCTGAGGTTCCGGTTGGTCCTTCGTTCGGGAATAGGCAAAGAGATCGTAGACAAGGCGCGTCGTCGCTCCTTGCAGAATTGCGTGGGGCTGGGCTAGCGGATCGTTCAGATGATCGAGAATGGTGGTTTCGTCCAGATCGGAATTGAAACCGACGAGGCTATCGCCTTTATTCTCCGTTTCTTTCCCCATGATCGCCGTACCGACGACCATACCCAGGGTATCAAACGCGACTTCGCTGCGATTGCCGTTAGGATCGGTCAGTAGATCTGGCTGGAGTACGCGGTAATCGTGCCGTGCGCCGCTCACATTACCAAGCGCATCGCGAGTGTGAACCACCAGCAGGTCGTGCTGGTCATACTCGACGACGCTCTCAGTGCTGAAATCAGCTCGATGAAACGGATCGCGGACGCGCCGGACCACAAAGAAATGCTCCATCGCTTGAGCCAACTCCGTTGCCGGATCGTCATTTGTGTTAGGGGAAAAGAACGTCCGTCCTGACGGGATCCACCAATTGTGGTCGCCCTCGCTATGGGCATACCGCCCTTCCTCTTGGAGTATCTGATCAGTAACCTTGCTGTTGAACGTTTTCTCGATCAGCCCGGGAGTCAGTGCCAGCTTGTAGGCTTCGCCTGACAACGCCAGCGACTCCACGCGTCCCAATGCTAAGAGTGACACCGGATTGTTTTGAGATAGCCCCAGATCGTTGGGTCGGTAGAGGGTTCTAACATGTTCGATCAGGCGTCTTTGCTGTCCGGCACTGGGCTCCTCTTCATACGGAAGCGATATAGAGTTGGTTCCTGCCTCACGCACGTCATCGAGACTAAAGCGATTTTGATCGGTGGGAAGCTCGAGTCCTGTCAGTTCATAAGACCGCATCTCCGCCGGCAGCGGTGTGCGATAGGCATCGTCCAGCTCGATGGTATTGGTAAAGGTGTTTTCGCTGTATGTGATGAGGATCTGCGCCTGCTTGGCCTGGTCCTCAGCTGACAATGTGGAATCCGGTCGCCGTCGGCCATAGCCGACAGCCGCGGATTTGATTACGTTGCCGAATTCATCAACCTCCAGCGTCAGTGCATGGCCAACACGTGGATCGTCGGGGTTCCGTTCGTACTGATAGGTCAAGGCCTCTCTCGCATGGGTGAAGAAGACTGCGTAGCGATTGGTCCCTTCCGGCTGCAACATGCGGATCGTAAAATTCTGCTCGGTGACGACGTAGGGATGGGCTTCTTTCTCCGTGCCGTCCAGCGCATAGACCTCTTGGCGCAACATGGCCCCCTTCAGCGAACGGCAGGCTTCACGCTCTTCTTCCAGCGTCAGCCCCAGTGGCAGCACCGTGTCATCAAGCAGGAGTCGCTTCGCCTCCTGGTCGGTCAGGCCCGGCTCGCGGTAATATTCGCCGGTATCCTGTTCGTCGAGTAACCCAGCAAAGACATTCGAGATATGCTCTCGGTCGATGTGGACGCCCGTATGAAACCAGGTCTTGGTGAGAACCGAAGGCACGTGGGAGGCTTGGTCAATATTGCTCGCCGGTGGCAACGTGCTGTCCGCCGTCAACGCCGCAAACTCTTCCGTGTCGAGTTGATCGACCCGCCCGAATCCTCTGAATTCGCGTTCTTCTCCGTCAAAATAGCCATGGTGATAACTGTAGCGCGTGACGAACCGATTCCCGCTGATGCGGTCGTACGTCTCGACACGCTCCACGACATGCACCGGGAACGGCAGCTTGGTAATCCAGGGCGCCCCGGCCTGTTTGTCCAACAGGTAAAACTTGGTCGAGGGTGCGTAGGTCACGTGGGTTTCAGCGCCGAGGTTGTTCACTGCTCTCACGAGGAGGTGCGGTTTGTGTGGGCCCATGAGATTCACATAGCGCATGGGCTGTTGCGCGTCCCCGGCTAATGGAGACGACCAGACCAGGCAGGCGGTGCCGTTCCCAAGGAGATCAGTCGGAACGATGCTGACAACGTCATCGACCTGTGGAAACAGGTCCAGAATTGTCGCCTCGCTCCAACTGTTGCCGGATTGATTGAAGTAGAGCCGCACGCCGTCGCGGTGCAAATAGATGATGTCGGTGGTACCGGTGCCGTCGATATCGGCGAGGCGGATGCGCTTGTGATCGAACTGGTCTTGGTAGTCGAACCAGGGCGCATGGTCCATCGTGACCTTGGCGCCGAATTTTCCATAACCCAAGTTGGGCCAGTAACAGACTTCCCCGTTTCTGATGCGGACGAGATCTGTCAGACCATCGCCGCTCAGATCGGCGAGGTAGATGGATTGCGTGCCGTCGTTGAACACCAGGCGCGGACCCTTCTCCTCATCGAACGCCTGTGCGACACGCTGGGCTGGACCAAACCCCTCTTCCGCCAAGGAAGGATGCCAGACCAACGCTTCATCTTCGGTGATCAACACGTCGGCGTGACCGTCGCCATCCAGATCCACGAACTTGAGGTTGGGATCCTGCATGTTGCGGTTGAGCCACGCGGTGAATGGGCGGAAGGGTTCCCATCCCTCCGCGTGATCATGCTCATACAAACCGGGCATTGGGCCATCCAGTGTCACCAGGTCAGGTTGGCCGTCTCCGGCCAGATCCATGAACTGCGCGCCGCCGAGGGCGACATTGGGCGTCACCGCGACGGTTTCAAGCGCCGCGAACTTGGCCTTCACAACTTCGCTGCCGTCCGGCAACTGGTCAGGAATAGGACTCCAGTTGCGCTTGTAGAACCAGGCGCCGCCCTGCTCCGTGAGAATTCCCGGAATGCCTTCGCCGTGTAGATCGGTCCATTGGTAGGCGGTGCCGTCGAGGCCGATGGGAAGATTCTCGAGACTCTCGGCGTCAACCTCTTCGACGAGGTCCTGCACGATGGGCTCGGTGTACTCGAATGCCACCGGAGGCAGGTTGCGTTGTCGATACCCCCCGTTTTCACGTTGATATCCAGCCTGCGTGACCTCGCGGAGAAACGTATAGACCGGGTTGCGCGCGCTGGTGGGGTCTTGTTCATGGGAATAGGTGAAATCGGTCGAACGAACTAGACAATTAGCTTCCACGTTGGGTTCACCAGGGAAGTGGTGAAACATCAGCACGCGCTGGCAGAGGCGGTAGGTCCGGACTTCGAAACCCGCTCGGTAGGAGGAGAACGGATCCTGGCGAACCGGCCAATGGTTTGCCTCAGCCGGCGTCGGGGCGTCGGGATCATGGTCGTCATAATCAAAGACCGCTTCGAAGAGCCAGTGCTCACTCCCGTCTTCGAGCTGAGCCCCTGGAGGTTCCGGCCATAGCGACTCGGCGCTCAGCTCCGGATAATAGGGAACTCGGTTTCCATACCGGATGCGTTTGAGGTATCGATTGGCCGATCGGCTGCTGTCGGTGCGATTTGCCTCGTGGACGTGTGATTGAAGCACCCCGCTCGAATCTTCCGACTTGTAGCCGTAGAACAGGACGTTCCCTTTATCGTCGTGGGACTCGCAGATGAGCCAACTGAAGATATGGGTCGGATCGGCTGGATCGCTGATCCGGCTCTCGCCCGTCTTGCCGTACCAGGTGGTGATATTGTCTTTGGAAATGGAACGCCAATAGACATCCGTGGGGTCGGATTGATTGCTCCATCGCTCAATGCGCGCGAAGAGCCCTTCGATGCGCGGACGATAGCGCTTGATACCATAGACCTGGCCCTCGACCGTTCGCTCCAGAACGGACTCGGGCACCCATTGCTCATCCCGATTCTGGATCAGAACCGGTACGAGGTCTTCCGCCCCGGACAAGATAAACACGTCCGAATCCACGGCGTCTAAATATTGAGGGAGGCCCTTGTCGGTTTTGCGGGTAATCGAAGGAAGTGAGAGACTCCAGCCGAAGCCGAACGGCCCGTTGCCGGCGCCGGAATCATAGGAGAGTGAAAGTTGTGGGCCAAAACCGGAGCGGCCAGGCGAGGTCGCAATCGGCACCGACATCGAGCCTGTTCCGGTGACAGGATTCGCAGCGAACTTCTCCCCCATGCCACGGATGGCCCCGCCCCCTTTGGGCAGGGAGATGGTAGGTGGAGTCACCTGGAAGGATTTCTCAGCAGGCTCTTTGCCGTTGGACTTGCTCTCTTGAGCCTCAGGCACGTCAGCCACCTTACTCGGATCACTGCGCGTGACATTGCTGAATGCCTTGGTGAGAGCGCATCCAGAATGGGTACCGACTCTACCAACGTGGAACCAGGATGCCTACTAGGGGTAACCCTAGTTTTTAACCATGAGGATACGAAACATGTGTGGTATGGATCGCGGTGTATCTAATTGTGGTCTATCTGAATCTAAGAAGATTCAGCGTGCAGGGAAGGAAGCAAGTGGGATGGCGTCTCACGTTAGAAGAGGTGCTGTAAGACTCCCCTGCGTGATGAGGAGACTTTTGAATGACTATTTTAATGAAAACTGTGACGCGAGCTCGCCAGGCTTGAACACGCCACGTTCGGTGATGATGCCGGTAATCAGTTCAGCGGGAGTCACGTCGAAGGCGGGGTTGAAGACTGCTACATCTTTAGGTGCGATTGGATGGCTGCCGTGGATGGTGGTCACCTCCGAGGGGTTGCGTTGCTCGATCGGAATCTCGTCTCCCGATTTTGTGTTGAGATCGATGGTGGAGTACGGAGCGGCGACGTAGAAGGGAATGTTGTGCGCCTTCGCCAAGACTGCCACTGAATAGGTGCCGATCTTGTTGGCCACATCCCCATTCGCCGCGATCCGATCTGCGCCGACAATGCAGAGGTGAATCTTTCCCTGCCTCATGAGCGTACCGGCCATGTTATCTGTGATCAGCGTGACTGGAATCTGATCTTGCATGAGCTCCCATACCGTGAGGCGAGCACCTTGAAGTACAGGGCGAGTTTCATCTGCAATCACATTGATTTTCTTACCTTGTTCATATGCAGCTCGAATCACTCCAAGGGCCGTTCCATACCCGGCCGTGGCAAGTGACCCTGCGTTGCAGTGAGTCAGTACTGTCTGTCCATCCTGGATGAGTTCCGCGCCATGACGCCCCATGGTTTTACAGAGCGAAATATCTTCTTCAAGTATCACCTGAGCTTCGTTTACCAGAGCCTGTTTTATAAATGAGATGGGCTGATCTCGCAGCGATTCCAGTTTCTGTCTCATTCGCTCGATTGCCCAAAAGAGATTGACGGCGGTCGGTCTGGTCGCAGCCAGCTCATCACAGATCTTGAGCACTGCCTGAGCAAACAGGGAATACTCCGTTGCACTGACCGTTTGTGCCCCTAATGCGACACCTAACGCTGCGGTCACCCCGATTGCCGGAGCTCCTCGAACCTTCAGCGTGCGGATTGCCTCTGCAACGGTCTGGTAATCACGGCAATCGAGAAATTCAACCGATCCTGGAAGTTTGCTTTGGTCGACTAGACGGACAACACCGTTTTTCCATTCAACAGTGGGAACCATGGAGAGATCTTCTAGCGGGAATCGAGCAGGAGTGCAAGCCTTTATCGGCGGCGCCCGCTGATTTCCAATACGGTAAGCATCGCGGCAATTAACCCGGCCTGAATGAGCAGAAGTACGGCTTCCATGGTGCTGGCGTGGCGGAGTGCCAGTGCGGACAGCCCAAGGCAAATCGTGAAGAGAAAAATCATGGCGACACTCGCCTGTCGCGATCCAAGCGCGCGCTCTAATCGATGGTGTAGATGGTCCTTGCCGACATAGTCCAGCCACTCCTTCACGGACCTGACTTTCCCGGTGGCGATACGCTCCACGGTGATATGAATCATGTCATAGATGAGCACACCGAAGATCAGCAAGGGATTACTGAAGGACACGATTGGGCTGGAATCCGCCCAATTGCCTTTAATAGCCAGGCAGGCCAGCGTGAATCCAATGAATGTCGAGCCACCATCACCTAGAAAAATGACGGCAGGTTTTCTCCCTCGAAAATTGTACGGCAGAAATCCGAGACCGGCGCCGATCATGGCGATTGCGAGCCAGCCTAGTTCTGCTTGATTGGTTTCAAATGCGACCACACCCAGGAAACCAGCCAGCAGAATCGCCAGGCCGGTGGCCAATCCGTCCATCCCATCAAAGAAATTGAACGCATTCGTAATGCCGACGATCCAAAACAGCGTTAACAGCATGTTGGCTGCTTCACCGAGCGGGCTCGGTGGAAAGAGCGTGAGAACTTTGCCCGAGGCGATCACGATGCCAGCGGCCATCAATTGTCCGATTAGTTTTCCAGAGGCCGGTAATTCTCGAATATCGTCGAGCACTCCAATGATCAGGAGGAGAGAGCCGGCGATCAGAATAGCGATGATCCAGTCTGGGACGATAGAGTTGAGCAAGAGCGAACCGACAAAGCCTGCGTACAACGCAAGACCGCCGATCCGTGGAGTTGGGAGGACATGGATCTTGCGATCAGCTGGGACATCGACGAGGTTCCATCGATGGCCGATCCTGACCATCAAAGGCGTTAAGGCTCCTGTGCCAAGAAACGCAAAAAGGAAGACATGCAGCCAGCGCAGACCTTCGAGCTGAAAGATCTCCTGAACTGGTGGGATCGCCAACGCCACTGCCCCCAGTGCTGCACCGGACACCACCGGAGTAATCCAGCGCCATGTGGTCGCTGAGAATGGAATCGTCAGTTCTGGTTCAATGGCCTTCATGACCACTCCCAGCGCAGGGCCAGGAGAATCTGAGCCACGTCTTCATCTGTAAGCGCCGGAAACAATGGAATGGAGAGAGCGGTTCGTTCTGCCTCTTCGGCGGCAGGGAAGCCATCAAGCTCCAAATAGCGATGGAGTGTGCGGAATACGGGCTTCCGGCACTGAATCCCCCGCGCCGCAAAGCGTCCGATGACGTCGTGAAGCCCGTCCGCTTTGGAAACGAGCTCTGGAAGGCGTACCACGAATCGATAGTAGGTGTGTGTGTGGCCTGGGGGGACTAGTGGCTGTATGAGGCTGGTACCGCTCAGTGCCGTTCGATATTCCTCCGCGAGGAACATTCGACGTTCAAGGAAAGATCCGAAACGTTCCAGCTGCGCTAATCCGATTGCAGCTTGGAGGTCGGTCATTTTCAAGTTTGTCGATCCGGGATGGAGGGAGGGGGTTTCGTCATACTCTCTCAAGCGGCGGGCTCGTTCCAACAAGCTCTCATCCCTCGACAACACCATGCCTCCCTCACCAGCGCAGAGCAGCTTCGTGGCATAAAATGAGCAGACTGTTATCATGCCCACGGATCCCACGGGTCTTCCCGCCTCCGTTGCGCCCAACGTTTGTGCGCAGTCTTCAATGATGGGAACACCCAATGCTGCAAGTTCAGTGAGGTCTGCGGAAAGACCAAACAGATGTGGCACGATGATGGCCTTGGTCTTTGGTGTCATGGCCTGGCGCGCTGCCGATGGATCGATATTGAAGGTGTCGAGATCGATGTCGACTAGCCGAGGCATTGCCCCGACACGCTGAATTGCCAACCAGGGTGCGGCGCACACATAGCTCGGCAGGAGCACCTCATCGCCGGATCCGGTTCCCAACGCCCGAAGGGCGACTTCCAGCGCGGCCGTTCCGGAAGTAACAGCCACTCCACCAGATATGCCGAAATAGGCTGCCATGCCTCGCTCGAACTGCTCGACGACCCCTCCCCGAGTAATTTGACGCGATTGCAAGACCTCCATTGCCGCGCGAATGTCGGGTGCTTCGATAGAGGGTCGTGAATGTGGAATCATCGTCACTCTGGCGATCATAGTCCAATGTTGATAAACAATCGGAGCGGGAGAAAGCCTTCTGCTGTTCTCACTCGGCCCTGGATTCCACGAAAATGTGCCGAGGACCGCACCAGATCAGCAATGCTGAGTCCTTCGATATTGGTCTTTCTGATCTGGGAGGCGTGTGCTTCCAACGACTGAATCTTTCGATCCAATGCTTGTTGAATATCCACAAACACCGTAGGGGCAAAATTTTGGGTCGTCGGGCCTTCGTAAAACAGCACGTTTTTGGTGTATCGCGTGGCGGTAATCGTGCTCATGGCCAGATGCCGGTGATCTTGATGGGTATCATCATGATAATGAACAAAGATGAAATGTGTCTCAATCTTTCGCACAATTTCCTCAACTGTCTGAATCAATTCTCGTCCGAGTGGGGCCTCGGTATCGTGATATCCACCCCAAAATACTTCCTCAGCCTGGAGCAATTTCGCTGACCGTTCTTGCTCCTGCTTTCGAACCGCTGCATTACCACCCGCGCCACCTTGGGTCATCACCATCAGGAAAATGCGATGGCCATTCTCTGCGTATTTGATCAACGTCCCTCCACATCCAACTTCGATGTCGTCAGGATGGGATCCCAGGGCAAGAATACGCATCGGTTCCTTGGTGTTGATGGCCATCATGCATGATCCTCCTAAACAGTTGTCGCACAAGCTTTGATTGTTCGCGCATGGCGTAGCGTCGCGAGCGCGTCGGGCCCTTGCATCAATAGGAGATCAAGTGCAGAGAGATTCGGCTCGAATGGCTCATAGATCTGACGATAGATCGGGTGTAGGAACGTCTGTAGTTCCAGTCGTATACCAGTGGCCTCAAAACGTGGTGTGTCCATGTAGTGCTCTGCCCCAGCCCCTGCCAGATACGCTGTGGCGCCGACCGTCCGACAGAGATCGATCAACCTATCGGTTGGGTCTTCACGAGCAATATATTCCGATGCACAACCAACGGGTGTGTTGATCCCATATGCCTTCAGCAGCCATTGCACGGTGGCCTTGTTGAGATCGCACAGTTTCACCCACGATGTTGAGTAGAGCTCGCGCAATTGCGGCAGATAGTGGTCGCGATAGGGCGCCCGAGCATAGTGCATTTCCAGTGCACGGAGATGTTGATCTTTCCATGCAGCGGTGGGATTAATCAGAACATCGTCGATGCGTTGGCCGAACTGTTGGAGGACAGGAATCGTGAGCCATTGCCATCCTTGAGAGGTGCGAATACGATTGCGATTTTGCCATTCGTTTTTCTTGAATTGGACGGTATCCAACATGAGAAAGCGATCGGCTTGATCGATTTTGTCGAGATACCCCAACCAGGGCATGAATTGTGGTTGGTGGATGGTCACGCGCATGATAGCTCCGAGCTAAAAACACACAGCGTTACGTTTTGATCGCCTTCCCTGAATCACGGCTCACTCCTTGGGCAGTCCTCGCGGCTGTGCCAGCGCGTGGGGCGACATAAATCGGGTTGGTCAGCAATTCCCCGCTCGTGCCGACCGCCTCCACGCGATAATTCAGCCACTCTCCGGACCCAGCCTCATGATCGACTAGTTCGAGCTGCATGGGAGTGTGGCCTTCAATTTGCCTGATGACGTGACCCGATCGAATGACACGAAGCTTTGTCGGGTGAGATTGTCCATCGAAGGCCGAAATTCTGGCATTAACGCGGATGTCGCCATTCGCGCTTCCCTTAAGAGTCTCGCCGATCATCGCTGATGCCTCCTTGTTCGACACTCGAAACTCGTCGAGTTGGAGCAGGACATTCTGGTCGCCTCTCCCGACAGCGTAGGCTCGACCCATGCGGATCCCATCCATGACACTCGCTCGCGTTCGATCAGCGACCTGGATGACGGTATACACTTGATCGAGATCTTTTCCCGCATCCGAGGTTCCATGAAATGCCACTTCTCCAATCATTGTGGGGAATGCCTCTGGACCGGTTGTCATCTTTGATTGAAGCAGTTGGTCCCACACACTACCTGGAGCCACTACCCGTCTGGCGTCTTGGTACAGGCCACCGAATCCCGTGTAACCCCTCGTCAAAACTAATGCCTCAGGGTGAGGCTCGGTCTTAATCGTGACCGTCCCTAGGGGGCCGAACGAGTGCTGACTGAAATCTCGAGCTTCCGTCATCGACCAAAACACCAATGCGCCACGTTCAAGTGCCTTATCAATGAGGTCCTGATAGGGTCTGTACCCTACATGGGCATCATGAAAATCATACACAGGCATTTTGATGGGCCAGGCATTGACTGTGAGCCCTAGGCCCATGGCTACAAGAATGATCGCACAACCCTTTCGTAAACGAGACCGAGCCCCTATCGATTCAAAAGAGCGTGATCCGTCATGCTTCCATAGCCAGGCCACCGGAACCAATAACAGAAGCGGGAGTCCATTGGCCAAGCTTAGCCAGTTCCACACAAAAGAACCGGAGTTGCCACGTGCGGGAAGCATTTCATAATCCTCGGCCTTCTCAAGCCCTATCACCAGGAGATTGCGCTGCGCATTGTGCATTGTGAGATTGCCATTCAGAAGCGAGCCGGTCCAATAGTAATGAGGAGCGACCTCCACCCCAGGGATAATCATCAGATTTGGATGACGTCGTTGAACTGCCTGAATCTCCTCGAGGAATCGTTGGACGCCATATTCCATGACGGACGGGAATGTGACCCGGTATTTCAAAAATCCTTCCAACGGGTGGAAGCCATAGGTATATCGCAGCGTAAAGTTCTCCGAGAGAATCAGGACATCTAATTGTTGCTGTTCGGCCCGTCTTGCCAGCGATTCCAAGTTCAGCATGCCCGTACTCATCGTACTGTGTACATGAATGGCGGCCCGTAGTGACAAGGGCCCTTCTTCGGGCATTGCGGCGGACCCTGTTGTGACGGCGGTGAGGAACATCGCCCCAGCCCACAACACACATGTAATCACACAACGTGTTCTAGGCATGACCGGCGGCTACTTCCCTATAGGTTGACTCGATGGCCTCCACCATGGCTGGAATGCCATAGCTTGTTCCAATGCTACACATGGCATGTGTCCCTAATTCATTGGACCACCTCGGATCATCGAGGAGACGTCGTAACGCGACTGCTAATGCCGAACTGTCTCCAGCTGGAACAAGTAGGCCATTCTTTCCATCCTCGATAAGAGAGGGAATGCCACCGACTCGACTGGCAACGACCGGAAGTCCTGCGGCCATCGCCTCAATCAAGGCTCGCCCCATCCCTTCATTGAGCGAAGGCAGTACGAAATAATCCAATCCGGCCAGACAGACCTCGATATCTTCTCGATGTCCGAGAAGGTGGACGGCATGGCTGATTCTCGCTTTCTCCACCTGACGCAGCAGTGCGTCATGCTGCCCCCCAGTACCGATAATGACCAGATGGAGGTTGTGGTATTCCTGTGTTAGGATGGCCATGGCATCGACTAAAAACCGATGACCTTTAATATCGGTGAGCCAACCGACCGAGCCAATTATGTGTGCTGGCGATGGGCAGCCGAACCAATCAGGGACCATCTTTCCACCCACACGAGCCTTCTTGAAACGATCGAGATCAATTCCGCTTGGAACGACCGCGAAGCGATTGGCCTGCCCAACTCCTCGCTCGAGATGTTCCCGTTTTTCGGCAGGTGTGAGCCCGATGAGGTGATCCGTCTTCCATGCCAATACGCGCTCCAGTTGGAGAAATACCCAGGAGGGCACGGCGCTGAAATGCCCATAAAACACGTGCCCGTGCGGAGTATGGACAATCACAGGAATCCCCGTAATCCATGCAGCGACTCTCCCCAGTACTCCGGCTTTGGACGTGTGCGTGTGTACGATATGCGGTCGCTCCCGTCGTAACAGCAAAACAAGATTCCACAAGGCTGCCAAGTCCGATGATGGACTGATGTGACGCACCAACGAGGCCACAGTGTAATAACGGATCCGCTCTTTCTCCAAGAGCCGAAGGTTATCAATGGTCGCTGTGTGCCCTCCTTGTGCGTCCCAACTGCCGGCCTCTCCGGTGATCACAACCGGCTCAAAATGCGAACGATCATGCCCCAGTACCGTGAGCATAGTGTTCCGAGCGGAGCCTCCCCGATCAAGCCGAGTGATAATATGGATAACTTTCTGGGTTGCCATCGTTCCTATGCTGCAAGCCGAGACGACATTCCGCCATCCAACATTCTGGCAAGCTCGCTACAATGTTGCGTCCAGTTGTAGCGCCTCTCAACGAGCGAGCGCCCTTTTTGTGCGAGACGGTCAGCTTCTCCAGAATCCTGTAATCGTGCTAGTACCCGTTCAAGAGCTTGAGCGATCGACCGACCATCGGTTCCTTGAGCGACGAGGATGGGATCGACTTGGTTCAAGACTTCCGGAATGGCTCCAACCGGTGTTCCAAGGACCGGTGTGCCGCAGGCGAGTGCTTCGACCATCACCAGTCCAAAGCCTTCAAGCTGGAGGCTCGGCATCACGACGAGATCAGAAGCATGATAGTAGTCACCGAGTTGAGATTCAGGGATGAATCCTGCCAGGCGGACAACTTCGTGCAATTTCTTTTGGCGTATCACCTCTTGAAGCCGCGCTCTTAAGGGGCCGTCTCCTCCAATGACGAGCATGAGTCGGTGCTGCGAGGGAATCAGCATTTCGAGGGCACTTAGTAAGTTCTCCAGTCCCATTCGTGGGACGAGGTTACGAACGGTAAAGAGAATTGTCCGGTCGCTCGGTAAGTTGAGAGTTGCCCGTGCCGCATAGCGTTGCACTGCAGGTTTGAAACACTCTGGGTCAACCGCTCCGGGGATCAGCCCTATTCGTGTGGCTGAGATACCGTGCGCGGCCATCACCCGTTGACGCATGAACTGACTCAGGACCACGACGCGATGGCATCGGGACATGACCGCGCCTTCCACTGACCGTCTCGCTCGAAGATTTGCTCGTCGCCGCCAGCTTGCGATCGCCGACTGAGCCGGGATGGTTCTCGTGTGATATTCTTCATGCGCGAGGGAATGGCAAAGATATATCCATCGAGAGGCGGCATGACGGCGAGCAAGAATTGGTCCAAGTCCAGCCATCGCTTGATGGATGATGACCGCATCCAAGGGCTCGGTCGCGCGGAGGCGATCAAAGCACTCGACCGAATGCCGTACCGAAGACCACACAAATGCAGCTTCATGCTTACGGCTGACCGGGTAGCGCCATTCCCGAATGCCGTTCATCTCGGTCATCCCCGTTGATGCCTTCTCAGGAGCCCGTGTCAGCAACTCCACACGATGTCCAAGCGCCGCCAATCCAAGCGCCTGATTGCGGAGCACCCGTTCCGCCCCGCCGATCACTCGTTCTGCTGAGACTTCTGCTAACAACATCACATTCATAAGGTAGCCGCCACCGTCGTTCTGTCAGATGCGCTTACATGCAGACCTCGATGCCAGAGTTCCAGCACAATGAGTGCGTACAATTGATCAGAGAAATTGCGCCGGCGGCTCTCATGCTCGTCCAATAACCACCGGACATAGGCCGGTTTGACATAGCCACGTTTTCTAATGACATCATCCGATAGCAGATCATGAACCATCTCGTGAAGATCCTCTCGAAGCCATCGAGCCAGCGGCACCATAAAACCTTGCTTGGGGGCACGAAGGATTTGATCCGGTAACAAGCCTCGTAACATTCGGCGCATGAACCCCTTTAATTGCCAACCGGTAAACCGTACTCGAGAGGGAATTCGCAGGGCTGCGGCTAACAGCCGATGGTCGCAGAATGGGACTCGAAGCTCGAGCGAGTGCACCATGCTCATGCGGTCTGCCATGCGCAGAAGATCGTCAGGAAGATAACTCTGGAGATCGACGCCCATCGCACAGTTCGCAGGATCGGAGGATGGCCACTGGGCGAACAGCAGATCCGTCGGCCCTAGCGGCCGATCTCCGACAAACATTGACTCCAAGCCCTCACCCCATAGAGCCCCGTTCCATTCGGCAGGAATGAACGTGGTCCAGCGGCGGTATTGCTCCTGAAGTGAAAGGTGGCCGTCTTGAAGAAATCGTTTCAGACGGCCGGCTTGGTCGCGGCTGGTTTCTCCCCCATCAAGTCGTTGACTCCATTTGGCCACTCGTTCACGGAGTCTCAGTGGGAGATACTGATACTGTGCGGCAGTGCGAAGGCCAAGATATCGAGGATATCCACCGAACAGTTCGTCTCCGCCAATCCCAGACAACGCCACAGTCACTGTTTGTCGTGCAACCTCAGAAACCAGGTAGGTTGGAATGGCCGATGAATCAGCAAACGGCTCACCCATGCCCTCAACGACCTTGCCGATCAGAGAGACGGCATCCGGCCTCAGGATTGTCTCAGCATGGGCCGTCTTGAAGTGCGTCGCAACAAACCGTGCTGATTCCAGTTCGCTGAACGATTGATCAGAAGGATGCTCATAGCCGATCGAGAACGTCTTGATGGGACCGTTCTGACTTTTCGCCATGATGGCCAACAAGGATGCAGAGTCGAGCCCGCCTGAGAGAAATAGCCCCAATGGAACGTCGCTGACGAGATGAGCGTTCACCGTCTCTTCGAACGTATGCAACACTTCTTTGACCGCTTCGTTGATTGTCCATGGTTGACCATTACGGAGGTCTTCGTCTGGACTGTAGTAGCGCAACAATTCCACTCGTCCGTCCGATATTTTCATTGCTTGGCCTGGTCGCAACTGATGGACTCCGGCAATAGTGGTGTCTGGTCCTGGTACGTACAACTGCATCAGGTACTCTGCAATGCTTTCTGGACGAAGTCGCCAATCCGGCACGGCTTCGAGCAACGAAGGAATTTCGGAGGAAAAGACAACGCGGGTATCCAAACCGGCTTCACTCGGCCGAATAGCATAGTACAGCGGCTTGATGCCCAGGCGATCACGAATCAGCCATGCAACACGACGCTCCTGATCCCACAGCGCAACCGCAAACATGCCTTGCAATCGGCGAAATGCTTCGAAGCCTTCCTCTTCATATAAGTGGACCAAGACTTCCGTATCGGAGCGAGTCGATAGCTGGTGGCCGTTGTTCAATAGATCGTGTCGTAATTCTCGATAGTTATAGATTTCGCCGTTCATGACGGCCCAAACAGTCCTGTTCTCATTGTGAACCGGTTGGTGCCCACCCTCTGGATCAATGACCCGCAGTCTCCTCGCACCAAGCGCGACTCCAGAGTGACGATAAATGCCCTGTTCGTCGGGTCCACGATGCACCAGTCTCTGTAGCATCCTCTGAAGGATGTCGCCCTCATCTTCACCTATGATTCCGCAAATGCCACACATGGTGCTATTTGCCTTTCTCAAGTATGGCACGGTCACGGCGTTCCAGTTCTTGCCGTTCGCGCTTATGTTGAGGCGATACCGATTGCGGTGGAACGTCCACCGGCTCATATCGTGTGTGCTTGGCAGTTCCGACTGAATCAAGTAGTGTCCGCACGCCAAGCGCGGCCACCGCGCCAAAAAGACAAAGGAGAAAGAGCGCAGCCCACCCGCGTAGGATCCGTTTCCAAGACCGCTTGTGTGTGCGGTAAGAACTCATAGTGTATTCCCCGATCGCTGAGCAATGATCTCGAACGAAGGAGCCCACACGAGGTGCCCCCTTGTCACGTAATAGACGATCTGGGAAAGTGGCCACAACACCAACCGGCTGAGGGTCCATTTCAATTGACTGAACCAAGGGTGTACAGGCGAAAGAGGGCTTCGACTCGGTTTCGAGTTGCGGAGACTGATGACGCTGAGCCCAGCCCCTTCCATCAAAACCGTGAGCGCCTTGGCGCTATAGAGATACCAATGAAACGCTTGGTCATATTGCGACCCAATCCAGCGGGCAGGGGACCTCATCGATAGATGAAACGCGCCGTTGGTAGCCCGTACGATAACAAGTCCACCAGGTGCCAGGAGAGTCATGGCTTGCCGCAACATGATCACCGGATCAGCGACGGTTTCGAGCACGTTGATCAAGCTCACGACATCAAAGTGCTGTACCCATTCACCCCTCTCGAGTATGTTCGGAGACAAGACCGGTACGCCTTTCTGAGCCGCACGCATAGCTGCCTGTTTCGACAACTCGATCCCTGAACAGCTCCAGCCAGCATCGCGACAGAGCACGAGGAACTCCCCGTCTCCGCACCCGATGTCCAGCAAAGTGCCGGGAGGAGAGCGGTAGAGGGAAAGGTGATGAAATACGCTCTGGAAAACCGGTTGTCGATCGTCTGAAGCCTCGACCTCTCCATAATCACCGTCATAGTTTTCCTGGAAATACTCTTCTAAGGTGTTGCGAGTCGGACGAGGCTCGAGAAATACGAGATCGCAGACAGAACAGCGAACGTATCGCCTGGTCGGGGTCTGAAAGGCTTCGCCCAGTGGTTCATTGGCGCCACAGGGACACCCGATGCCAATTGCTTGATGATCGCTTAGGGTAGTCATGCCGCTTCCTGCTGTATCGTTGGAGAAGTCCCGGCAGATGTCTTACGCAAAGCGGGCATCGCTTCCTCGAACACCCTGACAGTGTCGTCAACCATTTTACGTACCGTAAAAGTAGTGGCCACATCTTGTTGCCCAACCTTGCCCATACGCGCTGCTCGTACAGGGTCGCGAAGCAAACTCCGGATCGCTTCCCCCAATGCCTGGGGATTCCGAGGCGGGATGAGTAGTCCATTTAGGCCATTCTGGATGATTTCAGGCACACCATTCACGCTGGTAGCGACGACAGGACGAGCCATGGCCATGGCTTCAAGGGCAACGAACGGAAGGCCTTCCGAAAGCGAGGGCAAGACCACCACATCTGCCGCCGCATACCAATCACCGACGTTATTCTGAGCTCCGACAAAGCGACAGGCATCCTCGACTCTCAGTTTCCTGGCCAACGCCCAAAGTGCTTCTCGGCACTCACCTTCTCCCACAAAGAAGCAGACGAGCGACGGCCACTCCGCCAGCAGTCCCGGCAGTGCTTCGATTAAGAAGCGATGGCCTTTTTGCTCCGTCAGTCTCGCCACGATAAGCAGAGTAGGTCCATTGTCGACACACCAGTCCGTCCTGATCTTGTTAGGATCTTTACTTCGAGAGAATCGCCGTTGGTCAATGCCGTTCCGTATGGTTGTTGTTCTGATCGTGACACTGGGGCAATCGGCGAGGACATCCCGCTTGATCGCATCCGACACGCAAATGAGCCGGTCTGCCAGCGGTAATAGGACTCGTAGAATTGCCAGATAGAGGTGGCGTCTGATCAGACTTACCTCATAATCTCTGATGGAATTATGTATCGTTGCGACAACACAGGGAACTCCAGCTAGGCGCGCTGCAAGGCATCCATAGACATTGGCTCGTGCTCCATGGGTCTGAAGCACGGTCACTTCATTTCGTTTGAGTAGGTTTGCCAAGCGCACAACTGCCAGTGGGTTGAAGAGTGGTGTCAGGTGAACGATATGAGTCGGGATGTGCCGTGCTACCATCTTGTCTACAAATGGGCCTGGTTCAGGGCAAATCAGTATCGGACGAAAACGGACTCGATCTACGTGCTCAAAGAGCAGCTCGAGGTAGCGTTCCCCTCCTCCATACCCGGCTGAGCCGGCAAGTTCTGCAAGAACGATAGGCTTCATGGCTTTTTCCCAACAATCAGTAAACTTCCCCGTAGATGAGGCACGGCATAAAATGGCCATTTAGCCCAATTGATACCATGTTGGCTCGCTGTCTGACGGCAGTCTTGCGTGTCTTCCCCAAGAAAATATCGTGACTCTGCAATATCAAACCCCGTTTGACGGAGCATGTCGGCCAATTCATGCATCGCGTATTCTCGTGCATGCGGCCGCCATTCATCATCTGGATTCTTGTAGCCTGGAGGGGCCAACCGATCGTTTGGAGAGCGGCCGATCAGCAGTTTGAAGACATTCCCGATCCGAGTCACATTCGGTGTTGTGAGGATGATGTGACCGCCTGATCGAAGTATTCGATAGGCCTCCGCAAGCAAATGAAAGGGTGATGTCAGATGCTCAATAATTTCCAGTGCGAATACCAGCTGCGTCGAGTGATCCGGAAGCGGGACCTTTTCGGGATACCCCTTGGTCTGGAAATGACCTCCCACTGGATCAAGGTCAACGGTCAGGATGTTCGCCTGGATATCGTGTTGCATGAAGCTCACGAAGTCCTTGGAGACCATGAGCCCGGCCCCATACAACTGTGCTGACTTGGTATAGTCGATTCGGCGGAGCAGTCGTAACAGGCTACCAGGGAAAGGCCCTAAGTCGACGATACTCTGTCTGTCCGATGGCAAGGTGCGCAACCCGCTCCGCAGTGCAACATGCAAACGGTCACGACATTTCATCGCATGGTGCATGGGGACTGTGAAACGTTCGTCTTTCTGACCAAAAGATTCATAGGCAGAGGGTTGGTAGGATTCGAGCAGGTCCAGAAAGTGATGTTTGGTCAGATCGTAGGTCATCATATGCCCGTCATGCCTGGTGCAATGCGTCGTTTCCTGAAAAATAGCTGAATGATGTGTAAATGATGAACGGCAGCCACTGACAACATCATGAGACAGGGTAATACGGGTAACGCGTAGCGACCTGCTTCCACGGTGAATGGGACATAGCCCACCGTCAGGCCAATCGGAAACAGGTAGAGCGGAAGTAGGGTCTTCCAGCGGTCTCGATGAATCCACGCGCTGTAGCAGGCGACGATAATGAGGGTTGGGACTAGCACCAGCCGTTTGAACAGGCTGTAGAACGCCACCACCCATCCCCTCGCTTGGACATCATTCGAAAACCCCAGAGTGACTCCCTGCTGCTCTTCGAACAAGTAAAACGAGTTGCCGACCCAAAAGTCCCAAACTCTTCCGAGCGTCAAGCTCAGATAGCTCAGTGGGTCTGACATGATTCGTTCAATCCCCTTTTGCCGCAATAGCCGATCTGTCTGGACCTCATACATCGCATAGGCATGAGGAAGTGGTGTGAGGCCAGCGCTCTCCCAGATGGCATATTCTCGTTCTAGCGGCATTGGCCAACTTCCACGAGAGGCTGGATCACTCCCCATCCATAATCCGACTCCTACCCCGGCTGACACTGGAATGATGTGATGGAACTCCGTGTAATTCCTCACGGACCATGGCAGCACGAGAGCAAGACAGGCTGTTCCGTACACAATTCCGTAGACCAGCTTTCGTGAAATTCGATCTGTCCCCATCCCTGTCAGTGTGGCGAGCAACACAGCCAGTACGAGAACTGCCGGTTTGCACAAGACGGTCAGTCCAGCCACGAGCCCCATGATGGCAAAGCGAGGTGTAGATGGTGACTTCATAGCCAAGACCGTCACCCATAACCAGAGGCTTATCAAGAACGTCAGGAGCGCCTCGCTCCGTATTCTTTGGTCATAGGTCCAGTAAGCCGGATAGAGAAACAAAAGAGCCGCCGTCCAAGCTCCCACCCGAGGATTCCAGAGAATACTCCCAACTCGATAGATGCCCCAAGCTGCGCAAAGATCGAACAAAATGTGCAGCGTCGGCACCCACTCCGGTCGGTGACCAATGATGAAATAGAAACCTGCAAGTACTGCTGGATAGAGAGGACCCACATGTGCAGCTGGATTGGCGCCATCGAGAGTGAATTGTCGCAGAGACACAAGATTCCATGCCAGGGTATCGAACAACTGATCAACGGCAAATGACTGATTGGGAGCCTTCCAGATCACCCATACCCGTGCAAGCAGTCCAAGGCCGATAGCCGGCAGCAGAATCATTCCGGCCTGGGGCAACTGTGTGCTCCAACTTCTGCTCATTTCACACACACTCCGATCAAATTGGTGTCCTCAGCAATCCCTTCGGTATACTCAATATCGCCAGGCACAAGGTCGCCCAGGTCGGGACCTCCGTGCAATCGACTGACCAGGCTGCCGATCCAATGACGAACCGGACGTGGAATACAGGTACGTAATCCAAGGGGGTCCAACGTGCGAACGGTATCCATTGACCGTTCTGCCGTCTTGAGCCGGTGGCCTTGACGACGTCCGAACCAGCGAATCGCTGAAAAGTGGGGCGCCAGCAAGTCCCCGAATTCTTGGGCTGTGTACTCTCGAATATGGTAGGGGTCGCTCGGCTTGATCCTCCTCCCTTTTCCGTGGGGGGTAAAAATGATGAGTGTGCCGCGCGGTTTTAACACTCGAGTCAGCTCAGCCACGAAACGGCCATCGTCTGGGATATGCTCGATGGTGTCTTGTGAGACAATGCAGTCAAACGCTTCATCGCGAAATCCGAGCGCACAACCATCCATGGTGAGAAAGTGTACGTTCAATCGGGGATAGTTGGACCGACTCGTGGCGACGACCTCTGGAATACAATCGATGGCCACGATCCGGTCAGCACAGGTTCCGAGATAGTCCGCACCGTACCCGGTCCCGCACGATAAATCTAAGATCCGACCTCGTCGCAATGCACCAAGTTGACGGGCTGCCCATACATAGCCTGATAGATTGACGACATGTTGTGTGTCAGTAGGATAGGCGGCTCGACGTTCCATGAAAGGGTTCCTTATCCTCTCCCTTGTCCATTCCAGGCCAATTCGGACTCAATGGGGCGTTTTCCGGTCAAGATGCGAGCAAGGATCGACAGAGTGGTTTTGAATGATATGCTGTGAGCAATCGATTTTGAGCCGACCACGGGACGGATCAATCTCGCGATCGCCCCTGTAGCAATCCAGGTTTTCATGATCCAACGGGTGAAGAGTGAAAAATGTTTTTCCACATATCGAATTCGGCTGAACTCCCAGACGAGATTCAACTGTTCACGATGCCTCTCTCCGCTACGACCGATCAGATGCGTGACATCCGCATCGGCCACGTGTCGAATCCGATACCCTTTTTGTCGAATCGCCCGACATAAATCGATATCTTCAAAATACTGGGTCTTCGTGAAGTCGTGTGGGTCATTTTTCACGTTTTTCAGATCGCAGGAAGGATGCAGGTGAGGACTTTCAACCGCAGGTACTCTTCATC
>Ga0224496_10000065_pt1 | contig 76921 bp, 79 predicted proteins | sample SF_Jul11_sed_USG_2_FD_168127 | JGI IMG/M metagenome (GOLD analysis project Ga0224496, IMG submission 168127) | Sediment microbial communities from San Francisco Bay, California, United States - SF_Jul11_sed_USGS_8_1 | ecosystem: Environmental > Aquatic > Marine > Sediment | place: USA...
AGACAGAAAAACCTATTGATACTCTTAGCATAAAAGATTTTGAACAAGATGAGTTGATATCAGGAATGTTAGGCAATACAGAGTTTAAAGTGCAAGGAAGTAACGATGCAAGTTTTGACTCTATAAAAGGAGGTGGACTCGGTGGTCAAGATTATAGATTAAGATCAGCTGTAGAAGTAAAAGGTGGATTCTCTCAAGACTTATTAAAACTTCAATATGGAGTAGACGGTTATCAATTTGAAGGTAATAAGATTTTGAAATTTAAACCAAACGATCATTATACAACTATTTATAGAGCAGACGGTGGTCAATTAGGAAAAGGCGAAGGTATATGGGAAAGGGATTTCAAAGTTATAGGTACTGCCTTTGCTTGGAAAGGTCAATTTGATACCGGACCCGCTTTGATTGTTGACGGTGTGGATGAGAATGGAAATTCTGTGGAAAATGAAATACAAGGTTACAGAACTGAAGGAGATAATCCTGCAACAGCAAAACCAACTTATGTTGTAATGCTTAAAGATGAAAAAAGTGGTTCAATTATTTACCAAGAAATAGACTATTCAACATTACCACAACAAACACAGTTGTCAGGTATATTAGAGGGAAGAAACGACCTATCAGCTGCAAGAGATGAAAGCGCTGAGAAACTAAATACAGTGAACGCTATCAAAATGAAAGAACAAGTAAGGGTTGAAGGAGTTCCTACAAAAGATTTTGAAATGGACACAAGTATCTTTAACGAACCATTATTTGTCGCTCAGGGTGAAGCTTTCAATCCAGAAAACCCAACAGAGGGAAGACGAAGACACGATTTAAGACAAGCCTATTATATGGCTAGTGCCGATTTTGCTCAAAAATATGGTCAAAGTCAGTTAAATATAAATGAAGCTGTTGCCGGAAACGCTTTCCAATCAGCTTTAGACCAATTAGGATTGAAGACTATATTCGCAAATCCTAATATTTCTGATTCTATGGCTTTAGATTATTTAGAAGATGCACTTAATCAAGGAGAAACAGACCAAGAATTGATAAAACAAAATATGATTTTTATTAACATGTTAAAAGGCTATATTAGTAACATAAGAAAATAGAACACCATGCCAAGTATATTAGATCTAATTCAAAAAAATTCTCAGGAAGAAAGCCGTCAAGGTCAAGTCGATAATTCTTTAAACCAAAAAAACAACCTACAGGTTGATAAAGAAGAACCGCAAGAACCTGAAATGTCAGAAGGCCAAAAAGCCTATATATCCAAAGGCTATGGTTCTCAAGACCCTGTTGCAAAACAAAATCAAGGCAATACCATAGAGCTAAATCCTGAAGAAATTGAAGCTGGTAGAAATGGTGAAGGACAAGAACCAAATCAAGAATTAGGTCTAACTCCTGATGAAATAGCACAACAACGTATAGCTCAAATCTATACACCTTTACAATATGAAGCAAGTAAAAATGTTTTACATGATTCTCCTGAAACATGGACACCCGAATATACTCAAATGGGTTTCATTACCAAGACTGTAAAAAATTTAGGGAAAGGTATCGGTGAACAGGTTGTAGGTGGATTTGGCGATGTCGCACAGTTCCTTAATGGTCCAATCCCAAATATGGATATAGCCGAAGGGAATGTAATATCACGTTTCTTTCAGGATATTGGACAACAGATGTCCGATTCCATGGGAGAGGTTTATATGCTTCCTGAGATAAGAGATCCAAAATTTAACTTAAATACATTCATGACTCCTGATTTTTGGTCAGGACATGCGGCTAAACTTCTTCCTAATATGTTGGAGTTTATATTTCTTTCTCATGGTGCTTCTGCTTTAGCTAAAGGTGGAGCAAAAAGAGCGGCTAAAAGATATGCCACAAAGAATGCAGGTAAAGTTGCTAAAAAAGGAAGACAAGTATCTGAAAATATAGTCGAACAAGTAGCCAAAGGAGCTGACGAGATATTGACTGAAATCCCTAAAACGGGTAAAGGAGTTCTTGGAAAATTACTTACCACAAGAGGTGGTCTTACAAGTTTTGGTGAACAGGCCGCTCAAATGGTCGGTGGTGGTTTTACCATGAATACGCTTGTTGGTTTACAGAATGCTTCAGAGCTTGTAAATACAGAAAGAGAAAACGGAAATTATACCAATGATGAGATAGCTGAAATGGCAGCACTCACAATGGCTCACAACATGAAATGGATGGGAGTTGATATGATTTCTTGGGGAGTTACTTATACCAAAGGAACAGGTAGAGGAACAAGAGCTATAAACAAGCTTAAACATAAAATAGTTCCTAAAGGTAATGCTTCAGGAAAACGTTTCTTTGGAAAAGATCAACAAATGATTATTGGCGCGTTGTCTTTTAACAACAGAGTTAAACCTGTTACCAAAATGCTTAAGCGAGTAGCAAAAGCTGGTGGAAAGCCTTTATTTGAGGGAACAGAAGAAATGTTCCAAGAAACTTGGGAAGAATGGTCAAAAAAGAGAGCCAAAGAGCAAGTCTCAGGCATATCTGATGGCTATGATGAATCTTTAGGGGGTTACATGGATTTCTTTCTATCAAAAGAAAATGAAGCCACTAGAACCATTGCATTTGCTTTAGGTGCTATTGGTGGTTCAATAGGTAATACTATGAACTATATAAATAAGGCAGCTGAAGAAGAATATAAATTAGCCAACAGAAGTGAACTTATCAAGCATCGTGTAGCTGATAACAACAGAGGTGCTCTTGAAGTACAGCAAACAGCATTAAGAGAAATTCTTATAGACAATATGCTTTCTGAAGATGCTATTGATAACGTAGAGTTTATCAAAACAATGGAGCAATACGAAACGGTCACTCCAGAAGAAGCTGAACAAATGTATGCTATCAATGAGGAACTTCAAAAAGATTATGCCTCAGCTGAAGCCATGAACATAAAAGGTAAAGCTACCTTTCTTCAAGCTAAATCAAGAATAGCAATCAACAAACAAAACATTGATACACAGCAAGGATTGTTCAAAGAACGTATAGCTGGCATCAATGAAGCAGTACAAGATCCACGAGCCAAAGAAAAAAAGATACAAGAAGAAACAGAGGCTCATGAAAAGTTGATCAAAGCACTTCAAACAGAAGTTCTTTTTGACGAACAGAACATTGAAAATATCATTCTAGGTAAGGAAGCTTTTGAATCCAATACAAAAACTTTAAGAGATGAAAATGGTAATGTCATAGCAGTCAATTTAGGTAAAGAAGCTTATGACGATTACTATAATAAGACAAACGAAGAAATCTTAGCTGAAGCTAGAAAAAACAGACCCAAAAAAGAAGAAAGCAAATCTTTTCGGGAAAGGTTAAAAAGTTTTTTTAGTAAAGAAGAAGAAAAAAAAGGTGAGAAACCTGAAGATAATATCAAGGTCTTTAAAGGAATGGGGGATATCTTTAATCAGAATCCCGAAAGTGAAGAAGGACTAGGAGAAGAATACTCCGAATCCGTACAAAAGCAAGAGCCTTTAAGACAGTTTACGACTTCAAACATAGTTGAAGCCGACAAGGCTTATAAGGATGCTTTTGGCAAATCTGCATTGCCAGAGAATTACGAAGAACTATCAGCCGAACAAAAGAAAGCGGCAATAGAAGAAGCCAACGCTTCAGTAGATAATTTTAATCAAAGGCTTACAAAAGAAAAAGCCAAATACACTAAAGAAAATAAGCCGGCCACAACAGATGAAACAGATGATGGGTTTGAAGCTACTGAAGATAATGAAGAAGCTACAGAAGAAGCTCCTATTGAATTAACCCAAGAGCAAGTAGAGGATATTCAAAAACGTTTTAATGTTAGCATAAGTGAGAACAAAGATGGTTCACTTAATATTTCGGGAGATGGCGATATCAATGGAGCAAGTAACGCTATAAACAAAATATTATTTCCAAACGGACAAACCGATGAAAGTCAAGCTGAACAAAAAACAGATCAAAAAACTGAGCCAAAAGCTAAGCCAAAAGAAAAAACAGCAGAAGAAAAAGCTGAAGAACAAAAATTAATTGAGGAAGAATTAAAAAACATATACAATGAGAATGTTTTAAATACAAACACTCTTGAAGCCAATCTTATAGAGGCTATATATGGTTCTACTAGCGACGAAGAAATCACACAAGATGAAGTCGATGCTTATCTTTCTCTTTCTAAAATGGAGCTTACTGTAGGAGTTACTAATTTAGATAGAGCAAGAGTTTTGAACAATCATTTAAAAGCTTTGTTTCCTGATCAAAAAATTCAGGCTTATGCTTTTAGAAATCTTGTTTTGGCATTAGGCGGAGAACAAGCATTAGGTTATGCTTTAGGTTCAGCTATTCTTATTGATGACAAAGTTTGGAACCAAGAAGATATATACATGCATGAATTTGCACACATTTATTATGCAGCCAATCCAAATTCTGAAGAAGTAAAAGAACTTATTTCAAAAGCCAGAAGAAACAGAAAGCTTATTCAAGGTCTTTATCAGGATTATAAAGACGACATCAAATATGAATATACAAGTGGTCTGAACAAAGGAAAAACGTTTTACGGGAGAAGTAAAAACAATACAGATCTAAAGTTGATGTTAGACCAAAATCTAGCTAAGGAATTACCTGAAGAACGACAAGACATTATTTTGGAAGAAGCTTTTGTCAATATGCTTCAAGGACCAATGTCAAAAAAATACAGTAAGTATTTTGACTTGAAATCTGAAAGTTTAAGACAAGCTCGTGCAAAAACTTTTTGGGGAAGGGTAAAAGCTAGATCGGAAAGAGCAAAATTGACCAACAAAAGGCTTCAGGAAAAACTAAATGAAGGCACACCAAATACGTTTAGATCCAATGAAGAAAGGATAATGAGCAATTTTGTGGAAAGCATGAAAGGGAAAGACGTTACAAGTGTTGGTCGTCGTTCTGCTGGTAGGTCTTACAGTATAAGACAGCTACAAGGTCAAGAAAAAATAAAGGAAATGCACAACAAAGAGGTCAAAGGTCTAAGAGCTTTGGGAACCCCTTTGTTTGATGCTGTTGCGCAAGCTGACCTTGCTAGGGAACAAAAAGCTCAAGGTGTTTATGAGCCTGATGAAGATGGACCAATCATTAACATTGATGAAGACGAGCCTATAAATCCAAATATGCAAGTCGATGATGATGCTCTTTCTTTAGTTGAAGAAGCTGAAATCAATCCTTACGAAAAAAGATATGAGTATCAGGAAACGCGAATAGCAAAAAACATATCTTATTTTATTGAAGAAGAAAATAAAAGGGAGAATCGTGAACGTTTAAAATCAGCTGAACAAGGTATCCCTAAAGGCAGAAGAAGTCCTTACAAATTGAAAGACTTTAAGGATAAGCTTACCCAAATGGCTGTAGAAGAACCATACTATGCTGAATACGTGAGAAGTCTTGTTGAATCAGAGAACGAACAAGTTAAAAGGTTTGTTAAGTATATGCAAGACAACAACAGTAGTGATTGGGTTTCTAAACTAATATCAGCACATTTCATTTTTACCAATTCAGTTGTAGTAAATACTAAAACACACATGGTTGGCGAAAAAGGAGATTATATTTCCAATATAGGTCTTTCAACAAATGAAGCTTTAAATATTGAAAACATATCAGGTCAAATCATTAAAGATGAAGATATTGTTGCAGAGGCTATAAACCGAATCAAACAATCACAAGATATTAATGTAGAGCTAACTCCCGAAGAATCTAAAGCAATCATATATGCTTACAGTAACAGTTATTTAGAGCCTGACATAATGATGTCTAAAGATACTTTAAGAATAGACGGAAACAACTATTCTATAGAAGGCGGTATCAATTATGCTGTAAAAAAAGGATATCTGGACGTTCAAGAAGATGGTGATTACTTAAGATTATCTCGAAACACAAGATTTATAGAAGTTTTGACTGAATCATCAAGACCTTATAGTTCTTTAAGTGTCATTGAAGGACCAAGTGGAAATATGATGAGTTCTCGTATGACCAACTTTTTACTTAATAAATTGGTTGCTGAAGTCAATCAGGACTTATCACAAATGAGTCGTGATGAATTTGTCAAAAAACATTCATTAAGACCTAAAGATGCACAAAGAGCTATAAGAGATGCGAAATCAGTTGGAACAAAATTAGGTGAAGCTTATTTAGGTTCAAACGAATTAGCGGCAAGATGGTGGGATAACTACCATAATTTAGGAATAAAGCCAAATATCACTATGGATTTAGGTGATATAAATTTGATCAACAATATCCGTACAGATTTCAAAAACTCTACAGCAAGACAGCAAATGTTAAATGAAACATTAGCGTTTTTGAGCAATTATCAAGAACAGACCTATGATGGTTCTATGGATATTTTTGGCGATTCATCTCGTAAGTTTGGATTGAGTGTTCCAATGTATAAAGAACAACTCTTTAACAGAGACAATACACTTACTGCAAATGGAGAGGTATTGTTAAAAAATGCCTATGGTATTTATTTGGCAACAAGAACAAAAGAAGATAGTCCTAATTATGATGATTTCATGAGACAAAATCCTTTGATTTCTTATGATACATTTAAAAATGGTTTTTATAAATCAGTAAAAACTTGGAAAGAATATCTTACTAAAAATGCTGTTGATTTTTCATCTGTAACCCAATTCAGAAATCTTTATAAAACAGATAAAGAAGGAGTGGTTCTTCATGAACTTACACCAATGGCAGAACAACAAATGAATGAGTTCTTATATAATAGAATTATTAACTCTTTCAATATTCAACAAATGTTTAGACCAGGTATCTCTTTAGATGCTCGTGTAAAAAGGAACAAAACTTTAATTGCACCTGTAATGGCTCTTCACAAAAATTTGAGACCTGAAAAGATATTTGTTCCAAACGAATACAAATACAGAGACGGAAGAATGGTTCAGAATGATTCTGGACAATTTATATTGAGTTCTGTTGGTGATGCTATCCGAAAAAGAACCAATGGCTCTTTGGATTTAGGTCATGGGTTTAAACTTTATTCAGGTGCTATTGAACGTGACAATCCAAATTGGCAAGGTCAGTCAATAATGATGAAAGGTTATACAACTGAACTTAATGACGAAAACACAAGACCCGGTGGTTCACAACAAGCCCACAGACCATATTATGAAATATTAATTGCTCAAAAAGAGAAATTTATAAAATGGTGGAAAGAACAACCACAAAATGAAGGGAGAGATTATATTGAAGAAGATATTTTTCTTGAAGATCCAAACTCTCTTAACCCTGTTTACATGGGTATCATTACTCCCGTAACAGCAGAAAAAGCCGAGTTGCTTACAAGAAAAAACATTGAAGGTATCAATGCTTTTGGAACATTAGACCAACTTGGAACTAAGACAGGTCGTTTGGTTTACGAGAAAATCCTTGACAAAATGTACTATTCAAAAGGACAGTACATAGGCACAAACGGTTCTAATTTTGGACCACAACAAGTCATGGATAAAGAAAACAATAGAGCTAAGTTTTCAATTCAAGCTATGAGTTCTCCTTTAGTGAACCAAAAAGGCGATAAATTAAAAAGAGCTTTAAAAGCACAAGAGTATTTAAGACAACAAAAAATGAAAGTATTGAGAAAGAAGATACTTTCTAAAATTGAAGGCCCTTGGGATCAAGCTTTCACAAAGCTTATCATTGATACAGCAAATCTTAAAGACTCCGATGCTTTCTCAATTCTTCAGTTTATTGATAAAAACATCAATGCACTTCCTTATTCCCCAGCAACGGGAACTTGGTCATTAGACCAAATAAGAAAGCTTATCATAAACAACGGAAACAATCTTACCGTAGATGGAACTTACGGACAGACCATATCTGATTTGGGATATACGTTCACAAATAAACAAGGAGAGCCTAGATTTAGTGCTAGAGGTGATTCCGATGGAAATGCTTTACAGGACAGTACCGTAAAACGTAGAGGCAGACTACAAGGGTATCGCGTTGGTATTGATGGTAGAACTATTGCCTTTGAGGGATTGTTACCACAGTCTCAACAGAAGTCAGGGGTTAGGGCTAGAGAGCTGTTTGATGTTTCTACATTGGGGAATGCCAAAACTGCAAAAGCAGCCGTTACAGCGAAGCTAAACAACGATAAAGAACTTCGTAATGAATTAGGCTTTAGAAAACAAGTTGTTGATGAAAGAACAGCATTAACAAAAAAAACAGCTGAAATTTCTAATTATGGAACGCCTAAAGTTGCTGAAAACTTTGAAAACCTTTCTGATTTTGTGGAACAATTCAAATACTATGATGAAGATGGAAATGTTGCCGGATATTACATTCCTGGTGAAAATGTATTGACAACAAGAATACCGCATAACGGACCCGCATTTATGGGTGTTATGGAAGTTGTTGGATTTACCACTTCGGGAGCTTCGTCTATTGTAGTTCCGTCAGAATACAAGAATATCATAGGTTCTGATGATGATGGTGATGCTCTATTTGTTTATAGAAAATCACAAAGTGAATTTTACAGTGATTGGAATAAGGCTTTTGATATAATGGTAGACCAATGGTTGTCTCCCGAAATGAGAGAAACATTAGATACTGAATTGGATTTTGAAGAAGATACAAACTTAAGCCTTGACATTATCAATGCAGAGTTAGAATCCAATCAGCCTCTTAAAGATTTGATAGCTACTTATCAAGCTAGTGAACAAACCGAAGAGGATAAAAAAGCCTATAAAGAGGGAAGAAAAAATGTAGTTAAAAATCAAGAATTCCAAATACCTTTTGGAGTTGAGGAATTTGAATCTAATTTCAACAATTCTGTAGTGTCTAGATCAACTGTTGGTATAGCTTTTCAAGCCACAAGGGCAATGAACCAAATAGCACCATATAGACCAAGACTACACGTTAGAAGTAAAGAAGGTGTTGCAAGTCCTGTTGAAATAACATTAAGAGGTGGTCGTCAAGTAGGAAGACAGACTTCAAAAGGACTTATAACAGATAGAGGTTCTGGTAAAACTTCAAGGGTTCAAAAGAATACAGTTCAAGGAAACCGAGTTTTGGATAGTACCAAAAACAAACATGCTGACGGACTTTATTACAATCCAGCTACAATTATGTCAGCTGTTATTTTGGAAGCCGTAGGTTTCAGTACTGAAGCTGTAGGTCTTTTGATGAATCACCCTATATCCAAAAAATACTATAGTGAATTGCTTGATAGTAGAAATGGATATATTCCAAGACAATCAGAACAACAAGTGATCAAAAAATTAAGACTTGAAAACAAGGTATTAAATGAAGAATACTATAAAAATAGAGCGTCATTTGAAATACAACTTTTTAGTCCTAAATCACCTGAATATCGTTCTGAAGCGAATGAAGCTCAAATTATTCAACTACTTTCTTGGCTACATAAAGTAAGTAATGATTTTTCTAAAATCAATAATATTACAAATGGTCATAAGGATATTAGTAGAAACCCTATTGTTCTTGAACAACAAATCGATGCTTTAAAGAAGTTTATAAACAACCAAGATGAAACAAGCACGATAATCTTTGAAGAAAGAGAGCCTGAATTAAGTATCAGTAACAATCCTGAGCTAAATTCATACTTGGACGTTGCCCAAGAATTTATAAAAATCCAAAAAAGAATAAACCTTGTTTTTAACGATAATGTTAGAAGCGTATTGGACTTTGTAAAAGCTGAAATTACTATTGGTGATTTAACGAACACGCAAATAGAACATTTTACAGAATTGTTGAAACCGTTTCTTTACAGTAGATTTTTGGGAATTAACAATATTCCCTCAAAAACAATACAAGCAATGTTCTCTAAAAATGGTTCAAAAAAACTTAATATCGTTCAAGATATTAATGACTATTTTGAAGAATTGGAAGATGAAACATATAATGACACTGGTTCTGACAATGCTCTTAAGCGTTCAGTATTATGGAATGATGCAATATTGAGATCTGGCACATCTATAAGCTTGAAGCCGGGCTTTATAAACAATGCTCTTACAGCTGAAGATTTAGCCTATGTAAGAAATGAGTTTGAGCAAATGCCAAAAGAAATCCAAGAAAAGGTTATTCTGTATGATTTGGTCATGAACAAATGGGAGCCTGGTGAAAAAAACAAATCAATGTTTGCACTTTTCCCTGTTAAAGTTCAAAGACAAATCAATGACAATGCTGAAGCTTTTCAAAAATCTCAAAAAGATGGATTGAAAACTATACCTCAACGTGTACTTGATGACGTTAATAGCATTTTAATGGATATTGAAGTAAATAGTGATAATACTAATTTAAAGAAAGTATTCATTAGGGAAAGTAAGTTGGACCAAATGGGAACTAACAGAGCCATTATACAAAGAATAATGGAAGCCGATCCCGACCTAAGAGAAAGGTTGGTCAACAACAAGTCTAGTTTTGTCTTTGAGGTAAGAACTCAAAACAAAAAAAACGAAACAGTCAAAAAGGAAATTTATAAATATCATCCACATCTTAGTGGAACTATTTCAAATGACCCTGACTCGTTCAAGGAACGTTTTAAAAACCTTAAACGAATAGAAAGACTTGGGTTGCCAGAAATTGACACAAGACTTATAACTATTCAAGATAATCCTACTACAGAAAACAAAATACCCCTTTTCAGTGAAGTAGTGGAAGAATCTAAAAAAAAAAGAATAGGTAGAGCCTATGTAGGCAATAGGGTAGGAACAGAGTATTTCCATTATCGAATGTTTGATCTTCTTTCAAGAGAAGAATATGACAATGCTCAAAAGTATTCTGTTCCTGTTTCTGAATTTAAGAAACAACAACTTTTCGAGAAATATGAAGCTGTAAAAGAAAGAGCAAATACATTTGCACGAAAACTTACACCTCAATATTTAAAAAGCCTTTCTACAAACGAGCTTTTGGAACTCTATAACCAATGGGGAAATGAAGATATAGTTGCCTCAGCTGTTGTTCTTTGGCCTGTAACAGAAGAAGCTACCAAAAGATATTCAGCTGACCAATCAAGATTGACAGACAGATATGAAGATGGAAAAGACAGTGCTTTTCTTAAATCATGGTTTCAAGCAAATAACATTGATAGCAATCACCCAGCGACACAAGCTGCGGCTCGTAAAGTCGAAACAGAATTCAAGAAATTTGTCAATGAGAGAAAAATATATCTTAGAGAAATCAATGCTATTTCCAATAAGCTATATAAAGAAAAGCTAGGAATAAACAGAACGGGATATAAACTGATAGACAACATACAAGCTACGTTTGTCTTATTGTTTAAAAACCGTAAAAATGTCTATGACAAACTTTATGGTGGAATTGTAGAGACAAAATTTGGAACTGATAGAGAGGGAAGACCTATTAAACGTATTCGTATGTTATCTGACAAAGAACTACAAGCAAAATTAAAAGCTGGTCAGATCTCTGCAACAGAATATGAATTTGCAAGTACATTTAAAAAGATAACAAGGGAACTTCATCCCGCAAAATCTTTTGATTTCAATACACGTGGATTTGTTCCGGCTATTGCTCCAAATAGACTTGAAGCATTAGGCTCAAGAGGTTTATTGGGAATGATTACAAATGCCAAAGAACGTAGCCAAGCTGTTCACGATGTCTTTATGAATTACAATGGAAACAAAGTAACTTTTAAATACATTGAAGACGAATTTAGAAATCAAGGTGGAAACAACTTTTCTAAAATTAAAGAATATGTGGCACTGAAAGCCAAAGCAAACAAATTACTTAAAGCTGGTGTCAATGAAGATGGAAGCCCAATAGAGTCTTCAAAAGTTCATACAAACACGTTGTTAGGACAAGGAATGGTAAACCATTTTGCGGGAGAAGGATGGGTAAGAGCTGAAGACATGCTTTCCATGGACTTGAATAAAGCTTTGGTTGATTTTACACATTCATCGTTATTTGTTACAGGAAACAAAAACTTTGAAGGGTTTAATAGACTGCAAATGCAAATCGACGGTCTTTATAATCACAATATTGCAAAAGGATATAATCAACAAGCAAAATTTGTAAAAGGTGTCTATAAAGAATATTTCTTAAAAGCAAAAAAAGAAACAACGAAAACCGATAGGGTTATCGATGCTCTTGTTAGAGGAAACCTTTTATATATTATGGGGTGGAAGCTTGTAGCTGTTGGGAAAGGAGCTTATATAGTTGGAAATGTTATTGTAGGTAAGTACAATAATATTAAAAATGAAAGCCCTATAAATTGGGTAAAAGGAGAGAAACGCTTTTGGGGATTGAACCCTAATGGTCCTTTTGGAACAAGAAAAGCGGCCAATGTGCTTGACAATCTTAACTACATGGACATAAACCTTTATGACAATGTAAACATCGAAAGAAATTCAGGTCTTGATTCAATTATGGCTGACATAGCTATGATGCCTATGCAGTATTCTGAAAGATGGATTCAAGGAGTTCATTTCTTAGGATTGCTGACAGACGAGCAATGGAATAAATTTGATGATAATGGAAATTATAAGCCTGGCGTTGATCCGTTGACCAATGAAGAAATTGCCGAGCTTGAAAATGAAGTGAAGAATGCACATGGTAAAGGTTATACACCTACTGACCAAAGATTGATCCAGCAGTACTCTTGGGGTAGAGCCATGATGCAATTTGCTAGATTTATACCAACAATGTACCATGATAGGTTTGCCAAAGAAGATATTGATATATACGGCAAACAGCATATCGGTAGCTTAAGAGTTGTTGGCGATTTAGTTTATAAAGTAGCAAGTGGACAGATAGCCCCTAAAGACATTCCAGCTTTTAGGAATAATATGACTCCTGAAATTCGCAAACGTTTTGATGCGGGTCTGAAAGGACTTGCTATGACTTCTCTAGCAATGTTTGTAGGTCAAGCCTACAATGTAGAAACTGCAAATGAACTTACAGGTGATGCCAACTATGTTTTCAACACCGAAAAGCTTGAAAGGAAAATTTTCCCTTCTTTTGCAAGAACCATAATTAATTTATTTGGTGGATTGTTTTAAATAAACTGTTGTTAAAAAGCCCTCTAGTTAATTCTAAAGGGCTTTTTTGTTTGTTATATACTAACAAGTTGAAGATTTTCTAAACATTCTTTTTTGATTTCTTCAGACATTAGTTCAGGATATTTAAACTTATTGCCCAAAGACTGTTCCATAGTGGTCGTTTCATCTGACCAACCTTGAAACTTATTGTCAAATAGAAGAACATGTTTTTTGGTTTCAAGTTCATTCATAATGAATTTTAAACCCATAGGTGTTATTCTCCAAACTCCACTTGATTTTCTTATATCATCTTTTTCTATTTTTTCTTCAAGAAATCCCCAATGTCTTAAAAGAGTCCAATCGTGATTGTTTTGAAATCCTTGTTCTCTTAAAAATGATTTGACATTGACATAACTGAATTTGTTATATTTCCAAATCTGATATAATGTTATTGCCATACCGGAATTAAGTTTCCGTTTGTAGAGTTTGACAAATTGACCACAGCACTCACAATGACTGCCTTTAATAAAATTAATCCTTAAGCTTTGTTTAGCTTCTTTTAATGTGCGTTCCATAATTTTTCTGATTTTTAAAGGTATTACTACCATGATTAATAATTGGTTCCAAATAATATTAAAAGTGATATAATAATAACACTAATAATAAAAGAGAATAAAACATTACTTATTTCATGTCTCCAAAGTTTCTTTATTAATTTTTTCATATCTATTGTTTTAGTAGTTAAATATTTCAATAATAGCAATCGTTATAAAACTACTTAAAAAGATAAAAGCAAATATTACGCTTAATACAGCAGATATATCTTCTTCTTTTTTTGTTTTACATCCATTTGCACATATTAAACCAAATGCCATAAATCCCATCGCACTAAATAATATTATTAATACAAGTATATTTTCCATATCTATTGTTTTAGTAGTTGAATAATTATAAATATTGGGAAAAACAGAGGTATTACAATATGTTCCATAAGAACAACTACAAACCTTTGTTCTTCATTTTCTGCAGGATAAGGATATTTACAATGCACATAATATCCATAAGCTTGTCCAAGAACAATATAAAGTATTAGCCAAATCATATCTATTGTTTTCGCTTTTTTCGAGACCTAATATTTTCAGCCCATTTTGTTAGTTCATCGCTTACGCCAAAACAGATGCGTATCCAATCTATTGCTATTTTTAAAATGATTAAAAACATTGCAGAACCTATAATAATTAATGCGATTTGAATACCTATCATAATTATTTGGATTTGATTTTTTCGTATAACTTCATATATAACATCATCAAATGATATGTTAGATACTTTTGGTCAAAAGGAAGCTCAGCCGACCTTTTTAATTTTCTACGACCATCAGTACCTATAAATTCTAGTTCTATCGTTACCATACTGTTCTTTGAAGATTCAAGAACGATAGGATAACATTTAATTCCTTTGGACAAGCATACGCTCATCGCTCGGAACTCTTCCTTGCTAGGACTATAATTGATTTTCATTTTATCAATCAAATGATCACTTTTGCTTCGCACTATAGGTATTTTTAAGAAGGTTTTCTATATAGGTTTTTCTTTTCAAGACATATTGTTCCATGCTCTGAATAGGAAACCTAATTCTTCTTTGTTGTCCTCCGCCATCTGTCAAAAGATAGCGTTGAGGAACAAAGGTCTTGCAAAACAAAGCCACAGTATAACCTGCTCCAGCCATAGGAATAGGAATGACCTTATTTATATATCTACGATACCTTTCCCAAATAATCCTTTGTTTGATAGGAAAAGAAACCGCAGAACTGACCTTGCCCCCTTTTTGTTGAACAGCCGAAATAGGCTTAACATCTACATAAGAGACAACTTCAGGAGGAAAACCCTCTTTCAATACCGATTGGTGTGCTATAAAAACAGGCTTTCCAAACGAAAATATGCTACCCTCAAGCACCTCTTCATAAAAAAGGTACTCCGCAGTTGTTGCCCATACAATGATATAATCGTAAGTATAGGTTATCTGATTGAACAGATTAAAATCCTCTACTTCCTTTTCCTTTCGCTTAAATCGTTTATAACGACCATAAGTTGCCGGACCTATAACAGAGATTGTTTCGGGCTCTCTCTTATAGTATTTAATATATCCTGCTTGCTGCATTTGGTTTAGCCACCATTGAAAATAGTCCTCAATAGTGTTGGTTTCCGTTTTTTTAGCCATATTCTTAACTTAAGTAATCAGTTGCTTTTGTTTGTAATTGGGTTAAATAATCAATCAATTCTTTCTTAATAATCCCTTCTCTTGGTTCTGCTGGGTTCAGATTTGAAATGCTTTCTATAGCATCATCAAGAATATCTGAAATAGCATTACTAAAGTAATCAGGATTTTCCTGAGTTATTGACGGAGCCACAAAAGATATCCCCGATTCATTAACTTCAATATCCATTAGATCCACTGGCTTTGGTGGTGGTGGCAATGGTGGAGCTGAAGAAAGGTCAGGCTTAGAAAAAGCCATTTCCAAAATAGCAATAGAACTATCTATATTTCTATAGAATGTCTTTTTGATTTCTTCAGCTTGGTCTTCCAACAACAATGCAATATCATCATCATTAAAAGTATATCCTTGAATTTTAAGCTCTTTTAAAGCCTCTATCTGTTTTGATAAAGCTTCCTTTGAAAAGGTTTGTGCTTTCTCTACAGCATCGGGAACAAAAGAATTCAGTTCAGCATCAATACGCATTTTAGCGTTCATACGAGCCATTACAAGTTGTTGTTGTATTGTTTCGTCTGATAACTGCTCAATCTTTTCGATTGTAGCCTTGTTCTTTCTGTCCTCACGCTCTTGTTTCAAACGAGCTTCTTCTTCAATATATGGCTTAAATTCTTCCAATAAAGCCTCAAGAACATCTGTAGCTCTGCCTACAAACGTCTTTTCTATAGTATCAAGCTTTTTACCTGTTTCCAATATTGGTTTCTTTAATGCTGATTTAGCACGCTTGGTACTTGCCCTAAAAGATTTAATAACTTTTGAAGCGTCCTTATACTGTTGTATAGTTTCCGGATCTTCTTCATTGTATTTAATATCCTTGAAGCCTTCAATGGTTATCATTGTTTCTACTAAAGGATTGAACAGTTGAAGTTTTTCAACATTCAATTCCTTGCTCAAATCCTTTATAAGTTTTTGAGTCGGTAACGATAGGTGTTTCATAGATTTCTCGTCTATCACCGTTAATTCTAATGTTTCTGACATAATTATTTCTGATTTTTAATTAAACGTAATGTATCAAAGGCATGTTTGTATTTAGAAAGAAAATGTTCCCCTCTATTGCCTCTTAATTTTAATAAATTCCAAGCTTCTACAAAACAATCCAAACCCTCTACGAGTCCATGATTCTTCATATAGGCTGTTAATACAGTGTGCCCCATAGTCTTAACATTTATATTTGTTAATAAATTGGCCGCACCTACTGGTCCACAGGCTTTTAAACCGCTTATGTTATCAACACTGTCACCTGTTAACATTTGGGTCATTAGAAAAGAGAAAGCATCTGCTTTACTTACCTCTAAAAACCTTTCTTCTTTAATGTCAAAATGAGTACCTGGTATCTGTAAAAGGTCTTTATCCTTTGACCAAATAAAGGTTTCTTCATCTTGTAACATTGAAAGAACATCATCAGCTTCCAAGTCTTTGAACTGTAGTGAGGGAAATCGTTCCCTAATGTATTTGACCACTTCTTGCTTATCTAAAAGCTCTTGTGGATATTTAGGAACATAAGTCCTATTGCCTTTATACTTTTTATCAAAAGCTATATAGCTTCTGAAAGTATATTCAGCGGGTCCTGAAAAGCAAAACAAATAACCTTTAGCTTTTACCGTATTCAAAATATGGTCTATTCTTTCTTTAGTGAATTTGTGAACCATATTCTCATAGATATAGGCTTCCTTGTTATTTTGAGCTTTCATTACACTATCGACAACCAAATATTTGATATAATCAGCATCTACAAGTGCAATCTTGTCTGTCTCGATAATCTGTTTTGTTGGTGCAACTATTTCCATCTTTTGTTTTTATATATTATGATTTCAAATACAATAATCACTAAAGGCCATAACAGAACATCTACAAAAAACATAAGCACGTTGTACCATTGTTTATTTGTATCGACAGTCGTTATGGAGTGAAAATAAAGTCCACAAGCTACATACAAGAGAACTATTGTTATAAATCCATTTATACTTACCATGGGCGTTTTTTATTAAAATAATAAAATGGTTTCTTTTCTTTCTTAACCTCTTGTCTTTCTACAACAGCAACCATTTTTCCTATTGTAAAGATTTGTTTGCTCTGAAGTTGCTCTCGATTCATCAATGCAAAATATCCAACTATGGACATTGATTGAAAAATTCTCTGTCGTTTTTTGGATTTTGACCAAACTCTACCGAGCTGACCTACCAATATCATTGAACGTAGCATCATTTTAATAAAAAGGCAAGAGCCGAAACCCTTGCCTATTCTGACTTTATTAAAATTCAACCTCATCTAAATCCTCACCTTGTGAAACCGGTGGTTGTGGAACCAAAGGAGTTGGTGGTGCGAATTGTGGTTGTGGAACAGCTTGTGGCTGTGGAACAGATTGTGGAGCTGGTGGAACTGCTTGAGGTGCAGGTGGAACAGGTGGAACAGGAGCGGGAACTACGGGTGCTTCAAAACGAGCATAACCGTTGTCTACCATTTGCTGAACAGTCCAATTACTGTTTGCAAGTTGCTCTTGCGTGTACTCATTACTTAACCAAACTAATTTTGGTCCAGCCTGTGGAACTGCTTGTGGCACCGATGGTGCTTGTGGCATTCTTTGAGCGGGTTGTGGAGCACTTTTAGGTATTTGCGGAGCTGAAGGAGTAGTAGTACCATCCCATTCAGCTTTTGGTGCAAATTTACCACCTCTTGAAGCATATTCTTTAGCTTCATTGCTTTCCATGATTTTATCTCTTATAAAATCAGGCAACTTACTGAAAGTTTCAGATTGAAAACAGTTGCCTTGTGGATCTATAAGAAATCCAACCAAGTCATTGTGACGTTTAATCAAAGACCAATCAATAGCATACATCTGTTTTACATGCTCAGTTAAACCCTGAACAGTGGTAATTTTGTTGTAAATCTTTGTTGGGTCTTTTTTAGACACTTGGTCAACAATATTAACCATTACTACTTTGCCCAAGAATTGACCTATGTCAAATCCTTTAAGGTATTCATGTGGTTGAAGTGTTCTACCAAGAATGCCATCGGCAATCTTTTTAAGAGTAGATTTTTCAGCCATTTGAAAAGTCGGTTCCATACTGACTACAGTAGGGCGTGGTTCCGTATCATCAACATTAAATAACTGCATCTTTAGAGGAAATTCAAAAGACAATCTCAATAAGTGAGTGGTCTTTTTGAAATGCTCATTATAATGCGTTCCTAAATCAATCATAGAATATAAGATACCAACATTTGGTCCTACTTCTAATCTTTGTACGTCATCTCTTCTTTTGCTCATTTGGGCAGGTGCCGTCATTGCAAATCCATTTTGGGGCGTCTGTGCGCTTTGTGTATTCATAATTAAAGTTTTATAAATTTTTCTAAAAACATTTTCTTGTCGCGTAAACTCACCATAAAACCTATCTCTAGGAAAAAATATGAGTACACGCTTATCTTTCTTTTTTTCTTTCGGATACTAACTGTTTGGTCTATTTCATATAGTATATCTATTAAATAATTAGTAATTAACTCATAAGCTAACAAATAGCTGACACGCGTAGAAGTAGCCGTTTCAGATACGTGGTTGATAAATTCTTGTTGAGAGAATACATCAGATTCCAAATATTCTTTAACAGCATCTCTATTAGCAAATTGTCTTACGCTTTTGCTTTCAAAAAACTTTATGTAGGGCTTAACACTCTTGAACATTTAATAAACTGTTTTGTCCTTAAGTTGATCAGCCATTTTCTTTGAAGGTCTAAAGCTTAAATAAAAAGACTTTTTGCTCATTTCTGTTTTACCTGTTTTTAAATGCAGAAAAGGTCTGGGCTTTCTAATTCTTAATTTAAAAATCCCTATTTCCCTTAACGACACCTCACAACCAAAAACCAATTTGTTTTTTAGTCGCTTTGTCAGGAATGTTATAATTTTTCTTGATTGCCTTTCGGAGAACCCGAACTCTTCTGATAAGTCTTTGGTGAAATCTGTAAAATTCATATAATAAGCTTTTTTACAAATGTAACAAAATAATAGTACCATAGTGTTGTTTTAAAATATTATACTATATTTGTCAAGAAGTTTTCTACAAAAATCGTTTCAGAGAGTTAGGGCCTCTTGCTTACAAACGGTTACTTCGTTTACATAACTGCATTGGGAAAAGAGCTATTTCGTAAGATTTAGCTCTTTTTTTTCAATTACCAATTCATTAGGCAAAGCGAACAAAGCAATCCTATAACATCGTTTTTCAAACTCTTCCTTGGATTCATCTGGATAGCTAATAATAGAACCTCCTTGATAGCCTAAACTTGCTTTAAACATTTTTATCTATCACAATGACTTTAGCACCTACAAGGGTTCCTGAAGATTTAAACGAACCTCTTTCGATGTCCATGATATGTGCACCAACAGATTGAAGCCAATATCTAAAATCAGATTCTTTTTGATTATTGGAAATTTCCCAATGTTCTGAAGCTACGGAAACCAATCTACCATTATTTTCAAGACGATCGTACATATGTTGTATGTGGTCAATGTCCTGATTTTTTGTAAATGGTGGATTAGCTATAATCCTATCAAACTTACTACCACTCCATTCAAGAAAGTCAAACTCTCGTTTTATTACAACGTCTTTATGTTGATATTTCTCTTTAAGGATTTCTGTGTTGGTTCCCATTAATTCTATAGCAAAAATCTCACGATTGCCATGTCTTCTATGGATTGCATCAATAATGGCTCCCTGACCGGCACTTGGTTCAAGAACTGTTGACCAAGGCAGAATATCGGCAAGTTCTACAAGCCAATCAGCAATTTCATCAGGAGTTTCAAAGAACTGAAATTCTTTCTTTAGATTGATTTTCTCGCCATTTTGAACCCTACCGAGTAACTCACTAGGGTCTGTTGGAAATACGTGTGCTTTGGCACTTCTATTCCATTTACCGCCTATACCAACAAGTGCTTTGTTTACTTGTTGATATAAGGCTCTGTCTAATTGTTGTGGTAGGTAAACATTGTTACCCTCGATGCGACATGCATCAAATACTTCCTGCGTTGTTTGCATTTTTTTATTTATTAAAAAAGTTAAATAGCTAGGGAAAGAGTCGCCTTTATTATATCCCAATACCTTGATTTGGTATTCTCGTTCTGCGATAAGCTCAAGTAATGACTTGCCTATACAAATTTCTTCATATTCAGTCATTACCTTAAAGCTTTTATAGTTTCCTTAATCAATTCTATAGCTACAGATTTTACGTCTACATGGCTGTTGAATTTATAAGCCGATTCTATTGTAACTCGCTTATCTTTAAATTCTACTACTATTCTCATTTTTAGAATGGTACATTATTGTCCTTATCAGGAACGTTAAGTGATATTTGATTGCTTTGAGGTGGTGGTGGTGGAACCTTTGCACTTGGTGCTGTTACAGGAATGATGTCATAAGAGCCAGTATAACTGTAAGCACTTATGGTCATTTGAATAGCATCCAAAAATATGTGAATGGTTGTTGTACCCAAATCTCTACCTTTTGCAAATATGAATTCAGTATGGAAAAGTTCAGAATAAGGAATTGTCGCTCCGGGCAAGTCCTTGTCATAATAAGCTTGTCTATAAAGGAATACTGCAATATCTGCATCTTCCTCAATACTTCCCGATTCTTTTAGATCCGATAGCATTGGTCTTTTATTATGTCTGCTTTCCACACTTCTGTTAAGCTGAGATAATGCTATGACGGGAATATAATTTTCCTTTGCCATAGACTTACATTCCCTTGAAATAAGAGTTATCAGTATTCTGGGATCCATTTTACCTTCTTCCGATTTACATCTTTGAATGTAATCTATGAATACGGCTTTGACCCCTTTATCCCTGACATACTCTTCGGTCTTTCTTGAAATTTCCTCAATGGTCGTTACTTTGTCCAATATGAAGAAATACAAGCTGTCATCAATGAACTTGCTACAAGCTTCTACTCGTTGCAGTTCTTCGTCTGTAAGCATTCCTGCTTTTATTTTCTTATACGGTATCTTTGTCTCTAATGATATTATTTTAGATTTTAATTGATTCTTAGGCATTTCCAAAGAAAAGAACAGTACGGGATTTCCCAACTTGGAAGTTTCCCAAGCGGATATAAGAGCAAAAGTTGTCTTACCCATACCCGGTCTTCCCGCAAGAATAATCAGTTCGCCAGGTGAATAACCACTCATGAAATCATCAATGACCTCAACAGTGGTCGAAACCCCAACGGATTGTCCTACTCTTTGTTTTGCTACTTTTTGCCTAATTTCAGCGTTATAATCGTTTTCCTCTACGGTTTCGTTTCTCTTTAGGTTAATGGTCATTCTCTCGAACAGACTATTGTATTCAGCAATAATATTATCGCTTACCTGAAGAACATCTCTACCGTTCCAATTTCCATAAAGCACATCATGAGCATTCCAATTCCAAAAGTCCATTATTACGTATTGCTTTAAAATAAAAATATCATGTTCCAAAGTGTTTATGGAATATGTACCAGCAAAAAGAACTTTAGCCAATTCAATTTCAAACTCTTTGTAATTATTCAATCTGTATTTCTCAGGTCTAAACTGACCAACAGCAACAACCGTAGGAACGGCATTTTGTTTATAGCACTCAAAGATCGCAGAACAAATGTCCTTATGGGCTTCTAATCTAAAATCCTTAACCCTAACGTTATGTGCTTCAACTATACTCCTTACCTCAGTATCTCGGTCAACATTCATTATTGTACCAAGTATCTGTGCCTCGACTTGATATCGATGGTCGATATCATAGTTGTTATATTCATTTATCATCTCATAGTTTATTTGTATTTATGATATTGGCATCTGTAATTACCTTTATCGGTTATTTTATAATTCCAATTCCAACATGAACGGATGAGTTTCTCTCTATAAAACATAGAAACATCACCAATACTATTGTGGCGACTATATTGACAGACACGTTTCCAAAACTGTTTAAGAGTTTCTTCTTTGTATTTGTAATACCTTATTCTCATATTACCAAAATTTGCATGATAATCTAAGTCCTTGTCATCATTCTGGTTCATATCTTATTTGTTTTAACGTTAATAGGATTTAAGCTAAAATATATCTGACTTTGCAGTATATTGAAATCAAGCAACAGTGATGACAGCATTTCTAAAGCATACACGCCTGTCAGCTTGTTTATCATAAAGCTTTGCTCTCTAAGTGAAGCACGAAGAGAACAGCTTGGTTCGTTGACCTTATCTTCCATATTTGGGTGTAGGTCAATAATACTTGGTAATATCATTTTTGTTTCTTTACCATAGGCACTTAAAATTATTTGTCCATAATCTCTTGAATTACCACAATCAATCCAATAATGTGTTCTTTGTTGACCATGATAATTCCCTTTTTTGCCATTTTTCTTAATGGCTTTATCAATTATCTTTCTTGTCCTGACATTATCAACACAAGAAATAACAATGTTATATTTATCTCTTTCCAAATCTTCACCTGAAAAGGTTTCATTTCTAAATTCCACATCTGTTCCATAGGCTCTATTGACCCTATTGACCAATGTTTCGGCTTTTGATTTACCAATGTCAGAGGGAAAGAATTTCTGCCTACCAACATTATGTTCTTCTACAATATCATCATCATAGACAATGATTTTCAGTTCCTTTCTGTCAAGTATCTTCAATGTATTTGACAAAGACACCAATTCGGGAAGAACAAAGCTTCCGGTTCCACCCACACCTACAAGAACAACCGTTATTCTATGTACGGGATTTACGATATAATCACTTGTGCACAACATTTCTAAGATATTTATTAAGTGGCAACAGTTCTTTTGATGGAAACCGTGTTTGGTTTTCGTCTTTGATAAGACTTTCCAATAACGGTAGAGTTGGAGATTTCGTTCTTCCAGCAGCGTAATCTGTAGTGAATGTTGAATTGAAGAAACCATCTTCAACCATTCTCATTATTTTTTCATAGCTGTTGTTGGAAGTGAAATTCTTAATATCCATAGTTCCCCAACATAAGTTTTCGTCTTTCTTAATGTTAGGAAAAGGAGCTTGGAACAAAGGCGTATATTCATCGATATTTGTTGTCTTTACAGCATAGATATAAAGCTCATTGTTGCTCAATCTAAATATCAAATGAGGATAGAACAATCTTCCCTTTACCTTTTTGTACTTAATTTTTCTGAGCATACCTTTACAAAACCAAGTAATTCTTGGAGATAAGGCATTTGGATCAAAGTGAAGTACATTTCTTGGTATCATTCCCGTAAAGACAATCTTTCGGTCTTCACTTTTGACCAATTTTGTCTTTACTGTATTGAATAGTTGGTCTAATGCTTCATAAGAAACAGGTTTGTAGCTTTGAGCCACATCGTTTACTATTTCAGCATATTCAGTATAAAAACCATTTCTACTCTTATAGAACACCATATTGAAGAACGGTTTTAAAGGTTCTTCGTCAATTTGTGAAACAATCATATTGCTTAAAGTATAATTTAGTTAATTTGTTAATTCTCTCTTTTCTGCTTTCAATAGCTTGTTTGCTTATTTCAACACCAGGTCTATATAACAATACAGAATAAGCTCTCTCGGTTATCATGTTTTGCCCCATTTGGTCCATATTGTAATAAATGTATGAATCGTATGCAGAACCCTCAAGGTCTGTATCATATTCATATCTAAAATGAAACAAGTCCTGAAGAGCTAAATAAGTTTCTTGTCTATCTTCATCAGAAACATTCAATGGAACCATATCATTAAACTTGCAACCACTGTTAAAACTGTCCAAGGCATCATAAATAAACTCTTTCCATTTAGGATGTTTCTTGACCATTTTTTTAACGTATTTATCATCAAATTCAAAATAATTCCCTTTAGGAATTCTCTTGAGATAAGGTCTAATGATTTTTGTATAAATCTTATAGGCAAAGTAGTCATTGGAATGGTCTTCAAATGCATAATCACTTTTGGGATCTTGTACTTCCCAATAGATTTCATAAGCCATTTCCATACAACTTTCATGTATATAGTTGTCAAATAGACTGTGACCACACCAATCAAGATTAGCCAATATCTTTAAAAGAAAATCTGTAAATTCTTCATCTTTCCTTTCTTTAATAAAAGCTTTGATTGGTATAGAACCACTATCATATTCATTACCGGCATCCAATCCGATAACAAATACATTGGCCACATCTATTTCATAGGTATTGTCTTTCTTAACGATAAAACGTGAGAGCAATAAAATACAGTCATTCAAAGAATCATTTTCAAAAAGCATAAGGTCATCAATGCTATCATCAATGTCTTTGGCAAATCGATAAAGATTTTTGATAAGACGTATTTTTTCTTCTCGGTCATGGTCTTCAAGCCAGACAACACCTTCTTCAGCTCCTAAAGTAATACCCTTATAGAAAGGAATTACGTTAAAACTATTTCGTTTGAAGGTATTTTGTAACATCCGTCTTTTCTTGTTTTTTGAAGCGTTCTTAATAGTTCTTCAGCATCTAAATTGCTTGCTACACAATTATCGTTTTTACTGTCTATATTCTCAATATATTCAGCTATGCTTATCTTTTTCATCTATGATTATTTTATATTCATGTATGCCTATGATTTTACCAAACGAATTATTATTAATGAGTTTATCCGTAAAGTGGTCATAAGCTTCCATATTTATAAATTCATGCCATCGAGTATCGTAAACACCATCTTTCTTAATGGTCATCTTTACTTGCACTCTATTGTTGTCTTTTACTATAATCCTCTTAAATGGAGTATAGTTTGTATTCATCCATGAATGACCTTTTGAATGAAGAAAATCCCAAATGGCTTCATCATTCCAATCACTGTCTATTTCGTACACGAATACGTCATCAAAGTGACTATCGGTAACAAGTATGGTTATCAAATATCCCATCAGTTTTCGTTTAAAATGATTATTTGTTCTAATTCTATTAAAATATTTATCAGTTTTTCTTTAATCTGATAAAGCCTGATAACATCTTTATCGTTAATTCCCTGTTTCATTGGATCTATGTTGTCATACATCACTTTGCACTGGGCTACCATGTCTTCGCAGTCAAAGGCATTTCCTAAGCCTCCATATAATTGCGACTCTTTTTCGTTAGCTAAATTTGGCATTTCTTTAATGATGCAATAGGGATAAAAAGATACACCCCCCTAAAGGGAGGTATATCCTATCCTTATCCTTATATTAAATTGAAGCGATTTTTCCAGCTAATTCGTCAAGCTCTTGTTTCCGTCTTTCACCAATGTCATTGCTGACAGCTGTAATAGCTTGTGAAAGCTTCCATCTGGTAGGAGCACCTACTACACCTTGACTTGGATCACTTTGAAGTAACTTGGTCTGTACCAAGCTTGTTTCTTCTTTTGTGAATCCCATTCGTGGAAGTTTAATGATTTCCTTGTCAATGTCAATCATTTCATGACTTGCTTTATACACGTTCTGAACTGTTTCCATAATTCTGTTTGGAGACAGTACACTTACCATGATATCGTCTATAGCACTTGCCATAGCACGAGTATCTAATGTATAGGTTCGTTCACTGAAATTGATATCGTCAGGAAGACGTTTGCCCAAATGTATCTGTTTCAGTAAAGTATCTGTAACCATACCGTTAAGACAAGCAACGTTCATTTGAAAGGCTCTTACACCTAAAGCACCATCACCATAATCACTATTGCCAATACGAGCACCAAAGACAGAATAAACGTTACCGTTATTCGGTGTCTCAATGGTATATACTCTTGGTATGATAGTATGGATATAGCTTTTGGTTTCACTATAATAAGCATCATAAATGACTGCTCCCATATTATGACAGCCTTTGATAAAAGACTCATAAATCTCATTAGAGTTTAATCGTCTGTACTTGTCACTTAAAACAGCTCTTGTTTCATCTCCAACTGTTCTAACTAACAGTCTGTTACGGTCAATGTTTGCTGAATGTTCCGTAAGAACATTGTTTAGCAACTGTCTTCCCCAATCGCTTTCGTTTAAATAACCAACATACTTTCTTGGTATATTGAACTTATCACCTAATTGCATTAGGGCATGCGGGTGTATCTGAAATTGAGAATCATCAAAGTTCATATACATTTTTCCGTTCGCATTGAACGTAACATCCATATTGGAACCCAAGTTCACAATATAATCTGTCAATAGAGAATTGTCTCTTTCTATTCTTTCCAAAACAGATTGATTTTTCCCTGTTCGCTGACTCAATAAGTGGTCAACTTTGTTCTGAAGAATTTCTACTTCTGCATTCATTGTTATTTATTTAAAGGATTAATATTAAATTGATTTTCTACAAATATCAATGCACCGTTTTCTACGGCTTCATCAATTTTGCAGTCACATGCATTATCTTCTACATTGAGTTGCCAATCTACCTGATGACTTTCGTCATAAGCAAATACTGCATGTGTTTTCCATACTTTCTTTGCTTCTTCGGGAGTTATTTCGCTCCATGTACTATGAAATGCCATGTTTTTGTCTTTTAAATTTCTTCATTGCTGCTTTTACTGTCGTACTCCAGCCTTTAGGCTTGTAAGAGCCATCGGTAATAAGAGTTTCAAGAAACCCTGTACGTTTGCATTTTCTGAATACTTTCATTGTTTTTGCGAGTTATAAAATTAAAAAAGCCATCTGAATAAACAAATGGCTTTGTGTTAAAACTTAGTGAACGACTTTAGTGACATGCAATAAGTTCATCAAATTATCCAATCCACTTCTTGATAAATAAGGATAATTTTTAGGGTCTTTATGTGGCATTTTAACCATTGCTTCATAAGGAAAAGCAAAGGTTGATTCTGCCATCATTCCTGTGGAAACCCTTATGGATATGCCATTTTCAAATGTGAAATCAGCATACTCGTTGAGCTCTGTATAATTCTCTCCAAATTCTGTTGTATATCTTTTGAATGTAAGTCTTTGGAAAAAATTCATATTAGCCTTTTGTTCCAAGGTTCTTACTAAACTCATATACAGCTTTATCATTCTCAATCTTTGGACCTGTTACAGATGCATTCAACAGTTCCGGATGTTGATTGGAATAGATTTCCATAATTGCTTCAGGAGATAATGACGGATCTATATCCAACAAAACTTCCTTGTTGTACTTGAACTCTCTAACGAGTTGTTTAGATGTTACTGCCATATTTAAGATTGTTTAACTCCGTTTTGTAATATATGATTTTCTAAGAACTTAAGACTTTCCTCATTCTGTTCATCTGCAATAGAATCAGGATTGAAACCGTACTCAACAGCAAGTTTCTTTAGGTCAGCAACACGTTCTGCCATAGTTTTAACCTTTGGTGGTTCTGGCATCGCTACAGGTGTAGGCACTGCAACCGGTGTTGGAGGAACAAATGCGGGAGCAAGTTCCTTCTCTTCACTGAAACTAATGTCATTCCCTAAGTCTTTGAACTCACTGAATGACATTGTTGGTTTTGGTGCTTGTGGCTCTATAAACTTCGGTTCTACGGGCTGTAACGAACCATTGCTCTTGTTTATATTTGTTTTCAAATCTTGAAAGCCACGTTCAAATTCTGCCATTGTTGCTTTCTCTACATAAGCTATCGAAAGTCCAATACCACCTCTTACATATTGTTTCTCTTCTTCTTTTTTAATAAAACCAAGAGCTATAAGCCTTGCTTCTCTTTCCAAAAAGAGTTTAGATGGTTCCATTGCTTGTTCCTTTTGTTCAACTTCCATAGCTTCAACATCTTCTTTAGGAACAATAACTTCAGTAGCTGTAAGGGTTGCCGATGTTGTAGACATTCCTTGCACTGGAGCACCACGCTCAGGAACAGTTGCAAACATATCCAATGTTTCAGGTTCTTTAGGTTTTACAGGTTCTTTAGGTATATCAACTTTAATTTCAGTCTGTTTGGACGTAGTTGTTTTAGCCTCTGTTTTACCTTTAGCCTTTGACTTTGGCTTGGCCGCTGCTTCACTAGAAGCTTTTTCTGCTCTTTTCAACGATTCCTCAACAAAGGCTATACGCTCAATAGGAGACAAGCTTCTACTGACCAGCTGTGTAATGGTCGTTAAAAATTCAGCATCAATCTCTTCAGGTTTCCCTGAAATACGAATAGGAGCTATGTTCAAGCTTTTGTCGTCTTTATCTTTTACGATAAAGAAAACAATCACTTCCATAAGTCCATCGTCTTTGGTCTCAATGACCAACTGAACTTTTGCCTTTTTGGCAATAGGATTTAATTCGTTTAACATTTTTCTGCTTTTTAAGGGTTAATAATTAATTTAATTTACCATCCCATTCTGGCTAACAAGCCATCAGGAACAGTTAATGCTACATCTATCAAAGTTGGTCTGTTGCCCAATCTATCTAATAGTTGATCGTAATAAGCAATCTCATTTTTGTGGTATTTAATAGTTTTAAATTTCCACCAATAAGTCTTGCTCAATCTCTCTTGGTGTTGTCGCCTATATTCTTTAAGCTTCAACATTGTAAAGTCTACTGACTGTTGTCCTTTCATTCTTTTTTAGGTTTGTAGAAAAAGATTTTATCCGTATTTATTTCCATACGTTTTTCATCTTCGTCAAATTCAACAATACTTGTATGCGGTCCTGTCTGTTTGATAATGGTTATTCTTTTTCTTTTGCCATTTCTAACAGTCATCGGAACACTGAAATTACCTGTTTTCTTATATTGAAAATGGTACAATTTCTTTATGCTCCAAGTCTCAGCCCTTATACAATTTTTCTTATTATAGTAAGCAATATCGGCATATTCAATAGGAACGCCAATATATTCAGACAACTCTTTCAAAGCTTCTTCTTTGGTCATATGCTCTTGTAACCAAATCTTATTAAACTGTGATTGAGCCGCTCGTCTTTGAAGTAAAAGTTCTTCGTTAGCCAATCTGCCATGTGGTTGTGTAGAATTAGGCAAACTATGTGTAAACGAAAAACATTTTGGAAAGTTTTTACATGCTACAAGAAAATCAACACCTACCAACTCGTAAGTTGTACCAGGCACTAATTTTGTAGAGCTCTTGCAGTATGGACATCTTTTACCTTCCAAAATTTCTTTGTGTAAGGCATTTATTTCCATGATTAAAGCAAATCGTAAAGTCTTTTTAGCTCTTCAAGACTATCTTCATGTGTCCAACCTTTGGCACCCAATAAGGTAAGCTGTTCAATGTAATAAGCTTTTTGATCCTCTTTGGATTCTTCTTCTTCACGTTTCTCTTTATTGTGAATCTGACCAAAAGCTTTTTTAATGAAGTCCTGACCTTGTTCCGGTGAGAGTTGTGTTATCTCTATTTTTGCACCAGAACCAAAAGGACTGTTCTCTAAAAACTTGATTTTCATCATAAGCTTAAGGTTGTCATGATTGGCTTTCTCTAAAGTGTTTATCAATTCCTTATGTTGTTTAAGGAAAGGTTCTACCCTAAAGTAGTTCACAAGAAGAAATCCAACAATAGCACCTGTTATGAATATACCTATAAAGCCCAAAATTATGAATGTGGTTTCCATTTGTTATAAAATTATTCCAAATTTAAGTCTTAAATACCAAACTGTGTGTGTATCCTCACCCCATATTTTACTATCGGCTTTGTAATCAACACCTATTTTGGCTCCATAATACCATTTTTCATCTATATAATTCTCTATTCCAAAGTCATGACCAAACAATGCGTGTGGTCCACCATCACGAAGAATGAAGCCGGGTCTTAAAACCCCTAAATGTAATCTCCATCTATCCATATTGGTGTGATAATTGAAACCAAGAACGGTTCCTTGAAAATGTAAATAGTCTATATCATTCAATGCTGGAAACCAATAGACCTCAGCATTAAAATAGAGCAATGTCATTTGATACTCAATTTGAGTAGCAATATTGAACCCATAATCAAACTTATCGTTATGTGTGTTCTTGTCTGCAAGTTCAGTTCCAACTGAAAGAGTGAACCTTTTGTCCTGTGAATATCCCCATAAAACCAATAGCATTAGAGGGATTGCTATTATTCGTTTCATTTTATCCTATGATTGTATGTATTTGTAATTCATTTAATCGAGAACAAAAATCAGGTTTTCTAGAGTGCCATCTCTTTCCATAAATATCAATGGCATGTTGCTTGATATTTATCTTTTCATTGATTGTTAACTGATGCCAGGTTCTCATTTATAGCCTAAATATACGAATGATATCTTCAGCTAATGTACTGAGCTTGGCATAGTTGTTCTGACCACCTGTATAATCCTTATAACTACTTGCCGTTCTTACAAGTATTTGTTCAGGTGCTCTCATGTTCCATCGAACATCACTTAAGCTTATATAATAAGCCTGTTCCCCTACACTGAAAAAGCCACTTATGTAAAAGTGTCCTTTGTTCAGTTGCAAGGAATGATATCCATCTATTTTCAAAAGCTTTTTATGTATGGCTTTTTTAAAGTCCATATAAAACTTGTTGAACTCAGGTGTAGTATGTCCTCCACTTCCGAAGTAATCCTCACCTTGTCTGATTTTTTCAATTAGATCTGTCATTTTGTTTTATTAATTCTATTAGTATTGTACTTATTGAATTCAAAGTGTTGTCCAAGATGTTCTGTTGCTCTGGCGATATGTCACCACTGCATTCATATATCGTTAAAAACTCTTTGAACAAACCCTCTACCACAATCTTTGTTCTGTGGTTAACTTTTTCGCTCAATCCAAGATACCTTAACTCATCTTTCACATAATCATCCCAAAATATTCTTTCGATTACTTCAAGACTTTCGTTAGATTCATCAGTATTACCGTATTGAACATAGTAAGTTCCGTCATTACAGACATCAATGTAAAGTCCATTCACATAGGAATAAACCCTTCTATTGATATCTTCGTGTTCTGTGTTTATTCCCCATAACTGACAGTGCACAAACCAAGGCAACAATACCTTGCTTCGTTGAAATTCCTTAAATGTTACCATTATGCATCAACTTTTTGTAGCAATGATGGATGACAACTGTATCTCACATTCCTTTGTTTATCGAGTATGACAATGTTCTTTGGGTTTATTTTCACAACCTCATAAACTTTGTCAGCTCCCTCTCTTGTTACAAAAACCTGTGATCCAACACTAAGTTCCTGTACTGCATTTGCGCTCATGATTCTTAAAGCTTCTTTACGAACCAACGCAAGTTCGTTTGTTGTCAAATCATATAATGACTTGAATACTTCTTTTAAATTACTCATAGATTTATTAATAAAAGGTTAAACATTCATCTTCATCATCATAATCACCACTACATTGTGAGCATAATGATTCACTATCTTGTTGGCCACTATAATTGAGACCAATGAATTTTCCACAATTCATACATGTTATCGGTTCCGGCATTATTTCAAAGTATTAAGTTCTTCGTAAGATTCCCAATCAGATTGCTCCCAAGCATCTCTTGTCAGCCCTCTGCCTTTCTCAAATGATTTCAGCTTGATTTTCTCAATATGCTCATCATAAATCTTTGGTAGATCAATACCACGAGAAGCGGCCTCGGTCTCCAAATTTTGCAATTTGCCATATCTATGTGGCTCATTGTAGTTCACAACATGGATAGACGTATCTATCTTATGCCAAAGACCTATAGGAATAGCACTGTCAATGTGCCTTAATTCTTCATCACTATAGATCAGCTTCATTTTCTGTCCTTTGTTCATCTTTAATATTTTAATTAATTAATCCCCTTTAATAGCTTACACCTCGGTACCTGTACAAAGCCTGACCTAACAATACCAAGAGGCGATGATACAATACCAGCCTCCATAAGAGATGCCAATATTCCTCCATTCTCAGAATAGTCCTTGATGAAAACCTCATCAGACTCCAATTCCCTGTCAGGTAAATTCACTGAAGCCATAGCAATAGGTTCTCCACCATCACTATCTACCAACTCCAATGCCTTCCTACCATTTACATATTGTTGTAACAACACATCACAGTTCCACTCCCGAAACTTACATGTGCCTATCTTTTTGTTGAAAAAATCTCTTTCCATTTGTTATAATTTATTTATCCTAAAAACCAATTAAAAGTGGCTCCCTATAACCACTTTACAATAATGAGCATAAACGCTGATAAGCCACTCCAAGCCTATCCAAAGCATCTAACAACAACTATAAGCCTACCCGTTAGCAATCAAACAAGTCTAATTATTAACCAAATAATGAACAGATAAGCAGAGAATAGCAGCGTCTAGACAGTTCGCTTCGTGTGTCTTAGTGTGGCTTAATAGCTATAGAGATATAATACTATATATACTCTCTTTAGCTTAAATCAGCGTTAAGCCCAGTGTTTATGAGGGTTTACAGCGATTTAACGGCTTGAAAAAGTGGTTCTGTGTGACCACTTTCTATCCAATATTAGCCAAAAGTGGTCCGTAATAACCACTTTTTATGTTGTCTATATCAGTCTAATAATGTATATTTGACTGTTCGCAAAACAACATATTATGGCAAGTAACCTAGAGATCCATTCTCACATATCGACTTATCTTGAGAGCCAACGTACAGACATCCTAACGGATGACTTCGGTTACTCTACCTACACGGCTCCCAATACAATGTTCCACATGCATAATGCAATGCCCGAGATCATGATAGCTATGCCTCCTCGCGTCCTCAAGGTTTGGCTTCGTAGTATCTCTCGTCTTAAACGAAACCACGACCCTGTTATTGCCTGTACCATTGTCATGGGCTACACGCACTACAAGGATATCGTGTCCAAAGGCTCCTACTACAAAGCCGTTAAACAGCTTGAAGAGGACAAGTTTCTGATACCTACCCTCAATAAAAAGATTTATATTGTTAATGTTAAGCATGTCAACAAACTTTATAAGCCTAAGTTTGAGATATAGTTTGTATATTTGACATGCATAATGATGGTGTTTTTGCGAACAACTTCATAACAGAGCCACTTAAACTTCCTGCTAAGTGGCTCTTGTCATTTATCTTTGTTCTGACATTAGATTGGGATTAACTATTCTTAAGTTCTCAGAACAGTCTGCCAATTTCTTGACGTTCTTCACAAGCTCATAGCGTAGCCATTCGCCTTTACTACGTGACTCAAACTTCCATCTGTCAAGCTTAACACCTAATGGGTGCATCATCTCCTCTTTCTTGCTGATGGCCTCATTGACCAGCTCTAGTCGATAATGCTCAGGGATATCACTGTTGCCAGTAGGCACAAAGTGCTTTAGCCTGAAAGGGTTCTCATGGATCTCTTGGCTCATGTTGTCGGAGCAATAGGTTGTTCCCACATACTCCTGACCAGGCAACAAGTGAGGTGTTGTACCTCGTCTGAGCCTACTGGCCAACTTGTTGCTGAGCTCCACAGTAGCCTGTGTCCATGGAGAGTTCGGAGGAAACTGAGTCCTCATACAATAGTAACCTGTCAATGGTTCCATACCATCAACCACTTCGTGTGTTGGGTTTGCTTTAACCAAGCAATACTCAATTCTAACTTCTTTTGCATTCATAATTAATTATTTGTTTTTGCTGCTCTTTGGCGTACCCAAGGAGCATAGATTAATGTATATCCAAGACCAGCAACAGTCAATGACGCTGCTATTGTTGGACCTAATTGTGCGGTAGCTATGAGAGAAGCACCAAAGATGATGACATCAACTGTCTTGTTCCCTTTGATGATTATGTATCTCACATACTTGTTAGTCTCTGCCAATGCTACCAAGCCGGCTAGAGTTACTATTCCCACGAATAGATATGTGCCTATTGCAGCACCTATTCCTAGTCCTAGTACTGTCAGGCCACCAAACACAGCCGCCCCTACGGATAGAGGCAATGGCTGTATCTCTGGCACATCAATAGTCCACTTCTTCTTAGGAGGTGGATCAGTGATACTACCACCCTGTTCCCAAGGTGGTTTCTTCCAATTCAATCCCATGTTATGCAGGGATAGGTTCTGAAACTGTTACAGCCTTTGGCATGATAGCCTTGACTGTGCTCTTGACTGCTCGCTGTGGAGCTGTAAGTATGGCTTTCGCTCTGTCATCTATAGCTTGTTTGATTTGATCACGATCATCATCGGTGATATCAAGCTTGTGAATGATAAGGGCTTCGCCATCTCGTAATAGGTCAGTGCCTTTCTGCATCTGTTTCACAATGAACTTACCAATGTTGGTTGCTCCTTGTGCTGGTGTGTGTAGGCTTGTGCCTAATCCGAATGTTACTGCTCCCGCAGTCTTTCTGCTGTACCAATTCACTTTGGTGAACATGGTTACAGGCTGTTGTACTTGTTGCTCTTGTGGAGCGGTTGTTTGTTGTTCCATTTCTTTGTGTGTTTTAATGGGTTCAACTATTGGTTGAGGACTTTCCTCAACTTCTTCTTCGTCTATTTCCAACTGTTCTTCGACAGACTCTATGTCTGCTTCTGATAGTTGTGACTTGGAGTAGACTACTCCATCTGGGTCTACTGCGTAGTCGTCTTGGTCGTCGTCAGGACCGACATCGTAATGGTCAGTGTATGCCTGTTCATCGGCATACGGATCTTCGTCCGGGTCTTCGTCCTCGACTGTAGCTGTTCCGAAGTTTGGAACAGGTCCGAATGCATTCTCAAGGTCGTCCTTGATGTCGCTCGGTAGCTCGGCCACGTCTACTGCTTTAGTGCTCATCGTCGGTGGATTCTCTACTTTGTAATCATCCCCGAAGTTTGACTTCATAGCTCTGAAGTATTGACCTCTGGTCATCCCGTTATCACGGTCAACTTCTTTACTGTGGATGAAGTGATCTCTACTTCCGTCCTCGAACTCTAGCATGAAGCCTTTGGCTGTCTCTACTACGATTGCATTTACTTTACTCATTTGATTTATATTTAAAGGTTAATAATTATTTATTGTTTACTATTTTGCATGGTGTCTGTAGCTTTTATATGCGGCTACGCCTCCATCTATTATTCCGAATATCCCTGCGACTGCATGTTTGATACCGGTGTTGATGACATGTTGTGCAACAGCTGTTGTGTTTTCTACTTGTTGCTCTCTCCTTGATTTTGGTGTCTGAATTGTGATCATGACTTGTTGTTTTAATTGTTTGTTTGTGTCTCCGTTGGTCTTAGGCGGTTGACTATACCTCTTGATGACATATCAAGTATCGCTCTTAATATGTCTGTTTGGGTTAATGATTTATAATTGATTTTAATAGTTCTTTAATTTCCTTTTTAATAGCCTGATGATTGACAGGCTTAACCTTCTTAAGCATTGGTTACGGCTTTTAGTTTCTCTGATTTATCCATGAAATCGACTAGTTTATCTATGACTTTGGGATTGGTATATACCTTGGCCATTAGATCTACCATAGTTTTGACTTGTTGGATGATTGCTTTGAGCTCTGATTGTTCTTCTTCTGGTGCTCCTAGCTCTTGCATTGTTACTTCTGCTATGACTTCCATTAAGTTTACTCCTGAGTGTACTAAGGGTACTAATGTGTCACTGATTTCTGATGTGATTTGTTCTCTTGTTTTCATGTTTAATTGTATTTATTTATTAATGATTCGATTTTGCGTTCAAGTATTCCTGTCCTAGCCTGTACCTTGGTGTGATAATGGAATGATACATACCTTGGTATTTTCTTAATAGCTCTCTTGAAGTTGAACTCGTTTAATAGCTTGTTGTTTGTAGCTATTTGTTGTTGGTATCTCTCGATACGTTGTTGAATATTTGCATTCATGATTGTTGTTGTCGATTGATAATCTGCTGACCACAGGTTTTTAATTGTTAATACAGTTTATACATATTGTTGTTCCAGGCATTAATGGTCCTACGTCGGCATAACAGCCTCCACATTTAGAACATTCTTCAGGGTGATTGCGTGTATCTTCCATGATTAGCGATGTATTGCATAAGCACAAGCGGAAGGCAGTGACTTAATGAAGTTAATAATGCAGTGAATACGATGTCTGCGAGCAAGTGTAAGTTGCTCTTTTGATTGCAAGTAAGCCTCGTATTGAGCTTCAGCAATTTCAGGTAATGATGAGTAATGTCTCATGATTAAAAAGGATTTAGTTAAAACTTAAAAGACTCTCTTTTAAGCGATATATTATTTGAGGGGGGCTACCCAAAAACGAAACATCGATGGGGATCAAATGATATAGTGTTCCGCGAGCGAGGCTTTTTTAAAAGGGGGGGCTAGTTGTGTGCCACACAGAGGCGTGGGGGTATTCTTACGGGTCAAAAAATAATTTTGGATAGGTTATGAAGAATTGTTATATTGTGTGGGGATTAATTAATATTTAACCCTTTCCGGAACTTGTCAGAGAGTATCTTCAAACGGAAAGGGTTTTTTTGTATATTAGCGGTATTATGAATCAGCTTTAATTAGCTAAGGAGGTTCATGGTAGATTTGGGTGGTTGAGCGGCAGGGATGTCGCTCACCTTTTTTATATGGGTTTTAAAAAAATATCGCGAACCCTACGGGCTGTATATTAGGGTGTTGCGGGGGCGGTGTTTGGATTATACATTATTTTTTCATAGTTTTGTTATATAAAATCGATACAACTATGGAGTGTTATTTGAATAACCAAGGATGAAACCCTTACTTTTGCGAGTAGGGGTTTCTTAGTTATAGTTGTTAGATATGGAAGAAGAGAAGGAAAAAGAGGGATTTGACATGAGGCACATGTACACCTTTCCAAAGGAATATATTTTCACACAGAGAGTTTGGTTTGATTACTCAAAATTCTGTAATAATTTAAAAACGTATATTTGATACATAACTTTAAATTTTTTATCATGAAAAACATTTTTAAGTATTGTTTAATAGGGCTGATTTTGCTCTTCTTTACAACAACGGCCTTTGCGCTATCACAAGACGTTCCTGACGTCGACTATGGAAACCCTAATTATTGGGTTTTATTATTAACGCCTTTAGTTGTTCTAGGAGCAACGTCTCTTGTCCACAAATACTTGCCTACGATCCCTGATGTGTTGGTTCTGGCAGTTGTGGGAGTTATATCGGCACTCGTTTCTTTACTTAACAACCTACTTATTGCACCTGATATCAGTTGGCTTGAAAGCTTCTTACTAGGACTATCGGCTACGTTTGTGCATCAAGTTTATAAGAAGATAACCGAAAGCTCTGCATAGATTAAATTAAAAAGGCTATATTTATAGTCTCTAAAAACCTTTTCTGCCCTCAAGTAGAATTAATAGCCATTTGACCCTCTTAAGAAATTGAGAGGGTTTTTTGTGTCTAATATTTATTCATTAGATTTGTTTATTATTAATTAAAAAATCAGAAGAATGGCAAAAGCAAAACAGAACGGTCAGGAAGACACTCCTAAACCAAGAGGCAAAAAACAGATAAAGGATGCAGTCCTTTATGATGCTTCAGTAAAATCCGAAAATATTCAGGAAAAGATTTCTGAAGAAAACAAAAGGATTTTTCAATCTAACAACACTTTGGATATTGATGAAGGACTTATCAATATGCCTCCTATCGAACTTTCGGACGAAGAAAACAAAAGACTTGCAACACAGTCTTTGGAAAAGGAACTTCGTGCAATGGAAATTTCCAACTCTACAACAAAGCATGATAACGGACTGAATGTTTGGAGACTTGTATCCAAGACAGAGAACAAAATTCTTCAATGGACAAATGTTGTTACTGCAATGAAAATTGGAACAAGTCGTGGTGTTTTGGTTTGTGTAAAAGAATCTCATAGTGACAAGGTTTCTTTATCTACTACATTTATACAGAATGGGATATTGGAAGAGAAGGACGGACTTTGGATATTGAAGTAAGATGAAAAAACTTGATCAACTAACAATAGGACATTTGACTTCTTACGCAGAAATGCTTACTAGGTCAGTACAGGAATTGGATGAATTTGGAATGCAGACTACTGAATGTGCAACTAATGGGGGGATAACGGTGAATGAGAGAGATGAGGTACATAAGAAGCTGGTTCAACAAATTCAAATATTTGAGGACAAACGTATATTGCTCGTTAAAGAGCTTACAAAAAGAATCAAAAGGGATATAGGTGTAAACAGAGGTCCGGGTGATGTCGCAATAATGCTCAATGGCTTAGCGAAAGATTTTCCGATGATAGGAAGGTCAAAAGCCGAGATAGAACTTTTGAAGAAGAAAGACGAAATCATAGCCAATTCAGAGCCAGAGGTAAAAAAACCCTCAACAAAAGGAAAGTCATCTGTTAAAGCATCTTTATCTAAAATCTGATGTATCTAGTAGAATTGGACAAACATACAGGACTTGTCAAAGTTGATGGCGAATTCGATGGCGTAAGAGCTATAAAGGAATTTCGTGAAGTTATAAACCATCCCGATCTTGGGGTGGTTTGCTTTACAGCCATAGCCTTAACAGTCGATTATCTTACTCCTATCGCTCATTACAAAGAGAGCGACAGACCCTATAAGGCAATGGAGCAAGCTACAAAAGGAAACCGTAGAGCCTTTGTATGGAACCAAGACTTGATACAGGAATGTTTGATAAAATACAATGAACTACAGTACAATCCCTCTTTAGAAGAAAAGAGGACATTGGACTTTATGTTATTGGAAAAGCTGAAAGAGATTAAAGAGCTCAAGGATCAGAATGCTACGGAAGGAATGTTGGAAGAGGTTACTGAGGAAACAATCCATGAAGTTCTTATAGATAACCTGGACGTAAAAAAACTTTTGGGAGACCGAGAATGGACAAACCTTTCGGAAGTGGCACAAAAGTCATTTATAAGAAAGGCGAACACAAGGATTATAGCACCTTACAATCAAAGGCTAAAAGAGAAAAAGAGTGAGAAAGATGAAGAAAGAATGCTCGTTCTCTTTAAGCAGTTGAATACGATTAAAGCTTTGATAGAGAATTTCAACAAAGCAAACGAAGACAGTGATTTACTGGCAGATGGTCCTGTTAGGAACGGATATAAGTTAACTAGATTAGAAGAAAAAGCTGAAAATGAAAACTCATTTTATCACCAAGAACATTAAGCCCTTAATTGGATGCGGTTTTTCTTCTGACTTTTTACTTTGTCCAATTTAAAAAGAGGGTCACTTTTGTGGCTCTCTTTTATTTTATGATTCAACTATGGCAGAAATATTAAAAAGGTTTAAGAAAAAAGACGTTTTACTCACTAACCAAGATGTTAGGAGCAAGATTTACAACCCTTATTCCAAGACAAATTATTTTGAATTTGAGATACCTGTTATTGATGGATTTGATTCAGCCGTATATTCTCCTTTGGTATATCAGGAAATACCACCTCTTGAAAGGGGAACACTTGCCTATGATGATTTTTGGGACGAACAGGATAAGCGTTGCATAGAGGGATATGCCCCTTTAATTGATGGCATACAATATCCACGAATAACTGGCCCACATTATTTTTATTTGAACATGGTTCAGATAATGATGCTGAAACAAGGTCAGAACAAAAAGAAACTTAACTATCCTTACTATCGTGTTTTAGACCATATGATTTTTCTAGAGATAGAGAAAGCCGAACTGTTGGGCTATGGACTGATAATCGGTAAGGCAAGACGTATGGGATTATCCTATATCGGAGATTGCATGACCATATGGAACTTGTTGTTCCACATGAATGCTGAAACAGCTATCGGTGCCGGTAAAGCCGATAAAGCAAAAGACCTTTACAACAAAGTCGTCAAGTCCTTGGAAAATCTGAGAGACGAATACAAGGTAAGTTACAAAAGCAAACAGACCAATACAGGTCAGGAACTTAAACTTTCTTACAAGATTACAGAAAACAAAGTTCAAAAGGATGCGGGTATTGGCAGTAAACTTGAAGTAAAAACATTTTTTTCTGACCCTTCAGCTTTTGAAGGTGGTTCTTATCAGTTTTTCATATTTGAGGAAATAGGACTTCAGGACAATCTCATAAAATCCTACAAAGCTTCCGAACCATGTTTCATGGAAGGAGCCAAACAATTCGGAGTACCAATGCTTTACGGTACAGGTGGTGAAGTTGATAAAGGTTCTCGTGATATGAAGATCATATACGAAAACCCTGAAGCCTACAATATGAAAAAGCTGTTCATACCAGCTTATCTTTACTATCCCGGAAACCTAGATGTTAAAGAAGACAAAGATGACAAGCGTTCCGAAATGGAAAAAATGGACGATGGCGTAAACTTCTTTGACATCAAGACAGGAAGAACCGATCAACTTGCCGCACTTGAACATATTTTAAAAAGAAGAAAAAGAGCAAGTACATCAAGAGAAGGATATATCAAAGAGGTTCAATCAAGACCTACCGAAGAAGCTCACTTGTTCCTTAAGACTAGTGGAGGTATCTTGGATAGGATAAAACTGAACTCACAGCTACAGAAAATATATGATAAAGAATGTGCCTATGTTCCAAGAAAAGGACGATTGGAATGGGCATATTCTCCTGAACTTGAAATGAAGCTCATACGTTGCCAATCCCAAAAGGAACGTGACAAAGTGCATATACTTCACAAAAGCAAAGTTGATTTTATTGAAGATGAAGACGGAACTGTATATGAAATTGCACCACCAATCAATAGGGCTGAAATGCCTTATGATGCAGATATAGCCGGAACGGACAGTTATGATGAAGTCGTTCCCGAAGACACGGGATCTAATGGTGCTACTATGGTGTACCGAGTTTTTAATGGATTGAGCAAAGACTACAATATGCCCGTTGCACTTGTTTATGAAAGAGGTGATTCTTCCAATGACGATAGTTTTTATGGGAACTCGCTAAAAGTTTGCGTAAGATATAATTGCAAGACCCTTGTAGAATATTCAAAGATTACCATTATAAATTATTTTGAAGACTGTGGAGCTTCTAACCATTTGACCTTAAAACCTATATTGAGAAATGAAGCGATTGCCAATAAAGGAAGACAGACCTACGGTGTTCACGTTAAGGGAGAGATGAAAGGTATCATTACAAGACTATTGAAACAAGAGGTTTTGAACCATTACGAAAACATATGGCTTGACAAAATCCTTTTGGACCTTATTGAATACGGTGACGGAAATACGGATATAGCTATGGCTTACGGAATGTGCCTGATTACCAAACTGGATATGTTTGACGAGATAACCGACGACATAGAAATATACGACGAAGGAGATTTGTTGATGGATATGGCATATTATTCAACAGATGCCAATGGAAATCTTAAAATAAAAACTTATGGTTCAGACGATTTTGACGATGGAATTGAGACCTTTGACCCTCGAAAACACCTCGAAGGAGTTGATAGAGAAAATTATCTTAACTTTATGGCAATGAAGAAGAAAAAAATGGAGGAACAAAGAAAGCTTACAGAACAAATTCAACTAGAACGAGAAGTAGACCCTTTTAAAAGAGCAGTGCAATTAGAAATAGAAAATAGAAAACGCCATGATTAACAATCAATTTGAACTCCCTAATCAAAGGCATCCTGAGTCCAAGTGGACAAAAAAGATGTATTTGGATCATGCCAACAGAATGATTGAATACCTTGGGAACAAGGATTTGACCACAAGAAATGAAATGATTTCAAAACTGTACAGAATTTACAGCTGTCAGTTGAGTAGCAAAGAAGAAGAAGCCAACAAAACATTGACGGAACAGTACGGATATGATTTAGGAGTTGAATATGTTGTTTACCCTTTAGCTGAAATGGTCGTTGACCAATTAATAGGCGAATATCTATCCTTGCCACTTAAAAAGAAAACCTATTCAATAAACAAGAAAGCCATTAACGAAAGACTTGATGAAAAGGTCAAATATATAGCTGAAGAAATATTCAGAGCAGAAAACAAAAAACTTCAGAATGAATTGGGCTTTGAGCCTGAAACAGAAAATCCCGAAATAGATCTGCCTGATGATATTGAATTCTTTTTCAATAAAACCTACAAGACATTATCTGAAGAACTTTCAGATGATATTGTAACCCACTTTTTAGATGTTCTAAAAGAAAAACGAAAACTTAAAACCTTATTGAGAGATTTCCTTATAGGGGAGCAGGCGACAGCTTTACTAGACGAGAAGGACGGACATCCCACTATTAAACGTACCAGGTACGATGAAACATATATCGACCTCAACCCAGATGAAGAAGTCCAAACGGATATAAATATCTTTGCCTACTTCCCTTTTAAGACAAAGAACGAAATCCTCAATGATTACATTTTAGACAAAGACCAACTCAAAAAGATTGATGATATCTTTACAAGAATGCAACAAGGCAAATTATTGGATGAGCCTTTTGCTTTTTCAAATGATGGAGTTGACAGACATGGTTACGCAAACTGTAAAAATGGTGTTTCCTACAAAGGTTGGTATGAGTCAAATGCGACACACAGACTTCGTGTTCTTGTAATGAAATGGAAATCAAGAAAGGAAATCAGAGCCAAAGTACACATTGATAAAGCTGGAAAGGAAGTCTATACATTACTCAAAAAAGACGAAAAACCTAGAAACAGAGATGAAGTAAGAACAGTCTCCATAGAGGTTATTCGAGAAATTGAAATGTTGGGGCCGGATATAGTTTTAAAATATGGCGAATGCAAAGAGCGATTGAGCTATATCGACAACAACAAAAAAGTAAACTTGCCAGTCATATCCTTAAGGGGAAGAAACACAATGTATTCTACAGAGATACGCTCGGTAGTTGCAAAAGTCGCTCCACTTCAGAAAATGGCTTCCGATATCCTTTTTGAACTTCGATTAGCCATAAAAGCAAATAACGGTAGGGTATTGGTTTATGATGCTTCACAAATACCAAAACAGTTTATAGATTCTTATGGTCAGGAAAATGCAATCAATAGAATGTTGCACCATATCAAAAAGGACAAAATTTTAATATTCAATTCCAAAGACAAAAAATCAAGAGCAACATTCAATCAGTTTACAGCTCTTGATTTGACCAATAGAGGTCTCGTTCAAGATTTGATAAATGCTCTTATGCTCATGGAAGAATTGGGCAGAAAGTTTGTAGGCATTACAAAAGAACGTCAAGGTGAAGTTGGTCAGTACCAAACGGCACAAGGAACCGATAGAGCTGTACTTGCCTCAAATGCACGTACCGAGATATACTTCAATCCATTTGACGAGTTTGTTCAAGGTCTATTGAACAAAATGTTGATGAAGGCAAAATCTGTTTATAGAACAGGTCAAGTGTTCTCATATGTCTTTGGTGATTTAATGACAAAATTTTTAACTATATTCCAAGAGTTCTTTAATGTGGATATAGGTCTTTATTTTGGAGATAGATTCAAAGACCAAAGGGATAAACAAATCATTGACCAAGCTGCGATGCAAGCTTTGGGAAATGCAACTGACAGAGAACAGATATTGGATCTGATAAATGTTCTTGAAGCCGAACACGCTTCTGAAAGTAAAGCTATCTTGGAAAAAGGACTTAAAGCTTTTGAAAAACTTCAGCAAGAAAATGCTAAAGCGGCTCAAGAAAACCAAATGAAAATGGACCAACTTAAAGCCGAAGAAGCCGAAAAAGAAAGAGAAGTTAAAAGAGAAGGCTTTCAAAAAGACATTACAGTTGCCAAAATATATGCAGACAATAAAACTTTTAATTCTGAAGAAGATAGGGTTTCCAATGAAGTACAGACAGCGGCCAAGATTGAAAGTGATTTATTGAAAGCAGAAAAAAGTAGTATAGCAAAGCCTTCAACGGCTTCAAAAAACAATGAATAATTATTTTATACATTTGTATTAAACATTTTAAAAATCAGAAAAAATTAAAATTATGGCAGACGAAACTAAACAGTATGATCCTTCAAATACAGAAATACCTGTAGATTTTTTTGAAAATCAAAAAAGAGAAGAAGAAGATGAATTCATTAACAGTTTTGATGAGAGAACCTACGAAGAAGCAAACTCTCCAAGAATGACGGACGAGGTTGAAGAGGTCGTAGATCCACAAGACGCAAATGATGAAGAGGACCCAGCTGAACCGTTTAAATTTGACGACACTTTAGCTGAAGCTGAAAAAGCTGAATTAGCTGAACTTAATGCTAAACTTGGAACCAACTTTGAGGATTTAAAAGAGCTTAAAGAAAAAATCAAACAGACCGATACTAAAGAACAGATATCTGAAATCGAAGAGGACAGAGATTTTGTTGCTTATTTCCAAAGTGTAATGAAGTACGATGACAAGGATATAGTCATGGAAGATGAGAAATTAAAAGCTCAACAACTAGGAAAGAATATCAAAGACCCTCGTATTATGGAAGAAATAGAGGAAAAGGTCGAAAGATTGGAACAAAATGAAATGTTGGATTATGCGGCTCAGGCTGTACGAAACAATGTTCAGAATGCCATTGACAAACGTCAAAGCAAAATCGATGCTTTTGAAAACAGTCAAAAACAAACATTAGAACAAAAAGAAGCTGCCCGAAAAGAGCAACTTCAAGAAAGTATAAACTCTATCTATAAAGCTGGAAAGTTTTTAAACATCACGCCAAAGAAAGAGGATTTTGTTGAAATCTATAGAGATTTAAGCAAAGGAAAACTTATTGACCACTTGAATGCCGATCCTGCGAGTGCCGTAGAGGTTGCGCTTTATCTTAAGTACAAAAACGAAATTAGTAAAAACTTAGGCAAGCCAGGCTTTAAAGCTGGGGTAAAGTCGGCCCTTGAAACCATAGGGATGACAACGACACAACAAACCGGCAAAGGTGTCACGAAAAATGACAGAAGCGACAATCAGGACGAGCTAAGCTATTTAGATGCGTTTGCAAAATAACAACGGGCAAAGCTAGTTGTTCAAACAAAATAAATAGTGACAAAAAGTAGTCAATATGAGGTAAGTATCCAAAGGCAAAGCTATTGGAAATTAGCCATTTTTTAAATTATTATAAACCCTTAAAAAAAACTTAAAAAATGGGAACATTATTGAGAGGGGTGTCCGAAAGGTTCAACCCGCAAATTCACACAGAAGACAAGTCTCTTACTGTGAATATGGCGAAACATAACGCCATTAAGAACAAAACATTTGATTTGTTCGCTTCCAAAAACAAGTTCATCTCGTTCTTATACGCGACTGGACGTGTAAACATGGGAGTTCAAGCCGGAAAAGTTATGAAAGCAAGTGGATCTATCCACGATAACGCTTATCGTATTGCTTATAAAGGCTCTTTGTTTATTCCATCGTATGCCTTTGGAAAAACATTATTTGCTGACAATGCAGCTGAAGTTCAAGCTATCACAAACTTGACAGCTCAACCGTTAGCTGTAAACTACGGAACAGGTGTAGCCGCAGCGGCTGACATCATTCACAATGTCTATGTTGCTCTTGGAGTTAAACATGACCCAACCAACAACGTATTTGGAGACAAATACAACGAGGGTGACGTTATCTGTTTAGGAAACTACGAGGGAACCAACATCATTGTAATGGGGAAACCTGTTAAGTCGGTTTCAGGTGATCATTATGTTGTTTATGGAAAAGTAAACGGCAAAACAGGACTTTTCGTTGAAGCTCATTTAGCGGCTGACGAATTGTTATCTGAAGGTGGTAACAGATTTGGCGAAGGATCTGAAAGAGGTTATCAAAGAGAACGTAGAACAAAATGGAGAATTAACTATTCTTTCATTTCTCGTGCTACGCTTACGATGACCGGTTCAGCCATGAGTCAAAAAGTTGCCGTTATCTACAATAGCGAAACAAGAGCCACTATGTGGGAATTGGAAGCTGTTATGGATTTACGTGAGAAACACGCTATCGACATGGAATTGGGTGCTCGTCATTCAAGAATGTCAATGGATCCAAGTTCTCACTTATGGTATGAAAATTACGGAACAAACCTACTTACCCTTGATGGCTTTACTGCTGACTATGGTATCGTAGCACCTGTCATCGGTGATGGATGGCTTCCTCAATTAGAGGATTCTTTGACCGTAAGCTATGACCCGAATAACGATTTAGATATTCAAATCATAGAATTAATGATTACTATTTTGGCGCAACGTGCTCCTAACGGAAGTACAGGAAACACTTTTGTCATTCTTGGAGACAAGTTGGCTCACATGAAAGTGGACAAAGCGCTGAAATTATTAATAGGACATTCTTCAGACGCTACTGTAGTTACAAACAACAACACTAATTATGTTGTCAATGTTCGTACAGGTGAGAAAAACAAAGTTGGCTTTACTGTTGATAGATATCACTATCTTGAAAACGAAGTCATCTTTATTGAAGATGAATTGTCCAATCATCCTGCTTTTGCCCCTCAAAACGGTGGTATCGTTGGTACAGGTTCAATGTATATCTTAAACGCTTCTATGGTGAACGGTGTTTCAAACATCGATTTATTGTCACGTAGTGACAGAGCTTTAAGAGCTAAATACATTGACGGTATGCACTCATTAGATCCAAAAAGAAATGCTTCTCCGGTTGCTTTCTCAGGATTTGACGGTGGTCGATTCGACTTATTAAGCGAAGTTCTTCCTATCATCTATTCAACTGAAAGTTGTGGTAGATTATTGGCAAGTGCTAAGTTTGCTGGCGGTGCATTATCAGGAGCTCCTGTTGCAAGTGAAATTGCTCCAGTTTGGCATTATTAGTTTAGTTAGTTAATTGAGATAAGGGCTGTGAGTTGAAAGCCATGGCCCTTTCTTTTAAAAAATCAGAAACACAAATGGAAGTAGCACAAAAACAAAAAGTATGGCATAATGTCGAAATTACGGGCAGATGGCTTTTGACTTATGAAATCAAAAACAATCAAGGTCCAATGGCTTTCGGTGGAAAGCATTTAAGTCCTTACCCAAACCCTTACACGCAACAAAAGACGTGGAGAAAATCTGTAAATGGTACAGCCTTAAACGGACTGATGATGGACAGACTTTCTAAAATTTATTTACCTGACGAATATCCACAGGACAAACTAGATGTTAATTGGTTAATCATGCACCCAGAGGTTAAAGTCGAGGGAGTAAAAGATTTAGATCCAAAGATTGTTTCCGCTAAAACCGGAATGCAAATCACATTGAAATGTTTGGATTATGTCGTTATGCAGGATATTGAAGACGAAGATTTTATTGATAGAGTTATTGGAAGGCTTACACTTGATGGTGGAACCCAAGCAATAGGTCTTGAAAAACTAAGATATGTATTGGCCGCTCTTGGACAAAGTTATTACGATAACAGATATGAGGGTGCTGCCGAAAAGAAAATGCTCCGTTCAAAATTAAAAACTTGGACACGTAAATCTATTGAGAACGCTAGATTGGTACAAGAAGCCATAGACTCAATGGACGAATCGCAAGACAATTATTATTTCAAAGAAATGTTGCGTTTCAAGGTATTGGTGCCTTCAAATGGTGTTTACAAATTTCAGAACACTCCAATCGGAGCGAATGAATCAGCTGTAAATGCTTTCTTTTCAAATCACCCTGATACCAAAGCCGCAGCAATGGAAGCCCTAATGAAACTGTTAAAATAAATTTATCATGGCTTATACAGTAAATCATCTTTATCAAAAAGTATTGGAAGGAACCGACAAAATGGGAAGTGACTTCTATACGGTGGACTATGTAATGAACAGGCTTGAAGCCGCTGTTTATGATTTCATAGGTGAAACCGTAAAATACATGGAGAACACCCAAGAAATCAGAGATGATATCAGAACACTGTATAAGCCATATAAATTGGCTGTCATTCCGGACCCCTCTGGAAATGGCAAATTTTTAGCATCCTTACCTACAGATTACCAACATTTGATGTCGGGAAAAGTTCTTGACCAAAATGTTACAACAAGAAAGACAAGGATATTGAGACATGGACAGCTCGATATTTTTGAAACAAACCCGAACACCAAAGCAACCGCTGAATACCCTACAGTAGTTGTTTACGAAGATTATCTACAGATAGTCAGTACGGGAACACCTGAATTCATTGAGGGTTTCTATGTAAAGAAACCTGTCTTTGGAAACCACGACATACATCATGACGATTTAGATGTCGAAATTGCAGTTAATCTACCTGACCATGCAGTTGACAAGATTATAAAAACGATTATAAGAGACATATTTACAGCTGTTGGAGATCCAAGAGTTCAAATACAATCAGCATCAGTAGAAGACTACCGTAATAGATAAGCCCTATGATTACTACAGAAGAAAACATATTATATCAGCTGTTAAGCTCTATCAGGTCAAGTGAACTTATCAATGATGAGGTCATTGACGAAAGAGAAATTAGGTCAATGATGCGTGTACATCGCAATGAATTGATCTATAAATATTCAAACAAAGGTGTGGATATTCAGGATATTTGCTTTCAGATGCTTCCAATTATAAACTTAAGCGTTCTGAACGCAAACGAGTATATTGCAAGCCTTCCTAATATAGTTCAGCTTCCCCACAATTTAGGCACATACCTACAAACTTTGGAGTTTGGAAATATACCTATTCTGTCAAGTGAGACCTATGAGCTATCAAAAAGAAACCTTATTGATAAGTATCAGCCAAAAGCAACTATTCAAAATCAACAACTCAAGGTTTATATCAATGGTGTCAGTCCACAAGCAATAGCTAATGGTACAAGGGTAAACAGTAGAAATGCCAGTATAATGACCAAACAGGTTCAAATGAGAGCCGTATTGGACAACCCTGATGATGGTTACAATTATGATTGGACTACAAGTCAATATCCTTTACCAAATGAAATCGTAAATGAGTTAAAGGTAAATCTTTTGAAAAGAGATTTTAATATTATACTAAGTTCAAAGTCAGACCAAGTTCCTAATATGAAAAACGACACATTGAGATACCATGACCAAGGACAAGTACAGCGATAATGAAATCATACGAATTGACTATTTCTATAATCTTTTTGTAAGCCGTAAACGGTTATTCTTTCCGTCTATGTTTTTGTTCCCTACCAATACCAGGAACAAGAAGATCCCTGTTGACTTTCAACTTTTCAAGAGAATAATTCAAAAGTATTTTGAGATATACTTTAATGAACTATATTTCAATGACACACCCAAATACTTTCCACTGTCAGGAAAGATAAAAAAAGCAAAAGGTTCCAATTTTTTTGTAAACAGTAAAAAGAAAGTAAGAAGACTTGGAAGAAGTCTGACTTGGATATGGTACGATAGACCTTCAATATCTTTTTGCTCTAATGTGAAATTAATTAAATTAAAAGGCTCGACAAGTAGAGTTGGATTATTGGACAAAAAGTACAAAGAACAAAAAGACATTGAATTGTTACCAAGTGCAAATTCAGCTTTAATGGAGTTAGTTAACAATAATAAAATGTTTAGAAATGGTTAGTGGAATAGTATATTTTGAAGAAATTGTTGAAAACATAAAAGACATTACAGGATATGAAAATATGCGTCCGCTATATTCTAAAATCCGTCGTTTTATTTTCAACGCAGAACAAGAAATTGCAGCTGGTGGTCTTATCGTAAGAAAGAAAAGAAAATACACCAAAGGCGATGGTTGGTATGATGGCACGAACATTACAATGCCCGAAGACTTTATAGGAGAGTATTCTTATAGAGACCTTTCGCTTGGCGTTATCAATGGCAATGTCATGACCCTACATTGTGATGGGCCAGACGAAATAGAACTTTACTATTTAGGTTTTTTATTGGACAACAATGGCAATCCTTTTACTACTAGAAATCATTTGTTGGCTGTTTGTTACTATGCAAGACAGAGAATGTATTCTGCAAGTGTCTTTATGAAACAAGGGAATGTAAACGCTTACAGACTCTTTACTCAGGAATGGGAAGATGAATGTTTAGCGGCTAGAGGAAATGACGCTTTCCCTTCAGAAAAAGAATGGGAAGAAATAGGAAGGACATTGAACGGTGGAATGTTTGAGGCTCTCACTAATTGTGGAATCAGAAGCATTTATAATGGATGTAATGATACTACTGCCGAAGATGGAGGTGTAACTCCTCCCGATACAGGTGGTGATTTATTGCCTTGCAACCTTGTAGAGATATTCAATGCATCTTTGATAGATCCTTATGTATATACTCCGCTTCCTACGACAACACCAAGTGTTCAAGGTGGATCGACTGTTACAGGGGCTTTAACATATCAGGAATTTCAACTGACTTCAGGACAGACAACATTAACAGGAACACTTACCATTAGTTCTTTATGGCTATGCAACAATAGTGAACTGGAATTGGCTTCGGCAAGTTCTCCAAACTATAATTGGGCTCCGTTCCATGAGTATTCCGGAGGTTCATTAAATCAAATAATGAAAGTTTCAGTAAATGGATATATTCAGAAAATAGGTATAATAACAAGAATTTTAGGTAATGCTTCAGCAGACATAAAACTTGATATATACAGTACTTTTGATGCTGGTCAACCACCTCAAAGTGGTGTGCTTAAAGCATCTGTTACTGTTCCTTTTGCCAATATAAAAAATGAACTTGAAACAATATTTGAGTTTTTTGATGTTCCTGCAACCGGAGAAGTTTATTTGGTATTTACCGCTATAAATCCTCTTAATTGGGATTTCTTCAACAATATGGGTATTAAATTTGTCAATGACGACCCTCAAGCTGACGGAAAATATTCGTTCTATTATTTTGATGGAACTTATTACGGAGATCTAAGCGATACAAACAATAACGCTTGGGTAGGTAAATTATGTTATTCAAACACAATGCTTGGAACAATAGGTTCTTTATCTGGTGAAGCTAATGGTTCAACAACATTAAACCCTTAATATTATGGCAAACCCTACCACAAACGAACAGAATATAAAAATATTAAAACAGTGCATTGATGCTTTAGCTGTCGAGATAGGAAATCAGTTTCAGAGAATAAATACTGTTTCTTCAGGAAATCCTGAATATGATATTACTCATTTAGAAACGACTATCAAAACAGATTTAGTTGCAGCAATCAATTCTTTAGTAACGATAAAAAATCCTCAAAAGATTGTTGTATCAGCTCGAAACTTTGCTGAAGATGATAATTGCTATGATTTAATATTCAGATCACCGACAGATATTACAATGACTGTTCCTCAATTTTTAGTAGAACGTTTTGAATGTGGAATGTATAACGAAGGACCTGGGAATGTTTCTTTTGCTGTTGCAAACGGAACGGTAAATTTAGATTTACCTGACGGCTCTGTTCTTCCTCCTAAAAAAGTAGCGACACTTTTTAAAATATTAGACGAAAACAATCAAATTATAAAAGGTGAACTCGTTACTCCATGAGCCAAATCATAAGATACATATGGCGGAAAGGTGAAACAAATCCTCAATCAAAAGGCCAATTACAATCGAACGTAACCATAACTTGTGGTTCTTCGGAAGTAACAGGAACATTGATTTGGCAAGGTTTCCTTTTTGCAAATATTTGGGGAACCTCAACAGTTACTGGAACCCTGTCTTCATATGTATCGGTTGAAGCCGAAAGCAATGGTGTTGCAACAGTAACAGGAACTCTTACAGCCGTAGGGGATCTAGAAGCTCTTACAAACGGAACAGCTACCGTTACAGGAACTTTATTGGCTACGGGATATATGTATGTAGAGGTTTTAGGTTCTTCTTTGGTAACAGGGTTACTGACTTCCAAAAAACTTACCGATGGCTCTACCGATGGCTCGACTACGGTTACAGGTACGCTTACAAACGGAACTGTCTATATCAATAAAATGATTGGAATAACCATAAATGAAGCAAATCTTGTTGGCTCACAGACAGGAGCTATAAATTGGAACAGTGCTTCATCAGGACAATGGTATTTTTCAGATCCACCACCGTTAGCAATACCACAGCCTACATCTTATCAATCATATACATTCAATAGCACTTCAGCGGCTTCACCAAAAATAATAGGAGAGCCAGTAACATTGTCACACCTTTCAATACCATTGTTTGGAGATATTGCTTTTGATCCGTCACAAGGGCACAAGTTTCATTATCTCATTTCTGCTACGGAATATTCAGCACTACAACTGACAGATATCCTTAACAATATGATAGAGATATTTGGGCTTGTAAATGATGGAACGTACTATAAAGGCATATTTAATTGGGATGTTCAACAAAATGGAAGTGACAATTATATTTATATGATTTATGACTTCAGAAGAAACGTTTCTGAGATGGATGTAGTAACAGATGGAAGTGCCACAACTCAAGGAACATTGATAGGACATGGAGAACTTAGCGGGGCAATAAATGGTCTGACAACAGTTATACCCGACCTTACAGCAATCAATTTCTTATTTGGTGGTGTAGCTGATAAATATCCTACAAAAGCCTTATTTGCGCCTCAACTTGATGCTGGAAATTTTCAAGGTTCTTCTGTTGCCTATTGGAACACAACGGGAATGGTAAGGTTTGAAAGACATTATAAAAATGGACCATGGAAATACTCACATGAACTTGGAATAATGGTAAGGCTTCCAAAAGCCATGTTTTATGTTGATTCATTTTTTGCAGACACAAGAATTACCTACGTACTTGATATAGATGGAAGATGTACACTTATAAATCAGGGAGTGCTTCGTCAAGCTTCAAACCTTGAACGTATGCATTTTCCGGGAGCAACACATATTTCAAGTCCAAGTGGTTATTTTACATTCTTAAGTCTTACAAAATTAAAGGGTCATATTATCTTTCCAAAGCTTACGGGAGAGCTTTATAATATGAACCACATATTTAATAATGCAGTTCTCGTCGAAACACTTGAAATGCCATTATTGACAAGGATAGCATTACAGTTGGCTTCGCGTTCCAATTTCCAAAATATGAATGGACTAAAACGTGTCTATATGCCTTTATGTGTTACGTTTGTTTATGCAACAGGAGGGGTTCCTTCAATATTTGGAAATATACCAGCGGGAACAATCATGTATTTGCACCCAAGCCTTGAAACTTCAGATGGAGGATTAAGACATGCTTCAGTAGTGTATTGGGAAGATACAAGAGGGGCTGTAATAAGATATGTAAACGAATTTACCGCTCCAAATACAGTCAATGACCTTTCGGCAAGTTCTGTAACTGAAACAAGCTTTAATCTTGACTTTACTGTTCCAAGTGTTACTGTAAACGCAATCGAATATTATGAAGTTTGGATCTATGATGATATAAACAGATGGAGATATTTTACATCACACCAAGAAATTGTAACAACAGGCGGAACAATATTAGGTCTTGAATCAGGAACAACTTATCGAGTTGAAATAAAAACAGTAGATATTCTATTCAATAAGTCATCTTTTAGCAATCAGATAACAGTTAGAACACCTGGAATTAGAGGTGAAATAGTCCAAAGGACGTCTGTTGTAGGAGTGTTACAGAGCGTCTAAAAGAATAAAAAATAAATTATTAACTTTGAATAATATAAAATTTTATATAACCCTTAAATATTTTAAATCATGAGTAAGAGTAATTCTTTTGAAACAGATTTGTTAGAATTGATTTTTAACAATGTAGCAATCACAAATGTAGGAGACGCGGGAGGTATATTGCCTTCAGTAGCTCCGGGCGATCTTTACATTCGTCTTTATACCGATGCAGTAGTTGTTGACGATGCAACCATTGGAACTGAAGCGGCCTATACAGGTTATTCTGCGGGTGGAATCGCTGTTGCACGTAGTGGTGCAGGTTGGACTATCGCGGGTAACAACGCATCAAATGCTGCTGCAATCACTTTCGGTGCTTGTTCAGCTGGTTCTGAAAACATTCGTTATTTTGCTATTTGGAAAGATGGTGCCACGGGAACAGATTCTCACAGACTTTATTGGGGTCAGTTGACTTCTGATTTGGCTGTTAGCTCTGGTATCACTCCTGAATTTGCCATCGGAGCATTGGACGTTAACGAAGACTAATTCCAACGTCATTTAAGACAATTTGACCTCAACGCAAGTTGGGGTTTAGTTGTTTTTATTAATCATATCTTAAAGCATGAAATTGTTACAAAAAGAAGAATACAATATCAGTTATTTTGACGGAAAGCTTTCAAGAATAAAGCATAATGCTGGATATGATTTTTATAATAAATCAGAAGTCTTCAACAAAAGAGCAAAATATCTTTTTGAAAAATACAACCTTAAAGACAAAAAAGTATTGGATATTGGTTGTGCCAAAGGGTATTTGGTTGAAGAATTAAGAAATATGAAAGTCGATGCGTATGGTGTTGATTTTTCAGAATATGCTCTATTAGAAGCCCCAAGCTCTATCTCAAAATATTTGTTCAATGGCGATCTTAAAGATTGCTTAAAAACATTCAATAAAAACCACTTTGATTTAATATGTTCAAGATTCGTTCTTTCATGCTTTGATGACAAACAAATTGAAGATTTGGTTAAAGATTGCAACAGTGTGAGTGTGTTTCAAAATCATTTGATATCACACGAGCCAAACATTAAATTTTATAATTCAAAGACATTGGAAGAATGGGAAATCTTTGATTGGAAAAAAGGAACAGAGTTAAGTACAATATATAAAACCATAGTAAAATAATGGCTACCACTATTCTTACACTTGCAAATGCAATAGGCAGAGACACGGGTTCGTGCCTTGTAAGAGATAATGCTGGTATCCCATATTTTATAGGTGCAAATGGCGTTCTTTATGAGGGAAATGCTGTTGTTCCTACAGGTTGGACTTCAAGGGGAACTTTTGGAAACGGTGTCATTCCTCCGGCAATGTGTATGGTTACAGCCACTACCATTGGAATGATTGGAAGTGAAACGCAGGGAATGGGTACCAATCTCGTTTATGCGATATTTAATTGTGCCACTAATACTATTGGTTCTTCTACAACTATTGTTGCCATTGACGGACTTTCAGCTGCAAACAGTTGGGATATTGCCAGAGATGGAAATGGGGACGTCCATGTTGTTTTTAGAGACAATGCGGCCAATATGGGAACGGATTATTTTACCGTTTATTATACAAACAATATTGGAGGAACATTCAAAACCCCTGTAGAAATATATGGTGTAGCGCAACAGGTATTCTGTCACGATGTTTCTATTTTTATAAACACAGGCAACATTCCAGAGATAAGGTTCGACACCAACGGGTCTCCGACTTATGAAGAGAAAATAGGTGTTGGAAACTTAACTAACGCAACGAGTTTTACAATTCATGATGGAAGTGGAGATATTTCAAACTCGTCTGGTCGGCATATTATTTCTACATCACTTGGTGATACTATTACGATAGGGGATGTAACAAATGGAAGAGATGTTGGTTTTTATAAACATAGAGCCGGAGACGCATGGTCTTCTTGGGAAGCGACCATCGATAATACATATACAAATTATGGTAATGGTTGGGCAGGTGTTCCTTATGGAGATGGCACTGTTTTTTATATAGGAGATAGAGATCTATCAACGGATATGGTCATTACTCAAATAGACCATTCAACTACACCGGGCGTAAATGCCTCTTTTTCTGCTCCAGTACAAATTCAAGCTGAAAACGCTTCTCGTATAATAACAAAAAGAGCAAGATATCTCAATTACGGAAGTGATGGGGTTGATCATGGTGTTGCAGATACTCAGACTGAAATTGATTATGTTTATTTAGTTGGCAGTAGTTTAAAATTTGACAGTTTTACCATAAACAAAAGACCTACTATTGTTCCAAATACAGCAGAAGCTAATAATTTTGGAGCTGATTCAACTCCTACTTTAGAATTTACGGGTACCGATGACGATGGTGATGATTTAGAATATGAAATTCATATTACAGATACCTTATCAACTATTTGTGATGAACATCCTGTAAGTGAAGCTAACGATTTTCTTACCCTTACAGATGGCGGAATAGTGTTTGTAGGACAGTCTTTTACGGGAAACGGAGAAAAAATTAAACAAGCAAAGCTTTATTTAAGAAAACAAGCAGGATTAACATCCACTGTTGGTTGTCAAATTTATGCTCATAGTGGAACATTTGGAACAAGCAGTATTGCTTCGGGAAATGAAATAGCACACGCAAGTGTTCCCGCATCGGCATTAACTACATCGTTTACCGAAATAACTTTTGATTTTGTTGGAGACGAAAGCATAACGTTGGTGAACGGAACAAAGTACTGCGTATTGATTGCTTCATGGACTTTGGGAGGAAATATAGATGTACAGTCTGATACAGGTCAAACATCGCCTCACAATGGTAATGCTTCAACATATCCTACGCCAACAGCTTTACCTAATGAAGATTTAATTTTTCAAATTCTTACAGAAGGAGCGGCTATTATCAATAAATTTTCTGAGACGCCAGATGCAGGATTTTTAAATACAGTAAATGGTGGAGACACACATCCGTTTACTGAAGCTGAAAAAATAAGCTATACCGTTCAAGTAGGAGACGCTTTAGATGCTGGAACCTATTATTGGAAAGCAAGGGCCAATGATCCCTTGGGAACAGATTTATGGTCTGACTGGACAACTCAAAGAAGTTTTATTATTGAAGATCCTGCTGGCAGTATTTTTGGTACTACCGATCCTATTTTAAGGCAACAACTTGATGAAACTGGTTTGGCGTCAAATAGTGGAACAATATCAAAAGTAGGTCAGCTTATAACAGGCTATAATGCTCAAGTTAATAATTTCTCATTAAAGTTAAAAGAACTTGTAACGGATATACCTTCTTTTCTAATTAAAGCTGAAATATGGTCTATAAGCGGAGGTGTTCCAAATACTCTTTTAGAAACAAGTATCAATTCATTAGATACAGCAGACCTTACCGCAAGTTTTGTATGGTATGACTTTTATTTTAGTGGTACAAAGTACAATCAAGATATTTGGATTGGTATAGATGTTCAAGCTTTTGGTTCAGGACAGATGCAACACAGACGTTCTACAGCAAGTGTTGTTGCTGGAGAAACTGAGACATTATATTTTTCAAGTAATTGGTTCAATCAATCGACAGATCTTACCTATAAGATTAATTCGATTAATGGTCTTAAATCATTAGGAACAATAATTGGAATAGGAGAACTTGCCGGAGCAAGTAATGGTGTCGCAACTGAAGAAGCTATTTTAAATAAAGTTTTTATTTCAGGAACTATAAACGGTTCTACCACAACTTCAGTTTATGTTATAAAAACAGTAAATATATCTGGCACAAGTTTCGGAGGGCAGGATATTGTTTTAAATACAGAAGACCAGCTAACAGGAAACAGAGCCATTGTTAGTGCTGTACCTTCATTAAAAACCCAAGCTGCTTCTGCCACTATTATATTTGGTTTTACTGGAAGAATACACAGTTTTGCCCTTTCACTTATACAAGTCGGAGACCCTATTAATCCTTCAAATTTAGCTTGGTCTGCCACTATACGTTCAGTTATAGGTGGTCTTGCAACAAATGATGTTGATATAGGTTCTATTTTAGAGACTTCACCAACAACCCATGTTGCTAATGACCATCCAGCTACAGGGCCAAATTTTGAAACGTTTTTGTTTAATGGAAATTATTATAGTGGTAATATAGCTATTGTAGTTGAAATTGATGGTTATACAAGTGGAGGAAACGCACAAGTACAAGGAGAGACTCGAATAACAGATCCCGATATTGATAATGTTAGAGTGCTTGTACAAACAAATGATGCAGCATGGAACGATTTCTATCTTGACGACCCTAGAGGAACTGCGGTTTATAGATTAAATTATCAACTTACAGCAGGAAATGGCAGTGTAAATGGTTTTTTAAGCTACACAGTTGATTTGGCTGGAATTTCAAATGGTGTTGCAACTGTTCAAGGACTATTAACAAAAAAAGTTTCAATAAAAGGAGTAAGTAATCCTACTTTATATAGAGAGCAACTTACTAAAGACTTTAATAGTTCTTTAGGTCAATTAGACGAATATGGACAAAAATTTATAGATTTTCAAGGCGCAATTCATGACTTTACTACAATCTTCAATAGAAGTTCTGGTGCTGTAGATTATTCTATAGAAGCTCGTATTTATTCTTGTTAAGCACTTATTCCAGATGCTCTCTTAGAAACTTCTACTAATTCTATTACAGCCTCTTCATTAACACCAACAAATCAGGATATTGAAGTAAAATTTCTTTTTACAGGAAAATCATATGCTGGAAATATAGCAATAGTTATAGCGGTTACAAATTGGATTTCTGGAACTACTGCTTCTTTCAAATTTACTACTCCAAGTACCGTTTCAAATGAAAACATAGTTGGTAATGAAACCGGAAGCGGCTGGAATGATCTTCCTACTCAAGACTTTTATTATAAACTTAATTCAGATTATAAAGTTAGTGGAACTGTAACAGGTACTCTTTCGGCAAAAATAGGAATAGCAGCAGTATCAAATACAACTTTTTCAGCATATAAAGAATCTATAACCGGCGGTTCTAATAGATTTTTGGGGGTTTGGGATACTAAATATGCAGGACAATTAATGATTGGTTTTGAATCAAGAGTTTCATCTTTAGTTGTTCAGTTAAGAAAAACCGGAAGTCCTGTTTCAGATATAAGAGCTAAAATATTTAAAAGAGAAAAGGATAGTTTAATATTTACTGATTATACTTTAAAAGAAACTTCAACCAATACAATATCTGCTTCTTCATTAACTGCAAGTTATGCAAGTTATACATTCAATTTTAGTGGTAATGCTTATGTAAATGGAGATATTTTAATTGCTTTAGAGTCTTTCAATGAAACCGTAGGAGATATTTCTAATTATGTTGTTTTAAAAACAGACAACGCAAATCCTATAGCTAATGAAAATTATATAGCGACAATAAGTGGTGTTACAACTCTTTTCACTAATTATCCAAACGATGATTTTTGGTATCAATTAACTTATACTGTTGAAACCAATGGAACACTTAGAGCTTTAGGATCTTTATTAGGCACTATCAATGGTGTCACAACAAAAAATGCTGTTTTAACTGCTGTTGATTTAGGAGGTATATTAGGAACCATAAACAACAATGCCACCACTTTAGGTGTATTGACGGCTAAAGGCTCTCTTACTGGGGCAATCAATGGCACAGTCACAGTAACGGTAAGTTCCATTACTTTAAAAGTGGATGCCAATATTAATGGTGTTGCTACGGTTACAGGTCTATTGCATGCAGATGCCAAAGCTTTTGGAACATCAAACGGAGTTGCCACAACAACTTCTATATTGACCGGTTTAGGAGATTTGTCAGCATCAATAAACACTTCAACCACAACTGTAAGTGTTTTAACTGGAAAAGCATCTCTGATAGGAATAATAAATACTACAACGACGACATTGAGCGATTTGACCAATGGCGTTACGATTCAACCAATAGCCGTAATCGTAAATGGTGTGGCTACGGTAAGTGGTATTTTGACTGCAAATGGAACGCTTCAAGGTATAATCAATGCAGTCGCAACTGTTGATGGCACAGCTTCAGCAAGAGCCGATTTGTTGGGTGTAATCAATATCACAATTACCGTAACAGGAACGTTGTCAGCTAACGGTGAACTAGCTGGAGCTTCAAACGGTATTGCTTCCACTTCAGGACTGCTGAACAGTAATCTACAAGGTTCGGTAATAGTAAATACCACAACACTCACAACAGGTACACTTACAGGTCAAGGGGCTCTTTTAGGGGCTTCAAATGGTATTGCAACCACAGATAGTTCTTTATCTTCGACACAGCTTATTGCCGGTATTATAAATGGTGTAGCCACAGTATCGGGCACACTTAGTGCAAATGGTGTATTGGCTGGCAACTCAAATGCTTCAGCAACTACAAGTGGAGTATTGACATCTAATGGTTTATTATCAGGAGAGTCCAACGGTGTCGGTTCTACCACGAGTGTATTAACAGCTATTGGAACATTATCGGGTTCTTCTAATGGATTAGCTTCTCTTTCAGGATTATTAAATAGTAATTTACAAGGTTCCGTAATTGTAAATACAGACTCTTTAGTTACAGGTACTCTTACCGGAAGTGGTGCGTTACTTGGAACAAGCAATGGCTTGGCTACTACACAAGGAAATTTAGTTGGTGAAACATCTATAAGTGGAACAATAAACGGAAGTGTTGTAACGAGCGGAACATTGACAGCCAAAGGAAGTCTTGTTGGCATAATCACAACAAGTACAACTGTACAAGGTCTTCTTATTAGTAATTTTATGTTTGGAACTTCCGATGGAGTGGCAACAGTCCAAGGAACGCTTACAGCTAATGGAAGCCTTTTAGGTGTTTCAAATGGAACATCGATACTTTCAGGTCTATTGAACAGTAATCTTCAAGGCTCTGTTATTGTAGACACATCCACGCTTACTACGGGAACATTGACCGGAAGTGGAGCTTTAGTAGGAACGTCTAATGGTTCTGCTACTACGCAAGGAATATTAAGCGGACAGACATCTATTGTTGGAATTATAAATGGTGTAGCTTCCACAAGTGGAACATTAACAGCATTAGGTAATTTATCAGGTTCTTCTAACGGTGTAGCCACGGTACAAGGAAATATAATAACCGATGCGCTTAACGGAACTTCAAATGGAGTTGCAACCGTTCAGGGCATATTGACAGCTAACGGTTCTTTAGTTGGTCAATCTAATGGTTCTACTACTGTTCAAGGTGCTCTTGTTTCAGATGCAATGCTTGGAACAAGTGACGGAATAGCTACAACACAAGGTACATTAACCGCAAACGGTTCATTAATAGGAGTTGTAAACACTACAACAACAACACAAGGTACATTAAACGCTAAAGGTTCTCTAGAAGGAACTTCCAACGGTTCTGCGACAGTACAAGGTGCTTTGATCAGTGACGCAATGATTGGAGTTTCCAATGGTATTGCAACTACAAGCGGAACATTGACGGGCAACGGTTCGTTATCGGGAATTGTTCTTGGACAGGCCACAACAGATGGTAGCCTGATTAGTGATGCTATGGCTGGTGTCACTAACGGTACAGCCACGACACAGGGAACATTGACCGGTAACGGTACATTGCTTGGAACAATAAATGGAACAACAACAACATTAGGAGCTTTACAGTTAGGTTTATCTGGTACTATAAATACCTTAACAATAGTTTCAGGAACTCTTACAGCAATAGGGTTATTAAGTGGAGCTTCTAATGGTTCTTCTTCGACTTCAGGCGTATTAACTTCGTCTGGAGTCCTTGAAGGACAATCAAACGGAATTGCTACAGTTCAAGGAACGTTGAGTGCCAATGGTTCTTTAATTGGTGTTATAAACACATCGACTACCACACAAGGTATATTGGTGTCAAATGCTATAAACGGAACATCCAACGGAACGTCCATAACAAGTGGAACGCTTACGGGTCTTGGAAATCTTGTAGGTGTTGTCACAACCTTAACAACAACCCAAGGAACACTTAGTTCAAATAATTTAGCGGGAACTTCTGATGGCTCGGCTACGGTTCAAGGAACACTTACAGCCGCAGGATTTATAATAGGAGTATTAGAGGGATTGGCTTCAGGAGAAAGCTTATTGGATTTGAACGAACTTACGGGATTAGGTGCTTTAGGTGGTTCTTCAAATGGATCTACAACCTCTACAGCCGGAGTATTTTCTTCAGGTCAAATAGCGGGAATATCCAATGGTTCTAGTGACGCTATAGGTTCTACACTTACGGGTACAGGCGCTTTAGTTGGAGTAATAGAGAAAGAGCCAATTTATTTTGATTTAGCAGAAGGCTCTCTTATTGCCAAGTTCTTTGTATTTGATGAATCTTATGGAGAGACAATAGATATAAGAAACAAAGCCGTAGAATATATTGAATTCTTTATGGGCAAAGTTGGTAATCCAAACTTTGCTATGAGAGCTGAGATATGGTCATTAGATGGTTCAAGATTACCTCAATCTTTATTACAAGTTTCCACAACTGTAATTCAAGCCATTAATGTTCAAAGTGGAATATTATCTTATCAGAGATTTTACTTTGATACAATAGGTGCAAACTATAATCAAGAGGTTGGTATCGTTGTCCACATATTCAATCACACTGTTGGTGATGACGCAAATTATATAGAAAGGATTTATGGCGATCAAAACCATTTCAAAAAAGGAAATATACTCTATAATTTCACAGGTGCTCTATGGAGTGAAAATTTAGATCAAGATATAAACGGAGCAATACAACTTGTCAAATCTGTTAGTGGAAACATTTCAGGTACAATGTATGGCAACGTCTTCGGAACAACTACTGTAACCGGAACATTAAATGCGAATGGAGTATTATCGGGAACGATAAACGGAGATTCTTCGGCTATAGGCATCCTGTCAAACCCTCTAGTTGGAAACGTATCAGGGGTTTCAACTGTGACAGGAACGCTTATAGGAATAGCTAATTTGATTGGTGATTCTAACGGAACTGCAACTGTCATTGGTACTGTTTTAAGCGACGGAACCATGCTTGGCGAAATCAATGGCAGTTCTTCTGTTAGTGGAACTCTTTTGGGCAAAGTTCAAATGGAAGGCAATACAGATACGCTTTCCATTGTAACAGGAACATTATCAGGAATAGGAAATCTTGTAGGAACTTCCAATGGCTCATCTACTGTAACATTAGAAAACTCAGGTTCTATAGGAACACTTGCGGGAATTATAAATAGTGTTACAACTGTAACGGGCAATATATCCTATCAAAGTGGAGCAAGTTCAAATGGTTCTACAACGACAAGTGGAACGCTTACAGCCATAGGCTCTCTAAGTGGAACGTCCAACGGATCTACAAGTACTCAAGGAACTTTCCTAAGTCCTATAGCTGGGGAAAGCAATGGTTCTACTGTTGTAACGGGAACGCTTAATGCCAAAGGTGTACTTGAAGGAGTTATAAATGGATATGCAGTGACTTCTGCAAGGGAAACAGGTATTGTTTCTATTTCGGGAATTATAAATGGCTCTGCAACCGTAACAGGTTCAATATATTCAAAAGGCACATTGATAGGTGTTATCAATACTTATAGCCAAACATCTGCAACGATTGTTCCCGATGTTGATTATGTTGTAAAAATATCAGGAATATCTAACGGTAGTTCAACGGTTATAGGCTACATGTCAGACCAAGCTTCAGGTTATATGGATACTTCATGTTTCTATGAAGTCATATATTTGGAACCGACATGTTATCCTGTTGAATATGAGTATGAAAAATATTATGTAAATTATAACTGTAAAATTTAGCATTATGGCGAAAATGAAAATAATAAGAGTTCACAGAGACGAAAGCGATATTTGCTTTGTGATTCGATTTCCAAAAGGGAAAACCATTTTGGATATACAAGACATCAAATTTCTTGTGAAAGAAAAAGACGATACAGCTCTTCCTAGTGCTATCATTACAAAAACTAAAAGCGGTGGAGATATTACATTATCGGGAAAAGATGTAGCTAAAGTAAAGATGAATGTCAGTAATTACAATAACATTGTTATAGGAAATCTTTATAGATCAGCTTTATTTGTCAAGTGGACAGGCAATACGGATTTTGATGAAAACGTAAAATATTTGTTTGATTTTCAGACAAAACAAAACTTTGATAACGACAATTAAAATGGGTAAAAAAATAAAAAATGCAGTTAAAAAAGTCAAGGAAGGAGCAATAGTTCCGGTCATTGACTTGGTTCTGGGTAGGACCATGAGCAAAAAGCTTATGGTCTTTATGATTGCTTCAGCATATTTAATGGCTAAATATCTACAACCTGACCAATGGGTCACAGTTGCAGAATGGTATATAGGAGGACAGGCCGCTGTTGATGTAACAGAAACAATAGTACAAAAGTTTAAGCACCAAAAAACGAATGTGGAATCTGACGAAGAACTACGATAAAATGAGTGATGAACAGTTGGAAAAATTGGCTACGGGCAACTATGTTGCTGTGCCAAAGTGGGAATACTATTTAAAATACATAACATTGTTAGGTGTTGTTTATTTGATATTTTATATTGGTTCTTGGACAAAAAACCAAGAGGCAACAATGTTTAATCATTTAAAAAATGATGATGAGCATAGAACTTTAAAGGAAGCTCAAAAAGAATTTATCACAAGACGTGAATTTGATTTGACACTTAAAAATATTGAAGGAAGTTTACAAACAATTAAAAACGAAATAAAAAGATGAACCCCGAAGAAACAAGTGAGAATTTTATCCATTTTAAAGTCCGAACATTTATTGGGATTGTAGGGGGGATGGTCATAGGAACCAATGTCGTCAATACGGTATTGAGCGATATAAAACAGAATGAAGAAATGATTCAATATAATGCAGAAGCAGAAGATAGAAGAAGACAGCATCTTGAAAAACAGTTTGAATACAAACTTCAAATAATAGAATTAAAAGAAGACCTTAAAAAATGTAAAGAACAATGACAAATGTAAGAGCATTTACAGACAAAGAACTTTTAGGAAAAGTTGAAGAGATTGGAGGAACCATTCCAAATGAAGGTTCCAAATATCTCATCATAGGCGTCAGTTCGTTAAAAGATGAATACAACATCTTTGATGACAAGTTTTATGTCTATGATGGCAAACGTTTTATCATGTCAAGCTCTGGAACTACCAATGCCGGTTCTACAGCACTAAAGACTTTTGATGAATACAAACTTGAAGGTGCTGCTGTTTGGAAAACAAATATGTGGTATAAAGACCTTTATATCCCAGGAAAACATAAAGGGAGAATGAAAGCTTTAAGGCAGAACGAACCTATCTATTATTATCGTGATTCTGATAGAGATAACAAAGCTGAAGAACAAGGTAAACTTCATTATGGTATTATCTACGCTAATATGCATGGAGTCGATTACAATCCATTTAGCAATAAAATAGGAAGCAACATCGGTGGGTGGTCTTTTGCTTGTCAGGTATGGAACAGAATGAGCGATTATCGATTGATGATAGACGCTACTTGGGAACGAAACAAAGCGGTGGATTACGCTTTATTAAAAGAATGGTAACAAATGAAAAAATCTTTTAAAACATTTTTCCAAAAGAAGGACATTAAAGAAAAAAGAGATGAAAATTTTCTTGCTTCAGCTTGGTTTGAACTATTTAATAAAGGTAAAAAACCAACAGAAATTCAAGTGTCAATGTTTATAAGAGATTATCACAATAGAGAATTAGATGAACGCGAAAACAAGAAATTTATTGATTGGCTTAACAATCGTAAGCATTAGCACATTTGCTTATTTTGCATATATAGCTATTGATGATGATTACAAACAAAAAATCAAAGCAATAGAAAAAGAACGTGACTCATTGGAAATGGAAGTCGCAAAGATTGAATATAGATATGATAGTCTTGAAACAATTAAAAAAAAAGTGATATGGCGTTATAAAGAAACTGAAGAACAATTAAAAAGTCAAGAAAATGAAACAAACAATATTCCTGGTCTTGTTGCCACTTACCCTAATAGTAAGCTCGACAGCATACTCACAAATTACAGGTTTAGACCGAGAGCAAAAAATACAGATAGTATCAGGTCTAGAGAGTTATGGAGCAATACTGATTGAGGTAGATTTAACGCAACAACTTTTAGGACAGTGCAATGAAATAAACAGATTGCTTGAAGAACAATTAAAAACAAAAGATGAGATTATTGACAACCTTAAAAAACAAATTGAAGGCTATCAAAAAGAGGTCAATATTCAAGATGATGAAATTCGCAAACAAAGAAAGAAAAACCTTGTAACCGTTGCTGGTGGCGCAGGACTATTAATATTATCACTAATTTTGAAATAATGGCAATAACAAAATTTAAAATAACTAGAGCACCAATTAGAGCAACATTGGAAATCGCTTCTGTTTCTGTTGTTGTAGGACAAGAATACCCTATATCTCAACAGGCTCAAATGGTTGCAAAAGTTACAAATGTTGGTGTTCCTTATGATGATTTTGGTTTTAGATTAGGAAATTCAAACAATATTTGGAGCGAAGAGTTTGATTGTACGATTAATGTAAATGTGGATGGAGTAAGTCCTACTGTTCCTTTTCCGGTTATGAACCATTATCATTATCTTAATCAAGATGCGAACATTGATTTTATATGGTCTTTTAATGATAGTACGGATAGAATAAGATTTACACAAGCCGTAGCTCCTCAATATGGAACGTTAAGAATAAATGGTTTGAACATGATTCTTAATAAAACATATTTCCTTTACGAATTTATAAAAGTTGTTTGGCATTCGGAATATTATGGAATACTTCAAAATGTTTCTTGTAAATTAAATTTTCAAGTTGGAAATGTAAACGAATGGTCTCCTGAATATGAACTTAATTTTTATTCATCTGCCAACATGATTGGTGTTATTGATATGTTACCATTAAATGATACTGAAGAACCAGACGGAACATTAACCCCTGTAAATGCTACGGGAACATTAACAACGGCTTAAAAAAGATATTATGAACCTTAATTACGAAGAACTACACATATTTTTTGAGGGAATGAAAATCTCTCGGGAACAGCATGCCGAAGAAAATAAATCTTTTGAGCTTGGTGTCAATGGTCGTTTACATTCCAGAAACGGAAAGCTTTCTTATTCTTCAATAAAAGGAACAATCGAAGTTTACAATGATCCAAACATTGTCAAATATCTTGGGTACTTTGCTTTTTTTGATGAATTAGCCTTACTTGTAAAATATGATTCTAGAGTCGTAGGTGATAGTACCGTAATCAATAATGAAGCAATTTTTGGAGATGATGTCGTTATCAATATTCCTTTTGGTGGAGTACAATATAATTTCACAAACGAACTTACTTTAAACGCTAGTGAAGAAATAACAACCATCAGTGTTCCTATTCTTCCTGAAGAACTGTCTCCATTACAAAACAATTATGACGAAACAGTAGTAGGCGAAACAATAGATTTAAGCAGTTATTATACTCTTGGAAGCTCCAACGTACCCGACTATGAAATTTGTGACACAGGAGGGATTGATTCCGTTCCTGAGTACAATAAAGAATATGCAGACGCAATCATTGTTTTGACAAAAGAAGACAACAAAACTTTTGCTGGAAGAATAGCTTGGCTTGGAAACATGAATTGGGATATCAATAGAAAAATAACAACTGTTGGTATCTATGAAAACAACTATTACAAAAGAGTTTATTTCACAGACAACCTAAACCCTTTAAGAGTATTCAATTTAAAAGACAATAGTCTTAATTATAGGGTTGCCGATGAGTTTTCAATAAATCAAAAATCAACATTATTACAGCCTTATGTTTTTGAAATAAACGATAATGGTTCAATCAAGGCAATGAGTGTTCAATATGCCTATCTTTTGATTACCGAAAACGGTCAAGCAACTCCATTCTCTCCATATTCTGAACTTCAATTAATAGTTAAAGATTCAGATGATTATGATTTTGCTGGTGGTGAAGTAGAAGAAAAAACAAGTAAAGCAGTAAAAATAAAATGCCCTGTTATTTCTACTCTTTATAAAGAGATACAAGCAATAGCCATAGAATACGAAGCTGATACTATCCCTACGGCAATAAGAAATCTTGGCAAAAAAGACGTTTCTGAAATTGTTGAATTCATACATACAGGAAATGAGTCTGAATATATTGAAAATATCACATTAGATGATATTATTGAGACCGATAACATTTGGACATACTGCAATGATATTACAACTAAAAACAACAAGCTTATTGCTGCGGGATTAAGAAACGAACCATATACTTTACAAGAAAAATACATTTCAGATCTGTTTCTTTTTAAAGGTTGGGATATAAATGGAAACACTCACAACTCATTAATAAATCCAGAGCCACAGACATATGACCATTTTGACCCAACAAGTGTAGAGCAATCTCTTTATTTGAAAAAACAATTATTTATAAGGTTCTTGTTTTTTGGAAATACAACACTTACTTTAAGAAACAAGACTATACCTGATTCAGAAAAAAGCATTGTCTTTACAAGCAGTTCTGACCAATACATAGAGTATATTGACAAAGTATTTGATTGGCTTTCAGGATTGGATTTGACGGACTTTCCTAATTTAAGTATAGTAAGATCAAACAAATCAATTCTTTTCACGCCTGTTGACGAACTTTTAGAAACAGATTTTTCAAACTATATATTTGAAACTTCTGTATCGCAAGTCATTATTGATTTTGATAACGAGTGGGCTATAAAAGAGCCGGCTATAAACGTTGGCAACTTGATTTATGGTGCACAAAGCTATGGTTACAATAGAGGCTCAGGAATCAGGATTTCTTGGAAAGAAGTCAAAGAACCTATATTAAAGGCTTCTCCCGAACTATATGTCGATGGACCAATATTAGACCTACAAACACCTTCTCTTAAAAAGACTTTTGTAAAAGACGAGATATATAGGATTTCATGTCAATTTTTTAAAAGTGGAACACCGTTGTTTGCAATAGTATGTGGAGATGTAAAAACCCCAAAGATTGGAGCTGTAAAAAAATATTTAAGTAATTCAGGGAACCCTGTGATTACTTCAGAACTATATTCAAATCAATCTGAGCTTACAGAAATCAATTCAGCTGGAGACGTTGAAATAAAATTACTTGTACATAGATTGGAAATGATTTGTGAAGTTAGAATTCCTTGTGAGTTTAAAGAACAAGTAGATTCATTTCAGATACAATATGTAGAAAGAACAGAAAACAACAGAACTGTATTGGCTCAAGGAATTTCTGCTCCATTAGTAAGATTAGCTTCATTCAGAAATCCTAGTCAAGCCGGTATTAATTTTGCACCAAACGTTTATGATAAATGGACTTTACCTTTTAATGGTGGCCCATTATATGGAATTCATGGATTGTTACAAGTTTATGATGCAGCTGGTTTCGGTGAGAATTGGAATGATATTGAAGATTATCGAAATGAATGGGATGATAACCAAGCGGTCAAGGATCGGGTTATGCGTAGAGAAATTCCAAATAGAAGAATGTTCTATTTTGATTCGCCTGATATGATTCATGGTAGAATATCTGAAAAGAATATAGCCAATGGAAAAATACAAGTATTGGGAAGACTTAATACAGACCATACACAAAATTTAATAAGGAGTAGATATCCTTATGACGGACTTTCGGGTGGTGGTATTTTTAGTGGCGGACACCCAGAAGAAGGAATTCACAATCATTATGAGCTTACAAGACAAGAAGATAAAGAAGTTGAGGTTTATAAAGAACTTTCTTTCTCTAGAAAAATTGGATATACTGAATTAGCTGGAGTAGAAACTAAGAAACCTTGGACTGTAAACATTAGTATATTTTCAAAGTTTCAACATTATTCAGCAGAACATACTGTTGAAAAAGCAAGTGAACTTTTAAATAAAGGACAAATTATACCAAGTGCTGTTTTAGGAACTTCTTTTGAGTCCGTAAACATGGCATTGACTTTATTTGCCCAACACGCTTACAACAGTAGTTTATGGTTTGGTGGTTTTTATAGTGATCGTAAAGATGTTTTCAGAAGTGAAACTGGTCAGTCATCAAATCAAAGTGAAGGATATCCAACAGTATTTATTCGTGCAAATGACGATGTTTTTACAAATGATTTAATAGGGGAACATGTAACAGATCCTATTTATGTGAAAGCCCACACACACGAAGGGAATGCCAAAAACGTTGATATAAATGGATTGGTTGGAAACAATGGTGGATGGGTAGGAGTTCCAAATACGGACTCTCATGCTCTTATAAATATAAAGATGAACAATGAATCTAGTATTTATGGAGGAAGAAACAAATATGCTTTTTCACAAAACATATTCATTCCACTTTCAAAAGTAATACCAACAGCTGGAGCAACAGCGAGTAATCAAGCTCAAAGGTTTACTGTTCAAGGAGATTTTTATACATCTCTATATCTTAGGACTAAAAATGACTTTTCAAATATATTGGATCCATTACAACATAAAATGTATCAAGACAACAGTCATGGTGGTTCTCATGGAAAACATAGTGTTACAGATTGGAACAGAGGTGGTGCTTGGGCTTACGGTGTAGTTCTTGAAACAGAGGTGGAATCAAGACTTTCAGGAGAATATCGTTTTTATAGAAGCGATGGTTCGGTTGATTTTAGCATTACATTGGCAGAGCTTATAAATTCAGCTTATTTTAAAAAGAACAATTTAAGAATTTACAATTCCGTTCCATGGAACTTCAAAGACGATCCATTGCTTACCAATATATTGTCAGCTTCAAAAACAAAACTGAATGGAGATATATTTGATGCCTGGACAAAGTTTCTTTTAAATGAATTCTATGAACTTGAAAAAGCAAAAGGTATCATTACCAATGTTACAAATTGGGGCGATGAAATTTATGCTATCCAAGAATTTGAAAGCAACAAAGTAAATATTGATACTTCAGACTTTATAACAACTGAATCAGGTCAAAGAGTTTCTGTTCAAAAAGGAGCTGGACAGACCTTTACTTCACATGAAAAAATAAGTGATTTTGGAACGTCAATAAGACGAGCTCTCGCAGAAGGAGAATGGGGTTTCAGTTTCTTTGATGAATACAATAAAGCTTTCATTAAAATATCCAAACCATTAAGTTTGGAAAAAGAACTTCAGCAAAAGCTTCAGGAACTTTTTAATGATGACCCTATCATAGATACTGAAGGCTATTATGATACAGAATACAAAGAGACAAATATCCGTATCAGGACTAAAGGTGGAAACACTTATATGCTTTCATACAATGAGCTTCTTCAAGTGTTTAATGGTTACATTGAATATGACAATGATATTTATATCATGTTTGATAAAAGAGTTTTCTCTCCTATAAGTGGAAATAAAACTACAACGGTTATATGTCCTTCAATTACAAGTTCTCTGAATTTAGATTTAGATGTTGGTGAATACTTCAATTATCAGATAACAGCAGACAATGAACCTACGTCTTATGATGCTGTAGGACTTCCTTCAGGTGTTTTAATAAACAAGAATACTGGCGTAATCTATGGAATCATAGATACTGCGGGTACTTACAATATTGATATTTCTGCAAGTAATGAATGTGGAACAACTCAATTACAAATTCAAGTGGCTGTAGTTGGATTGGCACCTATAATCACAAGTGCTTGTTTTGACCCTGTTCAAGCGGGAAATGCTTTTTCTTATCAAATAGTAGCTATAAACAATCCAACAACATTTAATGCAAGTAATCTTCCAGCCGGATTGACAATAAGTCCAACGGGTCTCATAAGTGGAACTTTACCGATTAGTGGAGGAACATATACAGTTACAATGTCGGCTACAAATGCTTTCGGAACAGGAACCAAACAATGTTCTCTTGTTGTTGAAGTCGTTGTTACTAATTGTGATAAACTTGTTCAAACAGGCAATCAAGGTTCTTTCTCATATGTAATGCCAATAGGTCAAGCTCTTGGAACTACTGGATTTAATAGAAACAATTTTAGTGTTCCCGTAAGGTTTAGATTGGAATACAATGGAGTTATAGTTGCAGACAGTAAATATGTAGGCTATAACAATTATGATGGCTTATTGTTATCAGAGGGCATAGATCCCGCAGACATTAATACAGCTCCTAATCCCGGAACAGGTGTAGGTCAAATTACTTTCCGTAAAGTGACCGCAGACCCACAAGAAGTTACCGTACATATTGATGCTCCATTATCAGGTTCTTTTTGGAATGTTAGTGGTGTATGTCCTGTCGCTGAAGAAAAAGTAGTAAATACATTTGTAAGATTAAATAGTTGTCAAACAGAATGGGTTATTTATGTCAAATGTCCAGCAGGGGAAACAAGGCAAGTACATTTTACAGCCACATTTGCAACAGGAGGATCTTATTCAACAAATGTTGTTCAAGTTGGAACACAGATAGTTTCTGATACTGTTGATGTTATAACAGCTGATACAGAATATACAGTTGGAGTTGATGGAAGTAATTCAAGTGGAACTTTAGCAGAAAGCTCTATATTAATACAGCTTAAAGATGCTACGGGAACAACCGTAATCCACCAACAGACATATAAGCGAAATCATGGACCAAATAAATGTTAATAAATGGCAGTAGACACAATTAAAATACAGAGCGATAGCCTTCATGAACTTAATGTTGGAAAATACTTAAATTTGTTTAACAAGCAAAAGACAATGAAATTAGGTTTTGTCGCAAATGACCAACCTAATACCATTAAGATTTTTAAACATATACAAATGGTATTAAGTATAAAATACCCTATCAAAAGTATCTGTATTAAAACATCTAATGACCAAGAAAGACTTGTTACAGGAGACCATATGGTTTACAGAATTCGAGAAGGTATGCATTCCGTACCTTTGAAAAATCCTGGGGATTGGGCAGACTTAAGAGGAAGTTGGGCTTATATAGAAATAGAAATAGAATCAATCGATGATACAAAGATTGATTTGTTTTCAGTAATCATGCATTTAAGACAAAGTATAATATAATGGGACTAAACAATTTTTACGATCAGGCAAAGGCGGTCAATTACAATCTAAATGTAAAACCCCCAAAAAACAAACAAGAGTTGTACAACAATACATCTCAACAAAGTTTTTATGATGATGGTACTGATGCTTTAGAGCAAAGGCTTATTGAGGGATTTCAAAATAAATATCCCGAACAAGAAACTGAAGAAAATTCAGGGAACAAAGCATTGGATGAGGCTGCGAAAATTCAGCAAAGGAGAGACAATAGAGAAAACAATATCTACGATAGGTTTCAGACCAGAAACATGAGAGACATAGAACGCATAAAAAACAATCCTGATAATACAGAAAGGATTAAAGCGAGAATGGATCGTAGAGCCGAAAGATTTAAAGAAAGAGCGGGTAAACGAGCTGAATCAGCTGCAAACCAAGATATAGATCCAAACCAAGAAACACTTGGTGGAAAAGCTATGGGAGCGGGAATATCTGCATTACAACAAGCACCTAGTATAATCAACAACCTTTCAAGTGATGTTGAAAGTTCTCAAGAAGCCGTTGGAAGAACTCTTTCTCTTGCTTCGAGTGGTGCTCAAATAGGAATGAACTTTGGTCCTTGGGGTGCTGCGGCTGGAGCTGTTATAGGTGCGGGAGCCGGTATCATAGCCAATAAAGATTGGAGAGGAAAAATAGTCAGAGCTGAAAACAAACAACTCATGACAGAGTTAGGAGACGATATGGCTGAAAGACAGCAAAACTATTTTTTGAACAAAACACAAGACCAAATAGCAGCTGAACGAAACATATACTCTAAATCACTAGGATATTCTTAATAAAACATAAAGACCATGACTGTAAAAAAAATAAACTCTAACTATAGAAAAATCATAGACAATATGAAACTTTCTATGCCTGTTGCCGAAGCGGGTCCAAAAGGTTATCAGGCGATGAACGATGACACTTATGCCATGGGAATGTATCAGTTTGTTCCTTATTGGCATTTAGATGATATGAGAGAGTTTGCAAAAGCAACTGACAGCATCTATATTGATGAATCTCAAATACCAACTAAAGCTGAATTTGAAAAGCTTAGAGCTAGTAAAGACTCAGCTAAAGTAAAAGCTATGTTACAGCCTATATTGGACAGTACGGCTTTTCAAGACGCTTTCTTTGATAACTATATGGTCGATGTTATTGATGAAGCACAAATACAGTACAATAAATACGGCAAAAAAACAGGTTGGTCTTTAGAGGGCTTTGTTGCACTCAATCATCTTGAAGGAATAGATGGAGCCAAAAAAAGGCTTAAATCAAGCGAAAAAAATCCCGAAGTATTAAATACTATCATTAGTGAAACAAACCCTGTTACAGTCAATGATTATGTCAGCAAACATACAAATGCGATTGAGAAAGCGGGTGGGAAGCTTAACGCACCAGAACAATTTGATTTGGAAACAGGCGATGCACTAAATCCCAACAGAGAAAAAGAGTACAAAACCTTAAAGAAAAGATATGATGCAATAACCAATAACAATGAGATGTCTGATGAACAGAAAGCTTCAGCTCTTGACAATGTTTACAAAGACATCAAATCAATAGGTTTCCAAGATGAGTTTACAAAAACTCTTCAAGAAGAAAATGAAGTTGACCAAAAAGCTTTTGAGGATTTCAAGAACGCAAAAACAGCTGGAGGAGTAGTCCATAAAATGGTTCAAGAAGACATGATATTGCGTGATGGAGACAGACAAAGGACTGTAAGGGAAAGCAATAAAAGTTATGACCAAGATGACACTTATTATATCCCTGTCAATCGTCATAAAGATGTTCATGATTTAATAGATGGATTGCCTCCTGAAGAACAAAAAAAGATAAAAAAAGCTTTGCGTTTAGGAACTAAAAATCCTTCAGGAAAAACAAGAGTAGGTTTTGGTACGTCAGCTCTTTTAAAGCAAGAGGGCTTTAAGAATTTCTTAAAATTGGCTGATGATGAATATTTAAAAATAGAAGGAAAAAATCTTTATTTCGATCCTAAGATTATAAGGGATAAAGATGGAAATATTCAACGTACCAACGATGGAGAGAATATAGGATATACAATCAATGTCAAAGATGATATTAAGAATATCCAAACTCCTGATTGGAAAGAGAACAAACATTATGTTCCTGACTTTGAAAAAATAAAAACAAACGAGCAAGTCAGAGAAGAAGCCGAAGCAAAAGTTGCCAAAGAAACAGAAGAAGAAACAGGTGTAACTACCACAACCGAAGACACTGGTGAAGCCAAAGCAAATGTAGCAACAGGAAACCTAAAGAACTTAACAGAAGAAGAACGTCTTAAATATGAGAATGATTATTTCTCTAATTTCTTACAACAAGAAACTATAGACGTTCCCGATAGTTTTGAATATGATAAAAGAAGTTTTAAAAAGGAAATTCCTTTTGAAGCTATCGGTTATGGAGCTTTAGGTTTAATCGGTTCTGGAGAGGCAAAGACCGAAGATCCATTAAGAGACGAAAAAGTTTCTGAAGCAATAATCAATCTTGCAAAAACTCAAAAAAGAATATCTGAGTTGGGATTGAAGCCCGAAGAAGAAGCATTGATGAAAAAGAATATCAATGACAATTTTAGATTTGGAATGGATAACTTGGTTCGTTCTTCAGGAGGAAACAGAAATTTGGTTCAAGGTGGTCAAAATGCATTGAACAAAAACAGATTAGAGGGCATTGCCAATGTTTCTCTTGCTGACGTACAGACAAGACTTGAAGGACTTAAACAGTATGGAGATACACTTCAGTACATTGAAAACTTTAATACTAATAGAGACATTGCAAATCATGGTATCAAATTACAAAACGCAAGAGAAAAAAGACAAGCTGGACAAGCTTTAGCGGCTAGTGGTTTTACTTCTATGATAGAAGAATTTGCATACCAAAAGAATAATGGTCCGGGCAGTGCCAATCATATGAAAAAACAAGCCGACCTTTACGAATTGTTAGGCTATGTGCCAGGGGCAAATATTGAAGCGGGAAAACCCGGTTCTTATGAATACAAAAGACAACAAGAGCTCAATATAGCCGAAAGCAATAAAAAAGCCAATGTTGAAAACGATTTGAATGCTAAAGTTAGAAATAGGATTGAAAGTATGTCAAGAGAAGATTTCAGTAAATTTCAAAGAGATGGTGGTTTTAGAACTTTAAAAGAAGAAGGTGGTAGAGAACGATTTTTAGGTATTGACAATCCACAAGTACAACAACAAGTAGAACCAATAGAAGAACAGCCACAAGAAGCAAGTAACCAAAGATATCGATCTTTGGGATTTAGTTTTTTAGCTTAAACAATATAATAAAACAATAACTATGGCAACAGTAGGACAAAGTGCAAGTTTTTTAGGTTTAACCCATAGACCCAATAAACAAGCACAGGCACAAGCAGATTTGCAGACTCTTGATTTAATGGTTCAAAGAAAGAAAGAAGCCGAAGCTCAAGAGCAACAGGCCGCTTTAGTTGAACAACAATACTATGATAGATTGCGTCAAGAGGCAGATAAATTGTTGGCTCCTGATAGAAAAAGAATAAATGAAAAAGCTAAACAAGTACAAGCCAGTGTTCGTGAAAAAATCAAACTGTTCGGTGGTTCTCGAAAAAAGTTCATGGCAAACGGTGGTTTGAGTATGATTGGTGGCTATAGTGATCAAATATTGGATTCTGAAGAACTTGCAACCTACAGAGCCAATAAAGAGAATATGGTCAAACTACTTGACATAAAAGAGAAAAATATGGGTCATAGGTTGAGTGCAATAGACCAAGCCAATCTTGAAGCTTATCAAAGAGATGGCTCAGGAAAAGTGAGCTATAGTGGTCTAATGAACGAAATAGATATACCGGATCCTGACACTGAATTGTTTGGCAAGAAAATGACAGCTGTCGATATTTATAAATATAAAGAGAATTTCCAAAAACTTGTTGCAAACTATCAGTTGGAACATCCTGACGTTGATTTAGAAAAATTAGATCCTGACCCAGCTGAAAATGCTAGAAAACTAGAACAAAAAATGCTTATCTACGCACATACAAAAGGATATGGTGGTGTTGGTAATAGAATATTGCCCCAACAAACAGATAGGACAGGACGAAATACAAAAGGAACTGATGCTACTAAACCTAAATCAGCTGGACATACAGTTTCTACAAGTTTAGCCCTTATCAATAGTTTACAGACAGAAAAACCTATTGATACTCTTAGCATAAAAGATTTTGAACAAGATGAGTTGATATCAGGAATGTTAGGCAATACAGAGTTTAAAGTGCAAGGAAGTAACGATGCAAGTTTTGACTCTATAAGAGGAGGCGGACTCGGTGG
>Ga0224496_10000066_pt1 | contig 76552 bp, 75 predicted proteins | sample SF_Jul11_sed_USG_2_FD_168127 | JGI IMG/M metagenome (GOLD analysis project Ga0224496, IMG submission 168127) | Sediment microbial communities from San Francisco Bay, California, United States - SF_Jul11_sed_USGS_8_1 | ecosystem: Environmental > Aquatic > Marine > Sediment | place: USA...
CACCTTTGCCGTTAGCGAGCATCAGCGCGAGGAGATACTGCGCGCGGGGATAACCCTTCTCCGCCGCCATTTGGAAATATTTCGCCGCTTCCCTGCTGTCTTTCTTCTTCAGCCCTCTACCGGTCAGATAGATGTGGCCGAGCCGGAACATCGCCTTTGAATGATCCTGCGCCGCCGCCATCGTATACCACGGCACCGCCTTGCCGAACTCCCTCATCGGGTCTCGCCCCATGAAATATATCTCGCCAAGCTCATAGGCGGCGGCCCTGTGCCCTTTCTCCGCAGCCATTTTGTAATATTTTATCGCCTGCTCGTATCCGCCGTCGGGAACCTCCGGCACGTTTGCGTATATTCCGGCAAGACGGTACTGCGCCTCCACCACTCCGCTCTCGGCGACAGGGAGAAAATACTTTGCCGCCCTGGTGTAACTCCTCTTCACCCCTCTGCCGTCAAAATACATCCCGGCTATCTTGTACGAAGCCACGATATCGCCAAGAATGGCGGCCCTCTCGTACCAGAACGCCGCCTTCGCGTCGTCCGGCTCTATCAGTTTTCCATCTTCAAATATCTCGCCGAGTCTTCGTGAGGCGGCGGAGACATTCTCAAGCGCGACAACTTCGTACCACTTGATCGCTTCAATGATGTTCCTGTCGACACCGTTTCCGGTTTCGTAGAGAGCTGCCATTTTCATCTGCGCGTCGAGATTCTTCTGCTTCGCCGCCATGAAATACCATTTCGCCGCCTCTTTCATATCCCTCTTTCTTATTTCACCCTTTTCGTACATCAAGGCAACCCACATCTGCGCGCCCAGATCACCCGCGCCAGCCGCCATCTCGTACCACTTCGCCGAAAGCGAAAGATCAGGTGAAACGCCGATACCTTCTTCGAATATTTTGGCAAGCCTCAGCTGTGCGTCTATGTTCCCCTGCTCACCGACCTTTGTGTACCACTTGATCGCCATCTCCATCTCCGGCTTTTTTGTACCTTCGCCAAGCTCGTACATCCTTGCGAGGAGATAAGCTCCGTCGAGGTTCCCCTGGTCGGAAGCGCGCTGATACCACTTTATGGCGCTCGTGTAATCACGATTGACCCCTTTACCCGTGTAATAGATGTCGCCTAGTTTTACCTGCGCGGCGGGGTCGCCCATCAGTGCGGCCTGCCTGTACCACCAGGAAGATCTCGTAAGGTTTTTGGGGATCGACCCGCGATCCTCCGCCCAGAACTCCGCAAGGCTGTGCTCTATCTTGAAATACCTCGAACCGTTCACCGTATCGGTTTTCTTCTTTAAATCCTTGTCGGCCCTCAGCTCTTTTTCCGCATCCTTGTCCCCGGGATACGAAGGGGCATCCTTGTAACCGCTCAATGCCGTCTGATACCACTTCAAGGCGTTCTCGTAGCTTAAGGGTACTCCGTCTCCGGTCTCGAACAGCTTTCCTATCTCATACGCGCCACCCATCTCACCGCCGTCCGCCGCGGACTTGAAATAAATGTAGGCTGTCTTTGGATCCCTTGCCACCCCTTTGCCCGTCATATATATTCTTCCAGCGTTGAGGAGAGCCATGTTGTGCCCCTTCTCCCCCGCCTTCTCATACCATGAAACCGCTTCAAAAATATCCTTGTTCACACCGCTACCTGTTTCAAGCATCAATCCAAGCGTGAACTGCGCTTCGGTATGACCCTTTACGGCCGCTTTCCTTATAAGGACGGCGGCGGCTCTTTCGTCTACCGCTATTCCGTCCCCTTCGCGCATCTTCCTGCCGAGCATGTATTCCGCTTCTACATAGCCGTGCGCCACCGATTTCTTATACCAGCCGATGGCGCTCTCCCCTTTTTCCGCTTTTGTGCGCCCCAGATCGATAAACTTCGCCAGTCGATACTCCGCTTCGGGATCCCCCTGCGCGGCGGCCTTCCGATACCAGCTTGCGGCCCTCAGGTAATCCCTGTATATCTTTACTTTTTTTTCTTTCCCTCTTTTATCTTCATCATCAAGGTCTGCCTCTTCCGGTATCGCCTCGCCGCTGTCCATGACCATCTTTACGAATTCGTCGCCGACCTCGTAACCCATTTCATATACGGCACCGAGCGTACGCTGTGCTTCTACATGATTCTGCAGTCCCGCCTTCTCAAGCCACCCTATCGCCGCGACCGGATCCCTGTCGACATCGTCGCCATCCATGTATTTCATCCCGAGCCTGAACTGCGCCTCGGCATGCCCCAGCTCGGCGGCCTTTTGGTACCAGAAGATGTTCTCCAGCGGATCGCGTTTTGTCCCTTCCCCCTTGTCGAGAAGATCTGCGAGAGCGAACTGTGCGTCAGCGTTTTCATGTTCCGCCGCTTTTCTGAACAAATCGACCGCGTGGAAAGTAGCGCCATCCTCCAAACTGAGTTTCCCCAGGTAATACTCCGCGTCGCCCGAACCCTGCTCTGCCGCTTTTTCAAGCCAGAGCTTTGCTTCTACTCTGTCATTCTTTCCGCCTCGGCTGTAATACGCCTTTCCTAGGTTATACTGCGCGTCCATCAGGCCGGCCTTTGCCGATTCGAGATAAAGCGCTATAACCTTGTCGTAATTCTTTTCGCCCCCTTCGCTACTCTCCATTATCTTGGCAAGCCTGTTCTTCGCCCCGGCATGTCCCAAGTCGGACGCATGCCGGTACCATGTAACGGCGTTAGAATCATCCCGCGGTTCCAGCAATCCGAGGTCGTACAGCATCGCCAAACGGAAAGCGGACTCGGCATTGCCGGCGAGAGCCGCACTTTTGTACCACTCTTCCGCCTTGCCGAAATCCCTTATAACGCCTATCCCTTTTTCATATGCCCTGCCTGTTTCCATCTGTGCTTCGATATGTCCCTGCGTGGCGGCTTTTTCATACCAGCTAGAGGCGGAAACCGGATCCTTGTCTAGACCTAGCCCCTCCGTAAAAATAGTGCCAAGCCTGAACTGCGATTCGACGTGTCCCTTGTCGCCCGCCTTCATATACCAGTACGCGGCGTTCAGAGAGTCCTGCGCTCCACCCTCACCCCTTGCAAGCATGTCGGCAATGAGGAACTGGGATTCCATATGCCCCTGCATGGCGGCCTTTTCATACCAGCTTCGGGCCGCCGGTTGGTTTCCGTCGCCGTAGTAAATCTGGGCCAATCGATATTGAGCTTCCGGGTGACCGCTTTCTGCCGCCTTGCCAAGCCAAAGCTTAGCCTCTTGCGCGTTGTCATCACCCAGCCTGTTGAAGTAAATGAAACCGAGCCTGTATTGTGCTTCCACCACACCCTGCTCCGCGGCCTTGCGGTACCACTCTTCAGCGCCCACGGAGTCGGGTCTCACACCGTCGCCGCTATCCAGCATTAACGCGAGCCTTGCTTGCGCGTCTGCAATTCCCTTTTCCGACGATTTGCGATACCACTTAACAGCCTCTTCATGGTTCGTGGCTGTCCCTGTCCCCTTGTCATACATGACCGCGACTTTATACTCGGCATCGGTAATGCCATGCTTTGCCGCCTTGAGAAGCCACTTGAAAGCTTGAACGTCGTTCTTTTCTACCCCCTGTCCCTTTTCATAGAAAATCCCGACACGGTATTGAGCCTCCGGCTTCCCCCAATCGGCCGATCTCTTGAACCATTGAAAGGCCTCAACATGATCCTGGGGAACCCCTCTCCCCTGCTCATATATTTCACCCAGTGTATACTGTGCGAGGATATGACCGGATATGCCGGCTTTTTTGTACCATTCGATCGCAGTTTGCATATCCATTTCCGGGTTTTTATCGCTACTGTAGAAATTCCCCATCAGGTACCGGGCCTCGGAATCTCCGGCATTTGCCGATCTCTCCAGAAGAGCCAGCTCGCGGGGATCGGAAGGGATCGGCACGGAAATCTTCCCATAGCCGTTGGCATATGCGTGTTCGACAGGCAAAAAACACGCTAATAGAGCAATTATCAATAGCCTGGACATCATCCCTCTTCCGTTAAATGTAAGCAAACCCGTTATTCTGCTTATCGGCAAAAAGCATCAAATCCTGAGCAGATTATTATTTTCCCGATAAATTCATTTTGCACCAGCGGCGTGATAGAATCACTAGCGTTATGCATAAAATCGCGGTTGTGGATCCTAATGAGAAGTTCTCTTCATTCGCCGTTTTTTCCGAAAGTTTCCAAGGGGTTGCCCTTGAGAACACTGGACAGGTGAACGGCAATTTTCTGGATAAAGGTGAGACCGCGGCCAAACTGAAGGGGGAGCTTGAACGCCTCTGCCCTGAAGGATTCTCCCTCATCCTCCTCATTCCCCGGCATCTCGGGCTGGTGACTTCTGTCGCGATCCCGGCAAAATCTCCGGATATCATCGGGAAAATGATGGAATTTGAATTTCCCAGACATTTCCCCCTGAAAAAGGAGGAGTTGATCGCGGATTATTACATCGCATCCCGAAATGAGGATAGCTTCGAAATAAACCTTGCGGGGATGAAACGGGAAGATTTCGAAAAATGGATGACTCTATCGAATGACGCGGGACTATACCCCGATGGAGTTTCGCTTTCATCCGCCGCATCCCTACCTGTGCCAACCGGCTACGCAAACGGCATCCCGGGAGGGGCGGAAATGCCATCCAAAAGAGTTTTTATCTCCATATCCGCTGAAGGGTTTGAGTTAAGCTTGGTGAAAAAAGAACGGATAATGTATTCCAGGTTCACCCGTTTCAAACCGCCGATAGACGAAAAATACTTTTTTTCCGAAGAGCCGTGGGATGACTCAAGCGCAACCTCCGCCGCAAAACAGGTACAGGAAGAGTTTCAGCGCGTTCGCCTTGTATCGGGAATAGAGGGGATAGATGATTATCTCCAAAGAATTTTCATCTCTGGCGGCGGGATGCTAAGGGGGAAGATCGCCTACAAGCTGGGGGGTATCCCTGAATTCACGAAATCCGACATTACAAAACTGCCGGGCAACGACAGCAAAAGCGGTTTCGACTATACGGCAGTCGCTCAGGGGATGCTGGGGATAGACGAGGGGGTAAGGTTCAACCTTATTCCGAAAAAACAGCGCAGATCGATGTTCGATCGTCTAAGAAAAAGGCTTCTCCTCACCGGCGGAGTTTTGGGAACTGCTCTATTGATCTGGATTTCCACCGCCTGGGGGATCCAGTACTATCGGATAACAACTCTTGAGACGGAGCTTGCAAGATTAAGATCAGAGGCAACCAAATCAGAAAAAATGCTGTTGAAGGTTGACGAAATAGTCACATACCTTGGGAGCTTCATCAACTTTGCCAAGAGCCCCGCATTGACCATTGGGGTTTTTGACGCGATAAATTCCGCGCTCCCAATGAACACTCACCTGACGGATATCGACCTTCGACGCGGAAAACTTACCATCGCGGGATTATCGGGCGATTCCTCCTCCCTTATCAAGATGCTGGAAAACTCGGCGGCCTTTAAAAATGTACGGATGGTCGGTGCGGTAAATACCGCTATCGGCGGCGTGGAAAAATTCAAGATTGCGATGGAGCTTGAATGAGCAGATACGGAAGCGCCGATCTCGGCGGTGGCGGATTGCAGGGAATCAGCAGCAGACTGCGCGCAATACTTGCTCCGCTGACCGAGAGGCTGGACAAGCTTCCGGAAAGGGATAAAAAGGTTATCGTCCTGGGTGGAGCGATCTCCGCGCTGATACTTCTATACTCCTTTCTGATAGACCCCTTATACATCCGCTATGGGGAGATAAAAAACGAAGTCATTCGCACAACCGAAAAGGTAGAGAGGTTCAGATCAGTACTTGAAACTACCGAAGAAAATCAGGGGAAGCGTGAAGAGTACACAAGGGAGTTTGAATCGGCATTAAGACTCTGCTTTGAAGGCGAGACCGAAAGCATAGCGGCTGGAAAACTGGCCGAAACAGCAAGAGATATCGCCTCTGAGATCGGCCTGGTACTGAAATCCACAAAGGTTGAGAACAGCGTTATCGTTCCGGGATTCAGAACGCTCAATGTGGCGATCTCCTTCGACGCTTCATTCCCTTCCCTACTCCGCTTCACGCAGAAGATCGGGGAGAGCGGAAGAAAGATAATGATAAAAGACGCTAAAATACATTCACTGAGAGAAACCTACCCAAGCAACCAGGAAGAGATACTCTCCGTGGAGCTGATCCTCTCCGGTCTGCAGTACGTTCAGTAACGGGCCAAAAGGAATAGAAAATGGATATTGTAAAATCAATTGCCGCACTGCTGACGCCTCTGCTTGAACGGGAAAAGCTCTCCCTGTACGACATAGAGATAGTCGGCGGGGCAACAAAGGCGATCATACGGGTGTACATTGACAGCCCTTCAGGGATCACGCATGAAACATGTTCAAAGGTTTCGCGGCATCTCTCCACGCTTATGGAAGTGGAAGAGGTAGTCCCCGGGGAGTATCTCCTTGAGGTCTCATCTCCCGGGCTTACAAGGGCGCTGAAAAAGCCGGAACACTTCAGCAAAAGCATCGGCAAACTGATGAAAATAAATTTCCGCAACACATACGAAGGGGCAAAAAGCATCGTGGCAAAACTTATCAGCGAGGAAGACGGGATATTCACGGCGGAAGAGATACCGGGAAACCGTATTTACAAATTCAAATATGACGACGTGGCAAAGGCAAGATTGGAGTTCGAAGAATGACTGAAAAAAATATCACCCCTCTGCTTGAAGAAGCCGCAACGGGGCGGGGCGTTTCCAAGGATTTCATTGTAAAGGCGATAGAGCTTGGCCTCTCCCTGGCGGCGCGAAAGAAGGAGGGATTGGAAAACCTCGAAGCGCTCTTTAATGAAAAGACCGGATCCTTTGGCATGTATAAGATCAAAAGGGCCCAGGAACTGGTAAACGATCCTGAAGCGGAAATCTCCCTTGCGGATGCGCTGGTAACGGACCCTGAGTGCGAAACCGGCAAAGAGGTAAGGATACCGTTCAACTACCCGGACATTGACCGCCTCACCGCGATGACCGTCCGGCGAATATTGAAAAAAAAGATAGATGAAATAAAAAGAGACAGCCTCCAGGAAGAGATGGAACTCTCCAGATGGAAAATGGTGGCGGCGACAGTGATAGGACGGAACGAAAAGGATGACCTCATCCTGAGCATTGGACAGAAGCCGGCGCTATTGCCCAGACAGGAACAGGCTTTCAGGGAAGAGGTCGAGATAGGCGAGGTACTGCAAACCGTTATCATAGACGTAATCAGACTTGCCAACGATCCGCTGTTCGTTGTCTCCCGTACTCACCCTCTCCTCCTCGGCGGGCTGTTCCGGCGCGAAATTCCGGAAATAAGCGATGGATACGTGGTGATAAAGGGGCTTGCGCGAGACACCGCGGGACGTTCCAAGATCGCCGTATTCAGCAAAAGGGATGATATCGACGCGATAGGCTCCTGCGTGGGACCTGCAGGCGAAAGGGTTCAAAGAATAATTAAGGAGTTGAAAGGGGAAAAGATCGACATCATCAAATGGTCCGAAACCCCTGAAGAGTATATCGCGGCGGCGCTCACCCCCGCCAAGGTGACGGAAGTATTATGCGACAGGAAGACCGGCGAAGCGCTGGTAAAAACCGAGCCTGAACAGCATAAGATCGCGGTGGGTAAAGGTGGGCTGAATATTCGGCTCGCATGCCGTCTCACTCATTGGTCGATCAATATTGAAAAGGAAAAAACCTTTGGCAGGTAGTTATAATCTTCCATATCTGTAATTATAATTTTCCCCATTCCTGCAGGAGAATAGAGCTCTCCCTGGAAAAGCTCGGCAAGAGGCCGCATTATGCAAATTTTCAAAACAAAGCATAATTGGTTTCATTAAAATAATGGTATACTATAATACATATAGGAGATTGGAAAAACAGGCTTGCCTGAAGATTTCGTCATATTTGGGCGCCTTTTAAAAAGTACGGAAATTTGTGTAGAATGTCAGGTATAAGACTGCGTTCCTCCATTAAAGGAAAAGAAACTGATGAACAGGTAACGGAATGGTTTATTAACTCTTTATGAAATATTTACAGCATTCGTCACCGCAAGCAAAATGCGAAAACTCAAAATTCAACTTTACCTTTTTTATACCGATAAAATAAGACCGTGAAACACAACTGGAAATTTGGAGAGAGGAAGAAACATGTTTAAAAAAATGACCCTAGGCACTAAACTGCTCTTATCGTTCCTGATTGTCGGGATAGCTCCCTTTGCGGTTATCGGGATGCTCTCCGTTATGAAATCGAGTAGCGCCCTTAGCAGTGCATCATTTAACCAGCTGAAAGGGGTTCGCGAGATAAAACGCGCCCAGATAGAGCAGTTCTTCAAGGAGCGCGAGGGGGACCTCAATGTCCTCGCTGAAACCGTTAATACTCTCAGGGGAGAGGCATTCAGAAAGCTTGAAGCGGTTGGCAGTATTAAAGGAAAGCAAATTGAAGGCTACTTCAATGACCGGATCAACCTCATGCAAGACGTCCAGAAAAACCTCCGTTTCACAGGGGGGGTTACCGAATTTTCAAATGCCTTTGCAAAAGGGCTTCAAAGCCCTGAATACAAGGCCGTATTCGACAAGCGTTTTCCAGGCCTCAAAACATTCCAGCAGATCTTCGGCTTCTATGACGTATTCCTGATAGATATGAAGGGGAACGTCGTTTTCACTGTTGAAAAGGAGGGGGACTGGGGTGGAAATGTTGTAACCGGCTCCCTGAAGAACTCGGGACTTGGAAAAGCGTTCCAGGAAGGGAAGAGAGACACTGCGATAATAGACTTCAGCTGGTATGAGATCTCAAATGAGCCAGCCGGCTTCATAGCCACACCGCTCAAGGACGACAGCGGAAACATCCTGGGCGTCGCCGCGTTCCAAATGTCACTAAAGCAGATAAACGAAATCATGCAGGAGCGCACCGGACTTGGAAAAACGGGTGAAACATACCTTGTCGGTTCTGATCTACTGATGCGCTCCGACTCTTTCCTCGATCCGAAATTCCACTCTGTAAAGGCTTCCTTTGCCGATCCTGCGAAGGGAAAAGTCGATACGGAAGCTACGAAAATTGCCTTTTCCGGCAAATCCGGCTCAGATGTAATTATCGACTACAATGGAAACCCGGTATTGTCCGTATGGCAGCCGCTCAATATCCCCGGCATTAAATGGGTAGCGATCGCGGAAATCGACGTAGCCGAGGCCTTCAACCCCATAGATGAGAGTGGCTCCGAGTACTATGCGAAGTATGTGAAGAGTTACGGCTATTACGACCTCTTCCTGATAAACCCTGACGGTTACGTCTTTTACTCCGCGGCCAAGGAAGCCGACTACCAGACAAATATGGTGAACGGCAAATACAGCAGTTCCGGCCTTGGAAAACTGACCAGGAAAGTGCTCGAAAGCAAGAAATACGAAATACAGGATTTCGAGCCGTATGCTCCAAGCAATGACGAACCTGCTTCATTCATAGCTATTCCCATTGTGGACAAAAGGGATAATGAGCTTGAATTGATCGTCTCGCTCCAGCTTTCGCTTGAAGCGATCAACGCGATCATGCAGCAGCGCGAAGGGCTGGGACAGACCGGAGAGACATACCTGGTCGGCCCGAACAAGCGGATGCGCTCCGATTCATTCCTTGATCCCGAATTCCATAGCGTTAAAGCATCATTCGCGAACCCTACGAAGGGGAGCGTGGATACCGAAGCGGCTAGGGACGCACTTGCCGGGAATACCGATGAAAATATAATTATCGACTACAACGGGAACCCGGTACTTTCTGCCTATACACCTCTTAAGGTCGGCGACGTTACATGGGCTCTGCTCGCCGAAATAGACAAGTCGGAAGCGTTTGAGGCGGTAACTGCCATGGAGGTACTTATCGCCATCATAGCAGTCATAGGCGTTATCGCGATAATCATAACGGCAGTGATGATCGCCCGCTCCATCTCCAACCCGATAAACAAGATCGTGGAATCATTGAGAATAGGGAGCGAGCAGGTCGCCTCCGCCTCCGGCGAAATTTCATCCGCCAGCCAGTCTCTGGCCGAAGGGGCCACGGAACAGGCGTCGTCGCTCGAGGAGACATCCGCGTCCCTTGAGCAGATAGCCTCCATGACGAAACAGAACGCGGACAACGCGCTGACGGCGAATACCATGATGAGCGAGTCGCGGATCCGCGTTTCCGAAGGGGTATCATCGATGAAAGAGATGGTCACCGCGATGGATTCCATCAAGGAATCCTCGGGCGAGATATCGAAGATCATCAAGGTAATCGAAGAGATTGCGTTCCAGACCAACCTTCTCGCGCTTAACGCCGCGGTCGAAGCGGCGCGCGCCGGTGAGCACGGAAAAGGGTTCGCCGTCGTAGCCGAAGAGGTTCGGAACCTGGCGCAACGCTCGGCAACCGCATCCAAGGATACAGCCACCCTTATCGAAAACGCCGTGACAAAGGCGAATCAGGGTGGAGAGATAGTCAAGAAAGCCGCCGCCGCGCTCGACTCCATCGCCGAAAGCTCAAAGAAGGTCGGCGACCTGGTAGGCGAGATAGCCGCCGCGTCGAAGGAGCAGTCGTCCGGCATCGACCAGGTGAACAGCGCGGTCAGCCAGATGGATCAGGTAACACAGAAGAACGCGGCTGTGGCCGAAGAGTCCGCATCGGCAAGCGAGGAACTAAACGCCCAGGCATCCAGCATGGATGACTCCGTAGGCGAGCTCTACTCGCTGGTGAACGGACAGGTGATGGGTCACGACCAGCCAAAAGCACTTCTTCCGAAAAAAGGGAACGGCAATAAACCAGCGGCAGCGCCAGTGAAAAAACCGGCTTTCAGAGCAGAGCCTAGAACAGTTCATAACATACAGGGACTGCCAAAACCTGCTCCTGCGGTTCGGAAAGCGCCGGCGCCAAAACCTGCCGGCCAGGGGGCTAAGGATGCGGTCAATCCCGAAGATGTAATCCCGCTGGATGACGACGACTTTAAGGATTTTTAACGACTGATATTTTGTTCCATACGCCCGGCGCCCTTATATGGGCGCCGGGTTTTATCCCTTTCCCATATTCACCTTCCGCCATCTTGACGCCTCTGTATACTTCAGGCAAAACCTGCCGATGAATATAGAGAAAATCGCATAACCATATTTCCGGGGGTGATTTTATTAACTTTTAAGTCGCGTTTTTTTAGTATAATAAGCAACGATGGAAATTATGAGGCAACCATTGTCATACAGAACAATATTTTTAATCGCAGTAACTGTACTTTTCTTAACAGTTGGAATCCGTCCGGCCGGCGCGGCTGGTATCAACCTTGATGTCAGCGGTTTCGTCGATATGAGTTTTTCCGTTATAGATGACACCAATGTAAACACATTTTCGGTGGATGAGTTCGAGCTCAATTTTGTCGGAAATCTCCCCGACATAAACGGCAAGGTTCGTGTTGACCTCCAGTTTCACGGCACAGGCATCTCATCCATGGAACAGGGATACCTCGACATCCCTTATACTGATATGATCTCCTTCAGATTCGGCAGATTCAACGCTCCAATCGGGCTCGAAAAGCAGGATGCTCCCGACATGTATCAATATTCGCATTCCATGCTGTTCGATTACGGGCTCCCGACAAATCTTTCGGGCGTCATGATCTCGTTCAACAGGCCTTTTGCCGACCTGAAAATCTATTATGTAAACGGATGGGACGAAAATATCGACGATAATAATGACAAGAGTTTTGGAACCCGCCTCAGAATACATCCGACCGAATCCTTCAACTTTGGGATCAGCTATATTTCCGGCAAGGAAGGGGCGTTGGATGAAGGTTCGATACCCCCTAAGGAACCGGACCTTCTCAATATTACCGATGCCGTTATTACATGGCAAGGCGAAAACCTAACACTGGGGGGGGAATACAGCATAGGGACATACAAAGATCAATCATTGATGTCGGACTGGAAGGGGACACCGGATTCAAACTGGAATGGGTGGATGGTGATGATGCATTATTATTTCAACGACACCTACGGCCTGACATTTAGATATGACGTATTCGACGACGAAGATGGCGAACGATTTACAAAATGGCGTCTCGGCGACCCGGTCGATGAATCCCGCAGAAGCTGGACCATTGCCCCGACTTTCCATATCACAAAGAACCTGAACGCGGTTGTGGAATTCAGGCAGTTCTATTCCGACCACGATGTATTCCCGGACACAAGGGGAAATCCTGAAAAGGATATGGAGACATACGCCGCCGAACTCACCTATTCGTTCTGAAATAAGTCTCCAAATCCTGTCATTCAAAGCTCAGGCTGAAGTAGCCTAAATTGAAAATATCCGTCCCCTGGAAATGATTCAAAATCTCAACTTGTTGCAAGATCTTAAAAGCATAAAGCTCCCTCTCCGGTCGCGCCGGTGGCTCACTTTCGACTCCTCGGCAAAACTGCGCGGTTATCCAGAATCTCTTTGATGAAAATTGCGGGGTGGTGAAAAAATGGTGGGCCCACGAGGACTCGAACCTCGGACAACTCGGTTATGAGCCGAGGGCTCTAACCAACTGAGCTATGGGCCCGCCGGAAACTTGGCTTCTTTTTATCAGGTTTCGATAAAGCTCTTCAACCTTTTGCTTCTGCTCGGATGGCGAAGCTTGCGCAACGCTTTCGCCTCTATCTGCCGTATCCTCTCCCTGGTGACCTCGAAATCCTGGCCGACCTCTTCGAGCGTATACTCCGAGTTGAGACCTATACCGAACCTCTTCCTCAAGACCATCTCCTCGCGCGGCGCGAGCGACTGAAGCACCTTCGCTGTCTGCTCCTTGAGATTCATCTTTATGATCGCTTCCACGGGTGAGATCATCTTTTTGTCCTCGATGAAATCCCCCAGGTGGGAATCTTCTTCCTCCCCTATCGGGGTTTCGAGCGATATTGGCTCCTTTGCTATCTTCAACACGTTCCTTACCTTGTCGACCGGCAGTGACATCTTTTCGGCTATCTCTTCCGGCTTCGGCTCGCGCCCGAGTTCCTGGACGAGGTGCCTTGATGTGCGAATCAGCTTGTTGATGGTCTCTATCATGTGCACCGGGATCCTGATGGTGCGAGCCTGGTCCGCTATTGCGCGGGTTATCGCCTGCCGTATCCACCATGTGGCGTATGTCGAGAATTTGTATCCGCGCTTGTACTCGAACTTCTCTACCGCCTTCATCAGGCCGATATTACCTTCCTGTATCAGGTCCAGGAACTGCAATCCGCGGTTCGTATACTTCTTCGCTATTGAAACAACCAGCCTGAGATTTGCCTCAGCCAGCTCCTTTTTCGCCCTGCGGTCATTGATGCGGCTGACGTCAATATTTCTTTTCAAAACAGAAAGGCTGTTGGAATCCATGCCGACCTTTTTCTCTATCTGTTTCATGCTCGAATTGCAGGAAGCCATGATCTTCTTCAACTCCTGCTTCGCCGCAGGGGTCATTTTCTTCCATGAATCGCCTTCCATCTTCTTTTCGATTTTTTTCACTTCAGCTTTGATCTTGATCCCTTGCTTGTTATACGCGCCTATCAGATCGATGATCGCGTCTATCGTTAGCTGGTTCAGATTGACTTCCATGAACTTTTCATACAGAACTTCGAAACTTTTCTCCGCCTTTTTGACAAGTTTATCCCTTTCGGAAACTTTCAGCTTTTTCAGGTTTGCCTTTTTATCGCACTCCTGCCACGCTTTGAATGCCTGCTGAAGCTTAACTATGGATTTTGTAACCCTGACTGTTTCATTCTGAACCTTTGAAGAGGATGAATTTTCAGAAACGTCTTCAACATCACCCCAAACAACCATTGACTGAATAGGAATCTCACCTTTTTTCAGGAGTTCCTGCAATCTGACGATTTCATCCATGGTCACGGGACATCGGATAAGGTCGACTAATATATCCTTCTGCGCGGATTCGATCCTTTTCGCGATCGCGACTTCCCCTTCGCGGCTGAGAAGGGAAATGCTCCCCATCTCTTTCAAATACATCCTTACCGGATCCTCGGATGAAAGAGAAACGGATGAATCTACCGATTTCTTGGCTGCGAGCGCTTTCTTCTTTTTCAGTGTTGCCGAGGCCCTCGGAGAGGCATTATCCACCTTGATGCTGTCCTCCTCAAAGATGGCCATTATCTTCTCTTTTTTCTCAGCAGGAAAACGTTTCTCATCGGAAAGGGCATTATCAAGCTCCTTTTGGGAAACATTCCCCTTTTCCCTGCCGATTTTCAAAAGCTGGGCAACCTCGGCCATCTCTCGTATTCTCTTATGTTTCATAGGTTTCCTGCACTCCTATCAAAAATGTAAACCAATTTAAATCTTCCGTCGTAAAGGCAGAAAATGACTTTAGAGGATATCATACTAATGTAGATTCCGTAAATCTTTTTCACGATTCAAATATTCTTCACGACTCTGTTTTTTGGCCGCTTCCACCATCCTTGTTACATGTTTTCCCCTGTTTTTCCTTTCTAGATACTTCATGAAATCCTCTACGTTTTTCCCCCATGAACCTTCCTCATAGAGCGAATCTTCAAGCAACAGGGATCTGATATGGCTTGAAAACTGCCCGTCACCTGCCTGTTCAGCCAGGTCCCCGACTTCCACCCCCCCTTTTAGGGCCAAATCCGACAAGGCGCCAAAAACCCCCCGGCAAGCGGCCGAATTGAAGTCCTCCGGCTTTAACTTCTCGGCTAGACCACCGATTATCTCGGGATGGTCGAGCATTATCCTGATGATGATCTTTTCAAGAGGGGGAGCCGACCGAATATCTTCCTCCCCTTTTGAAGATTTTTTTTCGCTCTTGGTGTACTCCTTCCCCATTCTCGGAAGGCTCAGCTCGATCCTTGAAACCGGAATCTTTGTCTTTGACGAAAGCGCTTCCACAGCGCCAGCCCTTACTATCGGATCGCTGATCTTGGACAACTCCGGTATGAGGGAGCGGATCGCATCCGCCTTCCCTTCGGGTGTTGAAATATCATGTTTCCTGCATGCCAGATCGATAATGTAGCTGAGATACGGCTTCGCCTCGGCCAGGGTCTTATTAAAGCTTTCCGCTCCGCCATCCCTGATGATATCGTCCGGGTCCTTTCCCTCCGGCAGAAGAACTACCTTCGGCCTGATATCGTTTTCCATCGCGGTTATGGTTGAACGCTCCGCCGCCTTTTTGCCCGCTTCGTCGCCGTCGAAGACCATTATCATCTCTTCCGCGTACCTCTTTAGCAGACGGCAATGGTAGCCCGTAAAAGCGGTTCCAGCAGTGGCAACCACTTCCAGAATACCCCCCTGCGCCAGGGCAAGGAGATCCATGTATCCCTCGACTATTAATACCCGTTTGCTCTTTCTGATAAATTCAGCCGACCTGCTAAGACCGAACAGAAGCCTCCCTTTTCGGTAAATTGGGGATTCCGGGGAATTGAGATATTTCGGCCCTTTTCCGTCATCTCCAAGTGAACGCCCCCCAAAGGCTACCACCCTCCCCTTTTCATCAAGTATCGGAAATATAAGGCGTTGTCGGAAAGTATCTATAAGGTTCCCCTTTGAACTTCTTTTGGCCAGCCCCCCTTTTTCTATCTCGGCAGGGGAAAACCTTTTCGACTCTAGATGGTGAAGGAGGGAATCCCAGCTGTCGGGGGCGTAGCCGATGCCAAATTTTTCCAACATTTCGTCCGATATGGAGCGTCGCTTTACATATTCCCGCACGGTACTGCTGCCTGATGCCTCTTTCAGCTGTTGGTGGAAAAAGGCGGCGGCCTCGCGGTTGACATCGTACAGACGGGAATAATCTTCCGAAGGTCCGGTCGATGCCGAAGGGAGCTGAACCCCGCCCCTTTCGGCAAGCTCTTTTAATGCTTCAACGAAAGTGAGATTCTCGAATTTCATTACGAAGGAGATCACGTTTCCCCCTTCTCCGCAGCCGAAACAGTGAAATATCTGCTTCGACCTGTTTACGCTGAATGAGGGGCTTTTCTCCTGATGGAACGGACAGAGGGCCACGAAATTCGCCCCGCTTTTCCTTAATGACAGGTGCGAAGATATGACCTCAACGATGTCATTGCTCTCCCTGACACGGTCAATAACATCACGCGAATAATTCAGCGCCACGGCACCCTCTTTACTTGCAGATTAAAAAGAAAAATAGCCTTAACCACAGAAAATCCGCTTCCCGATCCGGATGGAAAGACAACACACTTCAGAAGACACCACTCACAAAAAAATGACGACAATTAATTTATAAATGCCTCAACGGAAAAACGCCTTCCACGCGGCGCTTACTTGCTTAAAGTTTCTTTAACGAGCCTGCTGACGAGCGATCCGTCCGCGCTTTTGCCGACCTCCGCCATCACCGATTTCATTACCTGCCCCATCGCCTTGATATCGACATTGCCAAGTTTTGCGATAACCGATTTTACCTTCTCCCGGACCTCATCTTCCGATAACTGAGCCGGAAGATATCTGGACAATGCCGCTATTTCGGCCTTCTCCTTGTCGGCCAATTCCTGACGTCCACCCTCTTCATATAGGCGAACCGACTCTTTCCCCTTTTTAATGAGGGTGCTTATGACATCAATTATCGCGTTGTCGTCCAGTTCACCGCTGGCGCCCTTGGCAACTTCGCGGGTTTTCATCTCGGATTTGACCATTCGTATCGCGTCGGAGACAAGCCTGTCCCCTCCCTTCATGGCCTTTTTTAAATCTTCGTCCAGCGTGCTTCTTAGCGACAAATCTGCAAAACCTTAAAATTGTCCAAGCTTTTTCTTTCTGGCCGCAAGTATCTTTTTCTTCTTGCGAACAGAAGGCTTTTCATATCTTTCCCTCTTGCGTATTTCCGATAGAATTCCGATCTTCTCACACTGTTTTTTAAAACGTTTCAGCGCGATTTCAAACGGCTCTTCAGACCTTACCTTGATTCCTGGCAAAAAAATTCACCTCTTCCCGTATATTTATATATTTTTCAACTATTTACACTTTTCGTATAAAAACACTAACTTCGCAGAGTCTAACATTGTTAAACTTTCCCGGTCAACCATATAATATGTGAAATATTCTCTCATTTAAAGGGCTAAAACCCGACAAAAAGGGACGCAAATTTTACAAAAAAACAGCAGATATTTCTTTATCTTGAGCGCAGAAGAGAGTTGGAAATATGGAATACAGCGAAAGAATTAGCGATTTAAAACCATTATTCAATAATGCAGATCATATTGACATAAAAAAAATCGAGGGAACAGTCTCCTTGGACCATTTTATCGCTTCAATGCTCAGCTATATGCCTTGGTGGCTGAGATTTCTATACCGTCTTCGTGCGTACCTTGTCAGGCTACTTGGAATGAGACAGGGGAAAATAGAATTCGAAAAAGCGCTTCAGCCCGAAGACATTTCCTTCAAAAAAGGGAAGAAGGCATTCTTTTTCACCGTTAAAGAAGCGAAAGAGGATTCATGGTGGTTCGCAGAAGCTACAGACAAACATCTCACCGCCTATCTCGGCGCTGTAGCCGAACCGCTCGGCGGAGAAAATAAACGCTTTCACGTTATTACAATCGTGCATTACAGGCATTGGACCGGGCCGGTCTATTTCAACATAATCCGCCCGTTCCACCATCTTGTTGTCTCCGCCATGGCCCGCGCGGGTATTAAGAACAATCCCTAGTTTTGTAGAATCTGCCACTATAGCTTTACTACATCATTAACTGATTCCGCTCTTCCTCGCATATAACATTTCCGCATTGGCATTCATTTTGCTTTAAGTAGTGAGTGAAGAGATTTTTTGACGGTTATTTTTGAGGTTAAGATGAAAAAAGTATTAGTTTCGATTTTGTTGGGCTTCCTTTTCATGGTCATCGGAAACAGCGCTGAGGCGATAGAGGGGAACAAATTTGAAAACTTCTCAGCCAACGCCGTTGGAGATGATTTCCGCCTCGAATTCACCTTTGAGAATACACCTGCTTCACAGATCAAAATAATGGACAAATCGGCGCAAATAGAGCTTAAAGGGGCCTATGTAATGCCCGCAAAGATGACTTATGAGCTGAATAAGGCCGGGGTCAAAGAGGTTTTCATTTACCAGTACGACAGGGAGACAATGCGCATCCGCATATTCCCCCAGGAGTCGATGGATATCCTGAAAAAGGCGATCTCATTCGTAACTGAAAAGGGGAAGATCACCGCAAATATCAATACAAACGTCGCCGGGATAAAACCTATAAGCGAAACATATAAAGAGATAACAGCGTCAACAACCGGGAAAAGCGTCAAAATACCCGACGCGGTCGCAAAGGCCCCTGTCCCGCTTCTCAAGGATAATTCTGCGGCATTAATAGGAGATGGATTGCCCGAACCTGTAATAGAGGAACCTGCAAAAGAGGCAATCTCTGACAAACAAACTGCCGACCCTTCATCACCCGCAGACGGACTCTTTTCGAAGGTAAAGGGTGATGCGAGGATCTCGGATGACCAGAGCCTTGATTTCCTGAACTACAAGGATCCTGCCGCGCCTGAGGATGTTCCCTCAATGGGGAACGCGCTTCTGAAGGTCGGCAGCGCGCTACTCATAGTGCTGTCGCTCATTTTCATCATAGCTTTCCTGGCAAAAAAGTACCTGAACGTCGCTGAAGGGAAGCTTGGCGGAAAGCGGGATATTAAGATAATTTCCAGCCAGTATATCGGCGTTAAAAAGCAGGTAACAATGGTTGAGGTTGCCGGAGAGATACTTGTCCTCGGTGTCACCAGCCAGAGCATCAGCATCCTGGCACGCTACAACGACCCTGAAAAGATAGAGCAGATAAAGCTTGAAAACCGGTTGCCGAAAAAGCCGATCGGAGTGGCGAAGAAGATACCCGGCATGAACTGGGGGGTAGGCTCCAAGAAAAAGCCCGCCAGGAAATTCGACCAGGAGATAGAGAACGTAAGCAAGAAGATGGACGAGGACGAGATCACAAGGGCGATAAACAGCAAGGACAAGCTCATCTCAAGCGTTGCCGAGGAGATCGCCGCGAAGATGAAAGAGATGAAAAAGAACAGAAGCGCCGGATCGATGACAGAGGCGATGGCATAACGAAAATGAAAACGAAGATAATCCGATTTTTGCTTATCCTTCTCCCCCTCATACTCCTGTCGAGTATGGCGGCGGAAGCGGCCGGCATGCCGACGATAAATATTGGCGTCTCGGATTCCAACGAGCCTGGGCAGGTGGCAACTTCGATGAAGATACTATTTCTTCTCACCATACTCTCCCTTGCGCCCGCAATACTTATCATGGTCACCTCGTTCGCAAGGATAGTCATCGTGCTCTCATTTCTGAGGCAGGCTATGGGAACCCAGCAAATGCCCCCGAACCAGCTCCTGATAGGGCTTGCGCTCTTCCTCACCTTCTTCATCATGGCGCCTGTATTCACCAAGATAAACAACGAGGCGATCCAGCCCTACTTCAGCAACCAGATAAGCCAGGACGAAGCGATAAGGCTCGGCTCCGCCCCGCTTAGAAAGTTCATGCTCTCCCAGACGAGGGAGAAAGACCTTGCGATGTTCGTAAACCTTTCCAAGGAGGAGAGACCGAGAACGATAAACGATGTAGGCACACACCTAGTGGTTCCCGCGTTCATTTTGAGCGAACTTAAAACGGCATTCACCATCGGATTCATGATCTATGTCCCGTTCCTTGTGCTGGACATGGTAATCGCCTCGGTGCTTATGAGCATGGGTATGATGATGTTGCCGCCTGTAATGATCTCACTCCCGTTCAAGCTTATGCTGTTCGTCCTCGTGGACGGATGGTATCTGGTTGTCGGGTCACTTGTAAGAAGCTTCGGATAGGAGAAAAAGGAAATGACCCCTGAATATGTAGTTGATTTTGCCAGAAGAGCGATGGAAGTCACCATAATGGTATCGGCGCCTATGCTCGGATTCGGTCTTATCATAGGGCTCGCCGTGTCCATATTCCAGGCGGTCACCTCCATTCAGGAGATGACGCTTACATTCATCCCAAAAATCATCGGCGTCATGATAGCCATTATCGTATTCCTCCCCTGGATGATGCAGATAATGATCTCGTTCACATCCGGGATATTCCTCAGCATACCGACAGCTATCAGATGAACCTCTTCAATTTCGATATACCGGCTTTCCTGCAGTTCGTAATGGTATTCGTCAGGATAAGCGCCGTTGTATATTCGATCCCGATCATCGGCTCTCAAACGGTCCCTAAAACAGCGAAGATCGGCCTCGCCGCCGCAATTGCGTTCATCGCATTCAGCTCCATAAAACTTCAGCCGGTAGACCTTTCAATGCCGATTATGAAACTCATACTAATGCTTCTTGGCGAAGTAGCCATCGGCCTGACCATAGGATTCGCGGCACAGCTCATATTTACCGCCGTTCAGCTCGCAGGTTCCGTGATAGGTTTTCAGATGGGCTTCGCGATCGTTAACGTTATGGACCCCGCCACCCAGGAGCAGGTATCTATCACCGCGCAGTTCCAGAACATCATGGCTCTCCTCATATTCCTCGCTATAGACGGCCACCACATGCTTATTAACGCGTCCGTAAGAAGCTTCGAGATGATCCCGTTACTCGGTTTCAATCCCTCCTCCGGGATAGTAGAGATAATGCTTCTCCTTACAAAAAACGTATTTATCTCTGCCATTAAAATTGCCGCTCCGATAATGGCGGCGCTATTCCTTCTCAACGTTGCTCTCGGCCTGGTGGCTAGAACCGTTCCGCAGATGAACGTGTTTATCATCGGCTTCCCTCTACAGATTGCGGTCGGTCTTTTCATGATAGGGGCTACCGCGCCGATATTCGGATTGCTTTTTAAGAACGATTTCATGGAGCTGGAACACAGCCTGCACGCGATCTTTAGGCTTTTAGCATAGGAAGGGGGTGAGGGTTTAAGTGGCTGATGATGACAAGGACCAGCGTACCGAAGAACCCACTGAAAAAAAACGTGGAGACACGTTTAAAAAGGGGCAGACCGCGTCCTCGAAGGAGCTTAACTCCACCATTGTTCTCTTTGCCGCCGCCTCGCTCCTGTACGCAACGGGCGGAAGCATAAGGGAAAACCTTTCTGAGATGATGGCAAACGGCCTTCGAACAGCCACGGAGAACGAACTGACTCTCTCTTCACTCCAACCGATGCTCCTTTACTACCTGGGGATCATAGGCTCCACCCTCGCGCCGATGATGCTCGCCATCATGGTGGCGGGTATCGCTTCAAGCGTTTTGCAGAACGGAGGGTTTATCCTCTCGCTAAATCCGATTTCACCGAAATTCAACAAGCTGAACCCGTTGAAAGGTTTTGGGCGGTTCGTGAGCAAACAGGCTTTTATGGAGCTTTTCAAATCGTTTGCCAAGATAGGGATAGTCGGCTCCACATGTTATATGGTCGTTCAAAGCGAATGGGAGCGCATCCCGAATCTTTCGGGACAGGATATAGAGCAGACGATCCTGTTTATCTCCATGCTCTGCATAAAACTTATCTTTTACACCCTTCTGATAATGATCTTTCTGGCGGGCGCAGATTTCATTTTTCAAAAACATACCTTCGAAGAATCGCTGAAAATGACAAAACAGCAGGTGAAGGATGAAAGAAAGGATTCAGAAGGAAATCCGCAGGTAAAGGCGAAGATCCGGTCGACCCAGATAAGCATGGCGAGAAGGAGGATGATGGCCGATGTGCCAAAAGCCGAAGTCGTCATCACAAACCCTACCCACCTTGCCATAGCCATCGCGTACAACCGCGAAACAATGATCGCGCCTGTCATCGTGGCCAAGGGGGCAGGGCTCGTTGCTGAGAAAATAAAGGAAATTGCAAAAGAAAATAACATTCCGGTGGTCGAAGACAAGCCTTTGGCCCGAATCTTGTTTAAGACTATAGACATAGGACATGCGATACCTGAAGAACTCTTCAAGTCGATCGCGGAAATATTGGCGTATGTATACAGATTAAAGAAGAAAGTATTTAAATAACAAAGGCTTAGAAACATAAACGACATGAAAATTGGGGAAAAGAGAATGAAATCGCACGCAGGTATTTTGACGTTTTCAGGGGGTAATTATGACGCCTAAGGACGGAATGCCGGCTTTCGCCAAATATAGCGACATTGGCCTGGCCCTGACTCTGGTGACGGTAGTGACCTTAATGGTCATACCACTGCCATCGCTGATGCTCGATATTTTCCTCGCCTTCTCGATTACCCTGGCGATGATCATCCTCATGATATCGATATACATGAAATCGGCTCTTGAACTGAGAGCTTTTCCTTCGATACTCCTGATAATCACCCTTTTCCGCCTCTCCCTGAACGTTGCCTCCACGCGCCTGATCCTTACGCATGGAAACGAGGGGACTGCCGCCGCGGGAAAAGTCATCGAAAGTTTCGGAAGTTTTGTCGTGGGGGGCAACTACGTTGTCGGCGCGGTTATATTCATAATCCTCGTCCTCATCAATTTCATAGTTATCACTAAAGGCTCCGTCCGTACCTCGGAAGTTGCCGCGAGATTCACCCTCGATGCCATCCCCGGCAAACAGATGTCGATAGATGCCGATCTCAACGCCGGGCTAATCAACGAAGAGCAGGCAAGAAAAAGACGGAGAACTCTTGAAGAAGAAGCCGACTTCTACGGAAGCATGGACGGCGCGATCCGCTTCGTACGCGGAGACGCGGTTGCGGGGATAATCATCACCATAATAAACATACTCGGCGGATTCGCCATCGGCGTGTTCCAGCAGGACATGACCGTAATGGACGCTATCGGCGTATATACGATCCTGACCATCGGAGACGGCCTCGTTACCCAGATACCGGCCTTGATAGTTTCCACGTCATCCGGTCTTATCGTCACCCGTGCTACATCAGACAAGGATATGGGTTCCGATATCGCGGGGCAGTTCCTCCTTCATCCGAAAGCGTTCGCCATTGCATCCGGCGTACTTGGATGTTTCGGCGTGGTACCGGGCCTTCCGCATACAGCGTTCTTCTTCCTGGCCTTCCTCGCAGGCCTTATCGCCTACCTTACCCACCAGGCCGAGCTCGACATGATGAAGGCAAAGGAGATAGAAGAGAAAGAGAGAACCGAAGCCCCCGTTCAGGAGAAGGTGGAATCGCTCCTCCCTCTTGACGCGATGGAACTTGAGATAGGATATGAACTTATTCCGCTTGTCGACGCATCGCAGGACGGGGAACTTCTCGACAGGATAAAATCTATCCGCAGGCAGTTTGCCCTTGAGATGGGATTTGTGGTTCCGCCGCTCCATATACGCGATAACCTCCAGTTGAAACCGAATGAATACTCCATCCTGATAAAGGGTGTAGAAATAGCCAAAGGCGAGCTTTGGATGAACCACTATCTCGCAATGGATCCGGGCACCGGCGTTGAGCCTATACCGGGCACCAGGACCACCGAGCCTACATTCGGACTCCCGGCGCTTTGGATATCCGAAGGGAACAAGGAGCGGGCGAAATCGGCCGGATATACCGTTGTCGACGTTGCCACTGTGCTCACGACCCACATTAAAGAGACGATTAAGAAACATGCCTCCGAGCTTCTCGGCAGACAGGAAGTGTACAACCTCATCGAGACCTTCAAGGAACACTCACCGAAGGTCGTCGAGGATCTTGTTCCGAATGTCCTTTCACTCGGACAGGTGCAAAAGGTTCTTCAATCGCTTCTTTCTGAGGAAATTTCCGTGCGCGATCTTGGAACCATTCTGGAAACCCTTTCCGAATGGGCGCCGATAATAAAGGACAGCGACATACTCGCCGAATATGTAAGGCAGAATCTCGCAAGACCTATCACCAAACAGTTCCAGACAAGCGAAGGGAAAATACCGGTCATCGCGCTAAACAAACATATCGAAGACAACGTAGCCGATGCCGTAAAACAGACTGCTCATGGCACATATCTTGCTCTTGAACCTGACATGGCGCAAAAACTGATCGATAAAATAAAAAAGGAGATGGAGAAATTCTCACTCCTCAACTACCAGCCGATACTCCTTACCTCCCCCGGCATAAGACTGCATCTGAAACGTCTTACCGAGAGGTTCATCCCGAATCTGGTAGTGCTCTCTCATAACGAAATACTCCCCTCAGCCGAGGTTGAGACCTTATCGGTGGTGAGCGGATGAACATAAGAAAATACCGCGCCGTAGACATGAAATCGGCCATCGCCAGGATAAAGGCGGACATGGGCCCGGACGCAGTGATACTCAGCACCAAACAGGTGACCAATACCAACGGGGCGTTCGGCATTTTTGCCAGACCGCTCATCGAGATCACCGCCGCGCTCGACCCCGAAGGGAAAACCAAAAAGAGAGAAGAAAAGAATTACGGAGACGACACCTATAACGGAGAGAGCCTTAGAGAAAGCTCCCCCAGAAGGAACTCGTCATACAGAAGAAAAAGCGAGCCAGCCAGAGAAGAGAGCAAGAACGATATCGAATCGATGCTAAGCGTTCTGGAGCCGATATTCACGGAGATCACCGAGCTGAAAAGCATGGTCTCCTCCACCTCGCAGGCGGAGGCTATCGGGCGAACCGACCTGAAGAAAGCCGCAAGACTTTCTGATGAGCTTCAGGAAATGAAATCGATGTTCGGGATCATGCTGGAAGATTCGGCGTTTGTAAAAGGGCTGAACCTCGATACGAACTACCTCCTCTGCTACCGGAAAATGCTTGAGCTCGGCATTGAGCCTCAATACGCTCTCCGCCTCGTTCAAAAGGTGCGGGATAACGTTCCCGGCGGGAGGGAGATAGATATCAAAAGCATCTATTCCGAGGTGAAGAAAAACCTGGCCGAATCTCTCCTGATTGGCGAACCTATCAAACCGTATGTTGGCGGGCCAAGAGTCGTCTCCCTTATCGGACCGACAGGCGTGGGGAAAACGACCACCGTTGCAAAAATAGCCGCAGACCTCACTCTCGAAGGGAAGAAGGTCGGCCTTATCACGATAGACACTTACAGGATCGCGGCGGTTGAACAGCTTAAAATTTACGCGGGGATACTGAACATACCTCTAGAAGTGGTTCTGACGCCGGATGAACTCGCTACCGCCATTTCGGACTTCTCGTCAAAGGATGTCATCATTATCGATACAGCGGGGCGGAGCCAGCGCGACAGCGAAAAGCTCGACGAACTCTCTTCGTTCCTCTCAGTAAGCGACCTCATCGAAAACTACCTGGTGCTGAGCGCGTCGTCCGACAGCGCGGTGCTCGACCAGTCGATAAACAATTTCGGCACTATCCCCATCACTGGGCTGATCTTCACGAAAATGGACGAGACCCTCAAGCCGGGGGTGGTAATTTCGCAGAACTTCAAAACAGGGTTGCCGATAACCTATTTAACGAATGGACAAAAAGTTCCGGAAGACATTGAAAAAGCTACTGCCGGAAGCATTGCCGACTCAATTTTTTCTAAAGATTGATTTACATTAACATGATAATTTTGGGAGAATAACAGTATGGATCAGGCGGGAACGTTAAGAAAAATGGCAACCAGCGCCGAAGAAGCCGGAACTGAAAAACAGCATATCAAAGGGATTGCTGTTGCCAGCGGTAAAGGTGGCGTGGGGAAAACCAACATAGTGGCAAACACCGCCTTCGAACTTTGCCGCAAGGGGAAAAAGGTGCTCGTGTTCGACGCCGATATGGGACTCGGCAATATCCATATCCTCCTCGGCCTCGCGCCCAAATATAACATCGGCCACGTCCTTACAGGCTCGAAAAAACTGCGCGACATCCTCGTTGAGGGGCCGGGCGGGATCGCTATCCTTCCCGCATCCACGGGAAATAAGAAATACAGCGAAATAACAACTGAAGAAAAACTCGTACTTAAAACAGAGCTCGAGATCCTGCAGAAGGAGTTTGACTACATAATCTTCGACATCGGCGCGGGGATATCGGCAAACGTCATGTTCTTCTGCTCTGCCGTTGAAGATGTCGTGGTTATCGCCACTCCGGAGCCGACATCATTCTCCGATGCGTACGCAATCATGAAGGTTCTTTCGCGGGACTACCTCGTAAAGAAATTCAAGCTCCTCGTGAACATGTGCTACTCGCGAAAAGAGGCTATAAGCATCTTCCAGAGGCTCGTTATGGTCGCCGACAAATTCGGACTCGGCATCAAGATCGATTTTCTCGGCCATATCATAGACGATGATTCAGTCAGCAAGGCCGTAAGGAAACAGCAGCTGGTCTGCAACACCTTCCCGAACTCGGAATCTAGCAAATGCATCATAAACATCGCCGATACGCTTGAGAAGACCTTGACCGGCGGCGAAATAAGCTGGGCAAACGTTTTTAACGGTAGTGAATAATGACCGGATATATCAAAAAAATCCCTGTCGCGGTATCGATGATATTCTTCTCGGTTGCCGCGTTCACCGCGCTCCTGTTCGGTTCCGATATCGGAGCTGCGCTCTACAAGGGGTTCATAGCGTCTGTGATCTCATTTATATTCGCAGTACCGCTCGCATACGTCCTTTTTGAAGAGAAAATACCTGAACCGACACCCCCGGAAGGACTTGAAAAGCTCGCCGAAAAATTCAAAAGGAAAGAATATCCCGAATAGCGTTCCAGAATCCCAGTCTCACCTCCCCATTCCCCCGCACCGATAATCGTTTTAATTGCCTGAAAAATTTGGTATAAAAGTTATGGGGAAACAGAGGTCTAACTATATGAAAATCGAAGAGAAACTAACTGCGTTCAGTTTGCCGGACGTAAGCGGCGAAACTGTATCGACAGACGACCTGGCTGGCAGGGAACTGCTTGCCGTCATATTCGGCTGTAATCACTGCCCTTACGTCAAGGCATACCTCGACCGTATCATACAGATCGAACAGAACTACCGCGACAATGGCCTTGAAATACTGATGATAAATCCGAATAATGAAGAGACTTATCCCGCAGACTCCTTTGAAAACATGAAGGCCCTTGCGAAGGAAAAAGATTTCAAATTCCGGTATCTCCGCGACGAAACCGCCGGCGTCGCCCGGCAGTTCGAGGCAAAAGTAACGCCTGAAGTATACCTCTTCGATAAGAGCCGGGTACTGCGCTACAAGGGGAGGATCGACGACTGCTGGCACAGCCAGAAAGGTGTTCGGAAGCACGACCTGATCCACGCGCTCGACGATCTCATCGCGAACCGCGAGGTTGGGGTAAAATCCACCACCCCCATCGGATGCACCATCAAGTGGCCCTGAGCCTGGGGCAAATCATCTCCTCCCCAGGAAGCTGACAGCATCCCCTTCTTCCCTGATCTCGCCGTCCCGTGGTTGCAATTGCGAAAAGCCCGCTGGCGCCATTGACTATCCTCCCCGATAGTATTACGATTTAGACGGAAATAATACTGACGGGAGAAAACGTGGACAAACTCGAAAGACTCAGCTTCTCGATAGAAAAAAAACTTCTCGGCAGGTTCGAAAAACTTTTCAAACAGAGCGGGTACGAAAACCGCTCCGAATTCATAAGGGACATGATCCGGGAAAAAATCGTCAGCGAAGAGTGGGAGAAAAACGAAGAGGCGCTCGGAACCATCACCCTCGTATACTCCCACCACGGCAATACGCTCAGCAAAAAGCTCACCTCGCTTCAGCACAAATACCACTCCGCAATCATGGTCTCAACGCATCTTCACCTCGACAGTCATCTCTGCGCCGAAACTATCATCGTGAAAAGCAAGGCGGACACGATAAGGGAGATAAGGAATATGCTGGCAAGCCAGAAAGGGGTGTACCACGCCTCGCTCTCATTGAGCTCCACCGGAAAAAAACTGGCCTGAGCGGGAGAGAGAGATGCATATCCCCGACGGATTTATTAACGGGCCGATCACTCTAGGCGGCTTCGCGGTTACGGCGGCTGTCTGCGGCGTTGCTATCGCTAAGGCAAACAGGGAGATGGAGGAAAAGGACCTTCCCCTACTGGGGGTCTGCGCTTCGTTCGTCTTCGCTTCTCAGCTCTTCAACTTCCCGGTCGCGATAGGCATATCGGGACACTTTCTCGGCGCGCTCCTTGCCGCTCTTCTTCTCGGCCCGCTCAACGCCGTTCTGGTAATGGCGGTCGTCCTCACTATCCAGTCGCTGTTATTTGCCGACGGCGGCGTGACGGCGCTCGGTATCAACATCTTCAATCTCGGCATTGTCGGAGGCGCAGCGGCCTATCTCGTGTTCCGCATCTTTTCGCTCATCCTTCCGAAAACCTCGAGGGGCTTCTACCTCTCTGCCGGGATAGCGTCGTGGTTTTCCGTCGTCGGCGGCGCCTCGCTCTGCGCCGTGGAGCTTTCGCTATCCGGCGTGCTTCCATTCGACTCCGCCTTCCCAGCCATCACGGGTGTTCACGCGATCATCGGCATCGCCGAAGGGATCATCACCACTACCGTTCTCTCGGCGATCATTGCTTCAAGACCCGATATCGTGAGGGGGTGGAGGCTCCATTACGGCAACGTACAGGTCATGCATGAAAAGGGGGTCGAAGCGCATTGAAAAGATTTTATTTCGCCGCGATTGCCGTGTCGCTCCTGATAGCATTCACGGCAACCTACTTTGCATCCACCTCCCCCGACGGCCTGGAAAAATATCTCTACGGCGAAATGTCCGCCGTCAGCGAAGAGCAGGACGAAAAAACGACAGCAGGGGGAGCGGTTGCCGGGACACTAGCCGTCCTTGCAATTACATTCACACTCGGAAGGCTTATCCTCGGATTCCGGCGAAACGGAAAGAGGGGGAAAAGAAATTGAGCCACCACTTCTTTGAAAAATATTCCGGCATAGACAGCAGACTTCACCGTCTCGATCCCCGATCAAAGATACTCGCTTTCATACCGCTTCTCGCTCTCTGCGCAAATACTCCCGGTCAGCTCCATATCGCGTTTGCCGGTTATATCGCTCTCCTGCTGGCGCTTGCGTATATCTCCAACATCCCTGCACTATTCCTTGCTTCACGCATGATCGTCATCGCACCGCTCATTCTCATGGCCGGAGTTTTCCTCCCCTTCTCTGAAAACAGTGTGCCGGGTATCGAACTCTTTACCGCCCTTCTCCTGAAATCCGGGACCGCGGTTTTTTGTGCGATACTCCTTATCTCCACCACCCCGTTTTCGGAAATACTTGGAGCGCTTGAGCGGCTCGGCATCCCTCGGCTCTTTATCTCCATCACCTCCTTTACCTATCGCTATGTTTTCCTCATCGCCGAGGAGGCCGGGAGAATGAAAAGCGCATCAACAGCGAGGGGGGGCTTCAGCGGAAAAAGGATCGCCCGATTGAAGGGTATCGGTCACGCGGTGGCAAGCCTTCTGATACGGAGTTTCGAAAGGGCGGAAAGAATTTTCCTCGCCATGCTGGCGAGGGGATATTCGGGCGCAACGCCCAGCGGAAACACAAAACAGGGGATGCGCGCCAGCGACTACCTCTTCCCCCTGTTCGTGATCGCGTATGGTTCGCTCCTGAGGATATACGGATGAACGGAGATAGAAACTACATCCCCGCGGTAGAGTTCAATAACGTAAGCTACTCCTACCCCGACGGAGCGATGGCGCTGTCTGAAATATCGCTGACCATTTATCAGGATGAGCGGGTCGCCATACTCGGTGCCAACGGAGCGGGAAAATCTACCCTCCTTCTCCATATGAACGGCCTCATTAAGAGCGAAGGCAACGTTTCCGTTTTCGGCGTCCCTGTTGTAAAGAAGAATCTCCCGGCAATCCGTCGGCAGGTCGGCTACCTTTTCCAGAATCCGGACGATCAGCTCTTTTGCCCGACGGTCTACGAAGATGTGGCGTTTGGGCCTAGGAACAGCGGCGTCAATGAGGAGGATATCGCTGAACTTGTCAGGGAGAGCCTGGCATCAGTGGGGTTGAACGGCGCGGGGGCGCATCCCCCTTTCCATCTGAGCCTCGGGGAGAAAAAGCGGGCGGCTATCGCCACACTCCTGGCGATGAAACCGAAAATCCTCGCGCTCGATGAACCTACCGCCTCGCTTGACCCGCGGGGAAAGAGGGAGATATCCGCGCTTCTGGAAAAGATAGGAGGGACGCAAGTCTTCGTAACGCACGATCTTGATCTCGCGCGAAAGAGTTGCCAGCGGACAATCATCCTCTACAAGGGGCGTGTGAAGTTGGACGGCCCCACTGAAGATGTTTTAAAGGACCGTCAGCTCCTAATTGAAACCGGCCTGGCATGATAAGCAACCCTTCCCTCCACTTTTGCGCATAAGCGCAAAGAGGGAATTGAACCATCTACAAACATAAACGGCTTGTAGCACCTCCTTATCTGGAGGATCTAGCCTTGCCCTTATGGTGTATCCTGCGGTTCTACTTAAGGCTCTTGTGCGTACCGTCGCAGAAGGGTGGGGTCTTCGTATGTTTGCACATGCAGAGGGCGGCTGTGCGCTTCTCCGGCACATTGAATTCGACCGGCGAAAATCCCGTCCCCTTATGCGAGCCATCGCAGAACGGCTGATTCTTCGACTTTCCGCACGCGCACCAGTAGTGTTTGCCCGCTTCCAATTCGATTACCTTTGGCGATCTTCCAGCTATAGTCGGTTCACCCATTGCTCTTCTCCTTTTGAACTAATATTTCGTTGATGAATTGATTTCAATATTCAATATAGCACATCGTTAGTATTGCGGGAATGGTTGTTGCCGTTTCAATCTCCGTTTCGCCTCCATATCCGCCCAGTGAAAATGTTATAATCAGTACAGAAAGAGGAAAAAGAGCATGAAAAAAGTCGAACACCTCTCCCCCGAAATGATATCCGGACGTTCAAGATCGATCCCTAAGAGAAGGGTGCACAAGGTGATGCATCTTCACCCGGAAGGGTTGAAAGGTAAATTGAGAATCGCCCGGAATCCTCTCATACCGAGAGCGTTGCGGGGAAAATAGATTTACCGTTTTATCCTTGCTTACTGCCGGATTAAAGAAGCGGTCATGCGCGGCGGGTGGGACAGGTGCAAATCCCCCCAGCTTAAAGGCGGAGGAGTATAGAGCCCCAGGTGAAGCCGCCGCCGAAGGTGACGAAAAGGACGAGGTCCCCCTTCTTTACCCTCCCCTCCTCGATGGCTTCATCAAGCGCGATCGGGATAGATGCCGCCGCAGTGTTTCCGTACTTCTGGATGTTCACGAAACATTTCGACTCTTCTATACCTAGCTGTTTCGCGACCTGCGCGATGATCCTGGTATTTGCCTGATGAGGTATTACAAGATCGATATCGGAAACCGAAAGGCCTGCTTCTTGGAGCGTCGCCTGCGCGGCGCTTATCATGCTCTTTACCGCGACCTTGAATGTCCCCTGCCCGTTCATCGTAAGGCAGTATTTCTTTTCGCTTATCAGGTCCGGCGTAAATCTCCTCGCGCTCCCGCCGCCGACCGCGCTGAGGAAATCGGATTTACTGCCGTCGGAATAGATGTGCGTTGAAAGTATGCCGGACTTCCCCCCTTTGCCGTCCGCTTTCAGCACGACCGCGCCGGCGCCGTCGCCGAAAAGAACACAGGTCGTTCTGTCCTCCCAGTCGAGAATGCTTGAATATATCTCCGAGCCTATCACGAGGGCGTTTTTGAAAAGTCCCGATTTTAAATACTGGACAGCCGTCGCTAGCGAGAATGTGAATCCCGAACAGGCTGCGAGGAGATCGAATGCAACCGCGTTTGTAGCGTTTATCTTTGCTTGCACGAAGCAGGCCGTGGAGGGGAAGAGCATGTCGGGGGTGGATGTACCGACGATTATCAGTTCAATATCCTTTGCCTTCAGCCCTGCCGCCTTGATGGCGTCCCTTGCCGCGGGCGCCGCCAGATCCGAAGCGCAGACCTCCTTTTCGGCGATCCTCCGCTCTTTTATCCCGGTGCGCTCGACGATCCACTCGTCGGAAGTATCAACGATCTTCGCGAGGTCGTGATTCGTCATCACCCGTTCGGGGAGGAACCGCCCGGTGCCGGCAATATACGGTTTCAAGAGTTATTCCTTTTTTTCCAGTTCATCGGCAGCAGCCGCAATGTCAAGATTTGCAAAAATGCCTTCGTGGTTCTCCATCGCCTTTTCTATCGCGATATTCCTCTCCATCCCTTCGCGTATCTTGTCGTTCACGCCATTCTTCACGAACGCCTCCGCGTGCTTGATCGCGTTTTTAATCGACTTCGCCTTTGAGGAGCCGTGACAGATAAAGACCGTGCCGTTTAGCCCGAGAAGGGGCGCTCCGCCGTATTCGTGATAATCTATCCTCCTTTTGAACTCCTCAACATAGGGCTTCACGAGGAGGTATCCCAGCTTGCTTCGCCAGTTGGTTGCGAAAAGATTTTTCAGCGCCTTGGTAAACATCTCGGCCACCGATTCGCTCACCTTCAGGGTGATGTTCCCTACGAACCCGTCGCAGACTATAACATCGGCAGTGCCGCGATAGACTTCCTTTGCTTCCACGTTGCCCATGAAATTTATGGAACTCTGCCGCAACATCTCGCCGGTAAGTTTCGATATCTCGTTCCCCTTCCCTTCCTCCTCGCCGATATTCAGCAGGCCGGTTATCGGGGATTTTTTCTCAAGCACGTGCGAAGCGTAAACGGAGCCCATAATGCCGAACTCGAACAGGGCCTGCGGTTTACAGTCCACGTTTGCCCCCGCGTCAAGAAGTACCGACCACCCCTTCTGGGTAGGGAGAAGCACGGTAATCGCGGCCCTGCTTATTCCCGGTATCAGCCTGAGGACAAGGGTTCCATGCGCCATGACGGCGCCTGTGTTTCCCGCGCTTACGAAGGCGGCCACCTTCCCCTCCTTGACGAGTTTTACCCCGACCATTATGGAGGAATCCTTTTTCTTGCGGTAGGCGACAGATGGGGATTCGCTCATCCCCACTACTTCGGAAGCGTGGACTATCTCTATGGGAAGCGAGGCGGTATCATGCTTTTTCAGTTCCGCCTCTATAACATCCTTCGGGCCGACAAGTGTGATCTTCGTGCCGTATTCACGCGCCGCCAGGACAGAACCTTCAACAATCTCTCCAGGGGCGTTGTCGCCGCCCATGGCATCGACGGCGATTTTCATTTATACGTCTTCTACCGCGATTACTTCCTTATCGCCATACATTCCGCAACGAGGGCATACATGGTGCGGCATCTTCGTCTCCTGACAGTTCGGGCAGACCGAATAATTCGGCTGACTTACCTTGTCATGCGAACGCCGCATTCCGCGTTTGCTCCTGCTGGTTTTCTTTTTTGGTACCGGCATTTTCCTATCCTTTCAATTTTCCAGTTTATCTTTCAACTTCTGCAAAACGGAGAGCCTTGCGTCTACTTCCCTTTCGGGACATTCGCAACTTGACTCGTTCCTGTCAATCCCGCACTTCGGGCAGAGACCCTTGCACTCTTCCTTGCATAACTGCTTCAATGGTATCGCAAAAATCATGTTATCACGAATAAGCGTCGAAACTTCCAACTTGTCGTTTTCGTAAACATACGAATCGACGTCTATTATTTCATCGCCCGCGCCCCCTTCGCCAACCGGCAGGAAGGTCGCGCCCAATTTTACGTCCAGTGTGTACTCATACTCTTTCAGACATCTGCCGCACTCCAGCCTGACTGTTCCAGAAGTTTTTCCGGTGACGAAATAGCTCTCGCCAGTCTGGCTGATATGGAGATTCGCCTCCATATCGCCAACTGCGTCTATTCCGTCGCTCGGCTCGAAAAAATCTGCGAATGCGCGCTTGACGTCGAGATCCAGTCCCGTAACCGGGTCAATATCGCGCAATTCAACGATAATTTCCATAGCTCCTGCCTGCCTGACTGATGCGATCAACAATTATCTGCTCTTCCAGTTTAAATAAGAACCGGCGCAATGACCAGCGAAACAATCGCCATCAGCTTGATAATGATGTTCATAGCCGGGCCGGATGTATCCTTGAAAGGATCTCCAACGGTATCCCCGATAACTGCGGCCTTGTGCGCTTCGGATCCCTTTCCGCCGTGGTTCCCTTTTTCGATATACTTTTTCGCGTTATCCCATGCACCTCCGGCATTTGCCATAAGGAGAGCAAGGAATACGCCCGTAATCGTCGAACCGGCCAGCATTCCGCCAAGAGCTTCCTTACCAAAAACCAAACCGATCAAGAGCGGAGTAGATACGCCGATAACGCCCGGAAGCACCATCTCACGTAAAGCCGCCTTGGTGGATATCTCAACGCACCTTGCTGAGTCAGGTTTTCCTGTACCTTCCATTAGACCCGGTATCTCGCGGAACTGCCTTCGGATCTCTTCAACCATCGCCATCGCCGCTTTGCCGACTGATGTCATGGTAAGCGCGGCAATAAGGAACGGCACTATTCCGCCGAGGAACATTCCAACAACAACAGTCGGGGAGAGGAGGTTGATCGATTCCAGTCCGACGACTTTCGCGTAGGCTGAGAAGAGGGCCAATGCTGTCAACGCCGCGGAACCGATGGCGAATCCCTTTCCGATAGCGGCGGTCGTGTTGCCGATAGCGTCGAGCGAATCGGTGATCTTCCTTGTATCGGCTCCCAGTCCGGACATTTCCGAAATACCACCTGCGTTGTCGGCAATCGGCCCGTAGGCGTCCACGCTCATCGTAATGCCGACCGTCGCGAGCATTCCAACAGCGGCAAGGCCTATGCCGTAAAGACCCGCAAGAGAAGCCGCGCCGAATGTAGCGAGCGCTATTATCACTATCGGCATTGCCGTGCTTTCAAGGCCGATGGCAAAACCTGTGATGATCGTCGTCGCCGCTCCGGTCATGCTTGAATTCGCGATCCTCTTAACCGGCCCGAACATGCCGGTATAGTATTCGGTGATAAGCCCTATGGAAACGCCGGCAACCGTTCCGAGAACAAGCGCCCAGAAAATACCTATCGGAAGGTTCAGCCCGACGACAATGAATCTCGAAACTATGAGAAGGAGTATGGCCGCCAGTATGGTGGTATAGCGCAACACGCTCTCTGCACCCGCTTTTTCAAAAACCTTCATGCTTGCAAGACCGATTATGGATGCAAGAAGTCCCGCCATTACTACCAGCATCGGTAGCATTACATGCGGCATGGACTGCATCGCCGCTCCGAGAGCGATGGTTGCGATAACGGAACCGACATACGATTCGAAGATATCAGCGCCCATGCCCGCGGTATCGCCCACGCAGTCGCCTACGTTGTCCGCAATAACGCCGGGATTTCTTGGGTCGTCCTCAGGGATACCTGCCTCTACCTTGCCGACAAGGTCGCTCCCTACGTCCGCCGCCTTTGTGTAAATACCGCCGCCGATACGGGCAAACAGCGCGATGGAGCTACCACCCATAGCGAATCCGCTCAAGTGGGAGATATTCTCAAAATCGCCGTACAGGATAAGGAATGTTCCGACTCCAAGAAGACCGAGGCTGGCAACGGTAAGACCCATGACAGCACCGCCCGAGAAAGCTATCTCGAACGCTTTCTCCGCCCCCTTTTTGTTTGCCGCTTCGCACGTTCTTACGTTTGCCCTTGTTGCCGCCTGCATGCCGATAAAACCGGCAAGCATCGAGCTAAGCGCTCCCGCCAGAAAGGCGTATGCGGTCTTATCCGCGATGAAAACAAAGAGAAGACCGAATACTATAACTATGAATACGGCTATCCGGATGTACTCGCTTTTAAGAAATACCATCGCGCCTTCGTGGATGGCATCCGAAATGTCTATCATCTTCTGATTGCCAGGCGATTGCCTGTTAATCATCATGAAAAGAGCCAACGCTACAAAAAGTCCCAGTACACCAAATAGTGGCGCGTAATTTGCCCAGCTTTCCATATAATCTCCCTGTAATCTCCCTAAAAGTTAAAAATCATCTGATAACAATCTTCTATAGATTGAGTAACCAAAACCTTTTCATCATTTCCAAACGGCGACAGCACATAATCGGCGGTGTCGACCCCTTTCGGCGGTCTTCCAACGCCAATGCGGAGACGCCTAAAATCTCGCGTCCCGATTTCGTCAATTATGGAGGCGATGCCGTTATGCCCTCCGGTTCCGCCTGTTTTCTTCTCCTTAACCTTGCCGAGCGGGATATCAACGTCGTCATGAACAACGGTTATATCCTCCGGCTTCAGTGAAAAATGCCCCATTAGGCCGCGCACCGCTATGCCGCTTCTGTTCATATATCCCTGGGGTTTAGCCAGAACAATTTCCTCGCCATCCCTTTTAAAAACCCCGACAAGGGAATTCTTGATCTTGCTCCTCAGCTCGGCGCCGTTCTCGCGTCCGATATAATCTACCGCCATGAAGCCGACGTTATGCCTCGTTGACGAGTAGTTCGCACCCGGATTGCCTAGACCAACAAACAATTTCACATTCCTGTTTCAGCAGAGTTATTTTTCTCTCAGGGCCGTTACTTCTTCTTCTCTTCTCCGCCAGCCGCTTTGGCGCCAGCCGCCGGAGCCGCCGCTTTTGCGCCCTCTGCGTTTGCTGTATCGCCCTCTTTACCGCCCGGTCCCTGTTTTGGAGGAGCGATCGAAACAAGCGGGGTATCTCCGCTGTCAAGCGCCTTGATCCCTTCAGGCAGCGAAATGGTCGAGATCGTAAGCTTCTGATCGATATCAAGTTCGGAGATGTTTACTTCAACGGAAACCGGCATCGACTCCGGGATCCCTTCGAGCGTTATCTTGTCGTGATGCACGCGGAGAATACCACCTTTGATCTTTACCCCCATTGCTACACCCTTGAAGATAACCGGCACCGATTTGACCAGCGGTTTTTTAATATCTATCTGAAGGAAATCGGCATGGAAGATCGTGTCGTTAAGCGGATGATACTGCAGTTCCTGGAGCAGCGCATGCCATGATGTTCCGCCGTCGAGACCAAGCTTGAGGATAACGCTTTTCCCGCTCGCTCCCGATAGGGCGCGAAATACTTCCTTGGAACTTACGGCGAGTTTTTCCTTCAAGCCGCCGCCATAGATTATCGCCGGCATAAGCCCTTTCTTCCTGAGGGTCCTGGAAGCCTTCTTTCCTTTATCGGTTCTTTTTTCAACTTTCAATTCAACAATATCCATTGTGATCTCCCTTAAATGATCAAATTTTAATATTCAAAAAGACTGCTTACCGATTTTGCCAGGTGGATTCTTTTTATCGCCTCGGCAAAAACTTCCGATATATCCAGCACTTTTAGTTTTTTACATTTCTCAACATGGGCTTCCTGCCCGATAGTGTTGGTCGTTATCAGTTCCGTTATCGGCGATCCGTTGATCCTCTCAATCGCCTTCCCCGAAAGCACAGCGTGCGAACAGCATGCCCTTACGGACGCCGCTCCGGCATCCAGAAGAGCGTTCACCCCTTCGGTGAGGGTTCCGGCGGTATCCACCATATCGTCCACGATTATCGCATCCATCCCTTTAACATTTCCTATTATATTCATCGCCTTCGCCACATTCTTCCCTTCACGGCGTTTGTCGATGATACCGAGCCCGCAATCAAGCTTTTTGGCAAAAGCCCTCGCGCGTTCGACGCCTCCGGCGTCCGGCGAAAACACGACCCTCTCATTCTTGAAATCGATGCTGTTTATATATTCTATAAGAACCGGGGAACCGTACAGATGGTCAACCGGCTTATCAAAGAATCCCTGTATCTGCCCGGCATGGAGATCCATGAACAGGGCGCGATCCATACCCGCCTGGCATATGATGTCGGCAACGAGGCGCGCGCTTATCGGCGTTCGGCTCTGAACCTTTCGATCCTGCCTGGCGTATCCGAAATAGGGCATAACCGCGGTTATCCTCCTCCCGGAGGCCCGCTTCACTGCATCTATCAGGAGGAGAAGCTCCATCAGGTTGTCGTTAACGGGTGTATTTGTCGACTGGATTATGAACACATCCCCGCCGCGTATATTTTCTTTTATCTGACAAAAAATCTCGCCATCCGAGAAATTGGAGATCTCACATTCAATGAGCGGCACACCAATTCCAGCGGCAATTCCTTCTGCCAACTTGATATTGGACCTGCCGGCTATTAGTTTTGGCCCGTCGACATTCATAAAATCTGGTATCCCGCTATAAAAAACATCAATTTTGGCTGGGGTGGTAGGATTCGAACCTACGAATGCAGGTACCAAAAACCTGTGTCTTACCGCTTGACGACACCCCAAGAGCTAACAATCGCCCTTAATAATAACGCTATAAAAGCCTTAAATAATAACAGACTTGCAAACAGTGTCAAATTAAATTGACAAAACCCGGTTCAGGCGTAATTTTGCGGTTTGGACAATAGACAAAAATCTGCTAAATTATTGTTTTAAGAACACTTATTATATTTATCCTGTATGCCGAAGAGAATGAGAGAATGGAAATTCATGACCGGATCATAAAAAGCTGCAAGAACGAGGACCCAAACGTTCGCAGGGCCTCGGCAGTAGCCCTTGGAAATATGGGAATTACACAGGCAAAAGGACCTTTGGCCGCTCTTTTAAAGGATAAATTCCCGGTGGTCAAGGAAGCCGCCATCTACGCTCTTTCGAAGCTGAACGCAGTGGAGGTAGTGGAACATCTCACAGCGATTCTCAACCCGGAAGACGGCGATGTCAGAAAAGCCATCCTGCAGACCGTCTCCTCCAAGACCCCTCCACAGGACCAGAAAAGCGAAGAAGAGGCCGCGATGGGGCTTACACCTGAAAAACTACTTGAACAATGGAAGGTGAAGAGGGCCGCGGCGCTTGCTCTTTGCAAGCTCAACCCGGATATTGCCGTTTCGCCGTTGATTGCGGCCCTTGCCCACGAAAATATCAACGTGAAAATAGCCTCAATAACCGGGCTTGGAAACATGGAATCGCAGGTCGCGGGGCCGAAACTTCTCGAACTGATAAAGAGCGAAGCGTGGGAGGTGCGCAAGGCAGTGGCAACGGCGCTTGGCAAGATCAAATACGAACCGGCCATTGATTCGATCGTTGAACTGCTTAAAGATTCGCGCTTCGCGGTAAGAATTGAAGCAATAATCGCGCTTAACCACTTTAAAACGCTCGATATCCTGGGACCCCTCTCAAACGTAATTAGCGAAGACGACAACGTGGACGTAAAACGGACCGCGGTGATCGCGCTTGGCAACCTTCAGACGGAGTACGCCATACCGTCGCTGACACAGGCATGTTCAGATCCCGCGTGGCAGGTAAGGAAGGCGGCTGTCACCGCGCTGGCTTCGCTAAAGTTCCCGCAAGTCCTTGATCCGCTGGTCGTCGCGCTAACCGATGAAAACGAGGAAGTGAGCCATGTGGCGGCTCTCGCCTACCCGAAGGTCGCCGCCGCCCTGGAATCCTCAATGTAAGATGAGACCATCTCCATTTTTAAACGGCGGAGTAAATATTAGAAAGTCCGGCTTTCTTCCGGACGGGAAAGACCCTGCCTGGCAGGGATAATATCCAATGGCAAAGAAACATAAAACCGAACTTGACGTCGACCCCACTTCCATACCGGTCACAGAAGAAGAAAAAGTCGAGGAGGCCCCCAAACCCTCTCCTGTCAAATTTGAGGCCGGAGGAGGAGGAGGAGGAGAAGAAGAAGAAGAAGACGAGGTAAAACCGAAAAGAAAACTTACCAGAAAGGCGATCATCATTCTTGCTGTCGGCATCAGCGGATTTCTCTCCCTGATAGCAACGATCGTGGCGGGATATTTCTACTTTTCAAAGGAAGAGGAACCCGTTATACAGCAGATCGAGGAACCCGCAAAGCCCGAGCCTGTGCAGAAAACTCCAGTCACATTCGAAAAGATGATCAATCTCAGCCTTGAACCGTTCATAATCCCTATTGAAAAAAATGGGGAAAAACGTTTATGGCGCATAGCATTCTCCATACAGCTTAGCAACGAAGAGACTATCGACGAGATTGAGGAGAACTCCTCCATCATACGCGAAGCTATATTCCTGTTTCTCACGACGCATAACATAGAGGACTTCTCAGACCTGAAGAAAAGGCCACGCACCATCTACGATATGGAGATCCTTCTCGACAGGTCCCTGCAGTCAGGGAGAGTGAAAAGCATAACGATAACCGAATTCAATATCATGTAGTTTCGGGGAAGGCTCCGAAACCGCTTATCTCACTATCTCCGTTCCGATACCCTTGTCGGTAAATATCTCAAGCAATACGGAGTGCTTCACCCTTCCGTCGATGATATGGGTTTTCTTTACGCCGGCATCAAGCGCCCTAAAACAGCTTTTCACCTTGGGCAGCATCCCCCCCTTGATAACCCCCTTTTCGATAAGCTCTTCCACTCGGCTTTCATTCAGATGGCTCAACAGCTCCTTGTCGGAGCCGAGTATCCCCCTTTCGTCCGTAAGAAGGACAAGCTTTTCCGCCTTCAGCGCGGCGGCTATCTCCCCCGCTACCGTATCGGCGTTGATATTGTAGGTCTCCCCTTTCGAGCCTACCCCTACCGGCGCTATGACCGGGATGAAATTGTCCTTGTCGATGGTCTCAAGTATCTCCTTGTTTATCTTCGTCACCTTGCCGACCATTCCGATGTCGATTATCTCCGGCCTGTCGACGTCCGCCGTCCGCTTTTCAATAAGCATCTTTTCGGCTTCTATCAGGCGGCCGTCCTTCCCGCTCAATCCGACGGCGCGCCCACCTTCGCTCGACAACAGCGAAACTATCTCCTTGTTCACCTTCCCGACGAGAACCATCTCAACCACGTCGATAGTCTCGCCGTCCGACACCCTGTGCCCGTCCACGAACCGCGTCGGTATCCCCATCTTTTCGAGGGTCTTCCCTATCTGCGGACCGCCGCCATGAACGACCACCGGATTTATTCCAACAAGTTTGAGAAGAGCCACGTCGCGGGCGAAGCCCTCTTTCAGCCCCTCTTCCACCATCGCGGATCCGCCGTACTTTATGACTACCGTCTTCCCGCTGTACTGCCGTATATATGGAAGCGCCTCTATAAGGACAGCCGCCTTCCCTATCAATTCATTCAGATTCAGTTCACTCATCAGCGCAGTATACACCGCAAACAGTTCGTCTTGCATCCGGAAGAGTGAACATCTCCCACTTCCCCATGCCTCTTCGCCAACATCTCGCGGGGGCTATCCTCCCCCCCTCCTCTTCCTTGCGTGCGGGTGGGCGCTGTCGTATACGTTCATGAGCCTCTCTATCCCTACATGCGTGTACTTCTCCGTGGTGCCAAGCGATGAGTGACCGAGCAGTTCCTGAATGGCGCGGAGATCGGCCCCTCCGTTCAGCATATGCGTCGCGAATGTGTGGCGTATCATGTGGGGGGTGAGGCGCTTTATTATACCCGCCCTGATGCCGTGCTTCACCACCACCTCGTAGGTCTGCCTCATCGAGAGCCTCTTTTTCAGTCTGGAGTAAAAGAGCGGGCCGCTATCCTTCCCGTTGCTTTTCATCAGCTCCCTTATCGCAACAGCCGCCTTTTTGCCGACCGGGATGATCCGCTCCTTGCTCCCCTTACCCATCACCCGGACAAGATTGCCGGTGAGGTCCACATCCTCGGCATTCAATCCCTGCAGTTCGGCGATGCGTAGCCCGCTCGAATAGAAGAGCTCAAGCATCGCGCGGTCGCGGAGCATCGTCGGCGATCCTTTGTCGGCGCTATCCATTAGCGCGAACGCTTCATCCACAGAGAGGAACTTCGGCATCTTCTTCGGTTTCTTCGGGAGCGGGACAGCCTCCGCGATGTTCTTCTCCACCATCCCTTCGCGCGCGAGATAGCGGAAGAAGGCGCGGAGAGCGGAGAGCTTTCTCTCTATGGACGACGGCGCGAGTTTTTTTCTATGAAGCTCCGCCACGAAAGAGCGTACCGCGATAACCTCCATCTTCTCGAAATCTATCGCGCCGGAAGTCCCCTTTTTTTCAACCAGCGGACTTTTGAAAGCGAACTCGGCGAACTGCGCGAGATCCTTTCCGTACGCCTTGGAAGTTTTCGGGGAGAACCCTTTCTCTATGGAGATATGCGTCAGGAATTTTTCAATCTCTTTTGGAATTTTTACCTGTTCCACAGGAACAGTTTAGGACCAGACCCGGCAACTATCAAGAGTGATCGGTCTTCATGCTCATACCTGCCACCCCCGCGTATGCGGGGATCCAGATATCACTATCCCGCCGCTCTTGGTTCCCTTCTTGTCACCCCCGCGTATGCGGGGATCCAGATATCACTATCCCGTCGCTCTTGGTTCCCTTCTTGTCATCCCCACGGAAGCGGGGATCCAGATATCACTATCCCGTCGCTCTTGGTTCCCTTCTTGTCATCCCCGCGTATGCGGGGATCCAGATATCACTATCCCGTCGCTCTTGGTTCCCTTCTTGTCACCCCCGCGTATGCGGGGATCCAGATATCACTATCCCGTCGCTCTTGGTTCCCTTCTTGTCATCCCCGCGTATGCGGGGATCCAGATTTCTAGCATTGGCGGCGTACACACTGCGAAAATAATTCCGATGCTATCGGGAGAAGAGGAATTAAATGTGCAATACGGTACAAAATTGTATAATTCTCAGCAATGGCTGAAATCGACACAGAAAAGCTGAACAGACAGTGGAAACCGGAGGAAGTTTCCAGGAGTGACCTTCGCCTATTCATTTTAGTAGTGATAGGTTTATCTGAAATCTTTTTATTATCAATTTTTATGGCGGCTACGTCGCCTTTGGAATTTATAGAAAAAAACCCTGCCTTCTCCGACATTTTCAAGAACATCCTGCCTCTTATCCTTGCCGCGCCGATAGCGCTCCCTATCTGGTACTGGCGGGATCAGAACAAGAAGGCCGATATACAGAACGCCAGAGAGGACCTTATCCAGAAGGATTTTCACGAAATACAGAAGTGGGCAGTTGGATTGGGTGGCGACAAAAATGAAACCTTGCAGATTGCCGCCATTCATCAACTGAAACCGTTTGCCGTCGGCATACATGGGGAGAGATTCCAGAGGCCAGCATATGAAATATATTTCTCCCTTCTCCAGTCATGGCCGGAGGAAGAGGTGAATGACGAGACAGTGGTTCCAAACCATATACTGGCCATCCACACCGTCTTCCGCGAAGAGGGGAGCAAAATCACAAAAAAGATGAACAGAATAAACCTGGCAAAGGCAGATCTTTCAGGTGCGGATCTCAGCGGTGTCAACCTCGCAGAAGCCAATCTGCAATCGGCAGAACTATTCAGAGCCAACCTGCAATCGGCAAACCTTATGCTTGCCAACCTGCAATCGGTTAATCTTGCTCATGCCAACCTGCAATCGGCAGACCTATCTGGAGCCAACCTGCAATCGGCAAACCTTCGCTATGCCAACCTGCAATCGGCATACCTTTTACTTACCAACCTGCAATCGACAGACCTATCTGGAGCCAACCTGCAATCGGCAGAGCTTGAAGGAGCCGAATTCGAAGATAGAGAGATCATCAGGGGTGAAAACTGGAATAAGGCAGAGTACAGTAAAGGAAAATTGGAAAACCTGCAAAAACTCTACAAGGAATTAAAGGGAAAAGATGAGAAGAATTATTGGGACCCTGAAAGCGAGAATTACATCTTCCCTCCTCCCATCCACGACAGCAGGGACTGACGATCATCCCCACTCCATCCACAAACAGCCACCCTACCGCAAGCATGACAAACCGCGCTGGATCCCCGCCTCCGCGGGGATGACAAGAGGACTGGAAACAAATATTCATATAAATTTTATGACAAACCGTGCAGGAGTTCGCTCTCGCGATGTTGGGTATGACAAGGGGAAGGGGGTGACGCCAGAAGAAAGCTAGCGGCAACGGCCTGTGAAGAAGTTCCTTACTCTACCTCTTCTGATGCAGGATCTTATTTTCTTAACAGCTTCGGACGCCGCATCGCGCCCCGCCTGCACCGCCTCTTCCGCTTTCGAAAAATCGGCCCAGTGAATACCTTTCGTCTTCGGCGTGATTATATAGTCCGCCCCTTCCAGCTGAAGGTTCGCCAATACGCGCCTCGTGACCACGCTCCCCCCAGTTATCACTTCGAGGGAGTTCGTCGGCTCCGGCTCCGGCTCGTCGTCCTGCATGATATCGACCGCTATCACTATATCCGCCCCCATGATGCGCGCGCGCCTTACCGGGTTCTGTTCTGCCCAGCTCCCGTCTATCAGCACCATCCCCGCCATCTTTACGGGGGGGAATATCCCCGGAATAGAACATGATGCGAGTATCGCCTTCTGCACCGACCCCTTTTCAAAATAAAAATTCTTCCTGGATACAAGGTCCGTGGCGCAACATGAGAAAGGTATCTTGCAGTGGCGGAACTCGAGGTCCGGCACGATGTCCGCGATGTTCCTCTCAAGCACCCCCGCCGGGAGATACGATACGTTTGTGAGCGAAACGCCGTAGAAGTACGACCTTCTCAGCTTTCTCGATATCTTTCCGAGAAGTCCGTTCAGCACACCCTGTTCACCTACCTTCGTGGAGCTGAGGAAATCCATCTTTGCGTCTTCGTAATCGTCGCTTTTGAGGAAATCTATGAATCTTTTTTCGATCTGCTCCGCGACCGGATCGAGAGCGTACATCCCGCCGATAACCGCGCCGATGCTTGTTCCGGCGATGAGATGGATAGGGATCTTTGCCTTTTCGAGTTCGCTGAGGACCCCAAGATGCGAAAGACCTCTTGCCGCGCCGCCTCCCAGAGCAAGGCCTACTTTAACGCCGCGAAATATGCCTCCCATAACTACCAATATATTCTATTTGCGCGTGAACCTGAAAAATAACTGCCCTCAATGGCGGAAGATGATCCTTCCGGGCGTGGACTCAACATAGTTACTCTGTAAAACTGATCCCGTAAAAATCGAGGTATCCGACTGCGTGAATAATAACGGGCCGGCTGACGCCGGCCCGTTTTGCAAAGCGTTACGCTCGTTTTTCCATTCCCGCCGGCTGTTTGGTGACCTGCTGGGCTATCAGCTTGCCGTCGCCGGAATCGATGAGATCGTGCCATACGTTCTTCGGAGCAAGGAAGGTGCTCCCTGCCTTTACCTTAAGGGTCTCTTCCTTGCCGTCATCGAGCTTGAACGTTCCCGTTCCCGCAATGACGGTGAATATCTGATCTCCGGTCGGGTGCCTGTGATATCCAAGCGCCTGTCCGGCCTTGTAATAGTAGACATCAAGTGTAAGCGCGTCGGTGGTGATAAGGTTCACCTTCGAGACCGCTCCGTCTGTAAATGCCTTTTTTTCGTTGATATCGTTTTGCTGAATTGCCATTATTAAAAAGCCTCCAATAGAAAATTTGTGGTTAAACGATTTTACTCTTCTCCGGTTAATTCTTTTTCATGTTTCATTATACCGCCAAAAGGCCGGATACAAAAACTTCTTGCCGTGCGAAACCCCTCCTCTTATAGCTGAATTTTTTCGATGCGCCGCCCGGTTGGAGTAAACTGTCTGGATGTCAGAAAGTCGAGTAGCAATAAAGGCGCAAAACCTGAGGAAGGATTTCTCGGTAGACGAATCGGGCCAGGGATTCCTTGGCAGCGTCAAAGCCCTTTTCAACAGACGGAAGAAAATAATACACGCGGTTGAAAACGTCACCTTCTCCATAAACCGGGGGGAGTTCGTCGGATACGTCGGCGAGAACGGCGCCGGAAAATCGACGACCATAAAAATGCTGACGGGGATACTCGTTCCGACATCAGGCTCGGCCCATGTGAACGGAATTATCCCGTACGAGAACAGGAGACAAAACGCCTTCCGCATCGGGGTGGTGTTCGGACAGCGCACACAGCTCTGGTGGGATCTCCCGGTCAGGGAATCGTTTGAAATGCTCAGGAACATCTACCGGGTTACGCCCGAAGATTTCAAGACAACGATGAAAAGGCTAAACACCGCGCTCGACCTCGATCCGCTACTCCAGATGCCGGTAAGGAAACTGAGCCTCGGGCAGAGGATGAGATGCGACATTGCCGCCGCATTAATTCACAAACCGGAGATACTTTTTCTCGACGAGCCGACTATCGGCCTTGACGTGGTAGCGAAGGAGAACATACGCACCTTCCTCGCCGAAACGAACAGGGAGAACGGCACAACCATAATCCTTACTACGCACGACATGAACGACATTGAAAAACTTTGCCGAAGGATCATCATCCTCGATCAGGGGAAAGTGATCTACGACGGAGAGACGGACGCACTGAAAAAGAAGTTCGCGCATGAAAAGGTTCTTGAAGTCGATTTTCACGAAACGGAAAAGGATCTCTCCCGCATACCGGAACTCTCCATCATCAGGGAGGAAGGGAACAAGAAATGGCTCAAGTTTGAAAACGGGCCCGACCATATAGGCGAGATCATAGGCAAGCTGGCGCAACAGTACAGACTGCGGGACATTTCGGTGCGCGAACCGTCCGTTGAAAGCATAATCAGGAACATTTACGAAAAGCGCGTGGCGCTTCCCGAACATGTCGAAACCGAGACGCAGGACGCGGGAACCGAACCTGTAAAGGGGGCGCGCTCTTGAATCCGTCGCTCTTCCTGAAATTCGTTTCTGTCTCGTTCCAAAAGGAGATCACATACCGCTTTGACTACTTCATGGGGATACTGAACGGATTCCTCTATGTATTCATATTCACATCCGTATGGAAAGCCCTCTACAGCCAGTCGGACGCGACCGCGCACAACGGCTTTTCCCTCACCGGAATAATCACGTTCGCCGTGATGGCTATGGCGGTGAGGATATCGTTCACGCAGGACGATACGGTTATCTATAAAAAAGTACAGGACGGCTCCGTCGCCATCGACCTCATCCGTCCGGTATCCTTTTTCTTCATGCACCTCGCGGAGTCGTCGGGACACTCCCTGTTCCACCTCTGCGCGAGATCGGTACCTATCATTCTCATTTCATCGCTGATCTTCGACATCGAGATACCGGCTGAGGCCCTGCGTCTGCTGACCTTCCTCCTCTCCGCCATCCTCGGCTACCTCATTCTTTTCATGGTCAACTTCGCGTTCGGTCTCCTTGCCTTCTGGTTCGTGGAGATATTCCCGTTCCTCCTTTTCAAGTACGGAATGCTCACCCTTTTCGGAGGGGGGATCGTCCCTATAGACTTTTTCCCCGAGCCGCTGAAGGTGGTAGCGGACTTTCTCCCTTTTCAGCAGGTGCTATACGTCCCGACTACAATTCTTATAGGGCACGCGGAGGCAAGTGAACTCCTTCCGATGATCGCAACGCAGTTTGTATGGATATTCACCCTTGCCGCCGTTTGCCGGACGATGTGGAGAGCGGGGCAAAACAAGCTGGTGATACAGGGTGGGTAGCCCGATGGAAAATTTCCGCGTATACCTTTCCCTCGTAATGACATCAATTCGCGCGAGGATGGAATACAAGTCGAGTTTTATATTTTATCTCGTGGCGATAATATTCTATTACCTTGGTCAGGTAGGTCTCCTCCTTGTCCTGCTGGCAAAATTCCAGACTATCCACGGATGGAGCCTCGGAGAAATGGCTTTCCTCTTCGGGCTTCTCACCTTCGCGCTCGGAATGTCAAACTTCTTTTTCAGCTCTCTTATAAACTTCGATCAGATGATAATAAACGGCGACTTCGACAGGTACCTTGTCCGCCCGTTGAGTCCGCTGGGCCAGGTGATGGCGTCGAAATTCGAGGCCTCTACCCTTTCGCACCTGCTCATTGGCATTGCCGCGCTTTACGCAGGTTCCACGATGGTGGACCTCGACTGGACCGCAAGGAAGGCCGCCTTCTTTCCACTGGTTGTGATAGGCGGGGTGATGATATCCGGGGCGATACGCCTTTCGGTCACCGCCGTCGCCTTCTGGACCCTTCGCAACCAGTCACTGGTGCATACGATAGTTTTCTCATCCAGGGAGTTCGTTATCTACCCGGTATCGATCTACAACTTTGGAGTGCAGTTCTTCCTGACATTCGTATTCCCGCTGGCATTCATAAACTTCTACCCGGCCCACTATTTTCTCGACCGCGCCGGCGACGATCTGCTTCATCCCGCCCTGCAGATGGGAACGCCGCTTGTGGGGGTAATTCTCTTCTCGATCTCGCTTCTTATCTGGAAAACAGGGATAAACCACTACCAGTCATCGGGGAGTTGAAGCGGCTCCTTGCAGCAGAGCTACTCCTTTCCTGGGCAAAATAAGTAAAACTAAAGTATTGAATCGTACTTTGCGAAAAGTTTATCCTAGCTCCCTTGAAGGAGAAACGACGGATTCACATCAGGAGGCATAAATCATTGAAGAAAAAAATATATCCTAATTACAGCATGCTGGCCATCTTGGCGCTATGCGCGTCCATATCCTTGGCAGGTTGCGGCCTTGAGGACGACGATGATGATGACGATGACAACGGCGGCGGAAACACCATTGTGAACGTCACTGAATCGTGCGATCTCACCTCGACTCTATCCACTTGCACCGAGTACACAGGTACATATTGGAACTCTGTAAATATCACCGCCTCCTGTACCGAAGGGACCGTCGGTATCACCTGCCCTACCTCTGGTTTCGTTGGGAAATGCCTGGTTGATAGCGGTACCAGCACCGAACATATAACTTTCTATTTTCCCGAATACACCGCCGCCGTGGCGGAAACCATCTGCACAGGCACGGAAGGCGGGACATTCACAGCCGCGCCATAAAAGCTTTTCTAATCCGGGGGAGCGGTGAACTCCGCTCCCCTTTTTTTTACCCTCCAAAGGCCTTGAATATCCATATCCTGGGCAGGATCAACCCCGGAACAGGGTGAAAACTTGACGCGCATTCAGGGCGATTTTATTTATTAAAAAGGATGTCGAATTGCAGATTTCCGGCGACAGGCTTACAATAAAAGGGGAGAAGAAGATCGAAAAGGAGGATAAAAACGGCGATTATTACCGCATGGAAAGAGCCTGCGGATCCTTCTGCCGAGTGGTTCCGCTTCCGGAAACTGCTGAAACCGAAAAAGCGGAAGCTACTTTCGGCAAGGGTCTCCTGAAAGTCGCGATCCCGTGATTGAAAGAGGCCGAGAGCAGATTAAAGCGAGGCGAGATAAGGAAGGAGTGACCGATACTTGAAATTGGGAGAGAGCTTTTTCAGCCAGTATCCCGCCCCCCCATACCGGGATACATGCCTTCCCCGGGCCTGAAACCCTCTCTCCCTTTTTTCCGGCAGATGTACACTATTGAATAAATCAAAAAAATCCTCAAAAAGGAGCCGAACCTGTTGCGCGGAAAGGTGTATAATTCCCCGATGAGAAAAAAACTGATAGCCGGAAACTGGAAAATGCATATGACGACCGTTGAAACGGGCGACCTCATAGAGGAGATCATTGAAAACATAAAGGATGTTGACGGGGTCGACGTTGTTGTCGCCCCCCCCTTCACGGCGCTTGAAGCGGCGAGGGAGACGATCGGCTCGGCCAATATCGGCCTCTCCGCCCAGAATATCTTCTGGGAAGAAAAAGGGGCGTTCACCGGAGAGATATCCGCCCCTATGCTTCTCGACACAGGGTGCGAATGGGTGATAATCGGCCATTCGGAGCGGAGGCAGTATTTCGGCGAAACCGACGAGACCGTGAACAAGAAGATCAAGACCGCCATCTCGGCGGGGTTGAAACCTATCGTATGCGTAGGCGAGACGCTGGAAGAGCGGGAAAGCGATAAAACAGACAGTGTGATAGAGACCCAGCTTGCAGGCGGGCTTTCGGGAATACCGGAGGAGAGCCTCGGCGACATGGTAATTGCCTACGAGCCGGTTTGGGCAATCGGCACAGGGAAGACAGCCTCGCCCGCCCAGGCGGAGGAGGTCCACTCCTTCATCAGGAAATGGATATCCGACCATTACTCGGCCGCAACAGCCGATAAAATGAGGATACTTTACGGCGGATCGGTAAAACCGGACAATGCGGCGGAGCTGATGTCCCAGCCGGACATAGACGGGGCACTGGTAGGAGGAGCAAGCTTGAAAGCTGGCGATTTCAGTGCTATCATTCGCGCTTCGTAATATTTCTACACTTTAATGAGGATATGATTTGATATGACCACTGCATTGTTGGTAGTACATGTATTCGCGGCGCTGTTTATGATATTGATAGTCCTTCTCCAGTCCGGCAAGGGGGCCAGTATGGGTGCCGGTTTTGGCGGCTCTTCACAGACGGTTTTCGGAAGCCGCGGCCCCGCGAGTTTTCTCGCCAAAGTGACGACCTTCGCCGCTACAGTATTCATGATCACTTCGCTCACGCTATCCGTTTTAGCTTCGAGCTCCAAGAGCACATCCGTTGTCGACCAGATTGAAAAACCTGTCGCGCCAATCGAGGAAGAAGGGGGTTTCGACCCATTTGAGGCCGGCAAAGAGGGAATTGACAAAAATCTGCCCGCCGGGGAATCGGACGAGAAGGGACAGGAAGGTCCTCAATAACAGCCATGCGGATCTTGGCCGTTGCGTTGGCGCTCTTTCTGACGTCGGCCTGTCAGCCTAAACCTGTTGGCAACGGGAAAAGCTCTTCCCAAAAACCTGCCGAGATATCTACTACACCCGAACATGGGGGAATGCTCGTTGAGGCAAGCATCGGCGACGCAAGCAACCTCATTGCGATGCTCGCGGGGGACGCGGCATCCCACTCCATTTCCGGCCTGGTAAACGCGGGCCTCGTACGCTACACCCCATCATGGGAGATAGAAGGGGAGCTTGCCGAATCATTCGAGATATCGAACGGCGGAAAGACTATCACTTTCCATCTCCGCAAGGGGGTTAAATGGCACGACGGCCATCCGTTCACATCTGCCGACGTCATGTTCGGCTATAAAACAATAATTAATGAGAACACACCTACCGCCTACTCCGAGGACTATCTCCAGGTATCAAAGGCTGAAGCGCCGGATGATCACACTTTCATAGTGCATTACGACAAGCCTTTCGCTCCGGCCCTCGGTTCATGGGGGAGCCTTACCGTTCTCCCCAAGCACCTTCTTGAAGGGAAGGATATTACGAAATCGGAATTGACCCGCAAGCCGATAGGCGTAGGCCCCTATAAATTCATCGAATGGAAAACGCAGGAGAAGATAGTCCTCGAAGCGAATCCCGAATATTTCGAAGGGGAGCCGTTCATAAAACGGTATGTCTTCCGCATCATCCCGGATACGGCAACGCAGTTCCTTGAGCTGAAATCAAACGGCATAGACATGATGGGGCTCACCCCGATCCAGTACAAGAAACAGGCAAACACCAGCTTCTTCAATGAAAACTTCCAGAAGTACAGCTATCTTGCCAACGGATATGTCTACATGGGGTACAACCTTAAAAGAAAACTTTTCCAGGATGTCCGCGTGCGAAGGGCTATCACCCACGCCATAGACAAGGACGAGATCATTGAAGGGGCGCTCCTTGGGCTCGGCAAACCTGCCGAAGGGCCGTACAAGCCCGGCATATGGGCCTACAACCCGAACGTGAAAAAACTTGGGTACGATCCCGAAAAGGCGAAGAGCATCCTGGCCGAAGCGGGGTGGAAAGATACTGACGGCGACGGGATCCTCGACAAGGACGGAAAAAAATTCGAATTCACCATAGTCACAAATCAGGGGAACGACCAGAGAAAAAAGACCGCTGAGATAATCCAGAGAAGGCTGAAGGAGGTCGGGATAGCGGTGAACATACGGATCATTGAGTGGGCATCCTTCATAAAGGAGTTCATCAACAAAAGGGAGTTCGACGCCACTATCCTCGGATGGTCACTTTCGCCCGACCCTGACAATTACGACATCTGGCACTCGTCCAAAACAAAAGAGGCCGAGTTCAATTTCATATCGTACAAGAACGACGAGGTTGACGCGCTCCTCGAAAAGGGGCGGCGCTCATTCGACCAGGAAGAGAGAAAAAAGGCCTACTACCGGATACAGGAGATACTGGCGGAAGAACAGCCATACTGTTTCCTCTTTAACTCCGAATCGCTCCCCGTGGTAAGCGCGCGGGTGAAAGGGATCACCGCCTACCCGACAGGTATCGGATACCGCTGGCCGAACCTCTGGTGGATACCCAAATCACTGCAAAGGTATCAGCCGTAACGCATATGATGAACCGCTCCTCCATTGGAAATATCATATGGGTGGAGTAGTCGCCATAATTCCCGCGCGATACCAGTCGGAAAGGTTTCCGGGAAAACCGCTCGCGCTCCTTAAAGGGGAGCCGGTCATCATCCATGTCGCCCGAAAGGCGGCGGCTTGCAGAAACATCGACCATGTTATCGTCGCTACCGACAGCGAAGAGATCCATAACGCCGTTACCTCATCCGGTTTCATCGCCAGGATGACATCGGAGACACACCAATCGGGAACCGACAGAATTGCGGAGGTGGCGAAATACATAAATGACGACATAGTCGTGAACATCCAGGGGGACGAACCTCTAATAGACACCGACTCGGTTGATAAAGCGGTGAAAGCGCTAATAGACGATAAATCCCTGAATGTCTCCACGCTCTGCGTGCCGATAACGCAAGAGGATTTCAAAAACCCTAACGTTGTGAAGGTCGTTATGGACAACGACGGAAACGCCCTCTACTTTTCACGCTCCCCCATCCCCTACAACAGGGAATCGGGACTTCCAACGCCGATGAAGAAACATATCGGTCTTTATGTATACCGGCGCGACTTTCTGATAAAATACGCCGATATCCAGCCTTCGGAATTGGAGAGAGTGGAAAAACTGGAACAACTGAGAATACTTCAGAATGGGACGAGGATAAAGGTCATTACTGCTTCCAAGGACAGCATAGGCATCGATACGCCGGAAGACCTTATAAGGGCGGAGAACACCGGTAATGTCTAAATTCATATTCGTCACCGGCGGCGTCCTCTCCTCGCTCGGGAAGGGACTTTCCGCCGCGTCGATAGGGGCGCTTCTGGAACTGCACGGGCAGAAGGTCACCTTCATAAAACTCGACCCTTACATAAACGTGGATCCCGGCACAATGAGCCCGTACCAGCATGGCGAGGTTTTCGTCACCGATGACGGCGCGGAAACCGACCTCGACCTCGGTCATTACGAGCGTTTCGTCTCCACGCCGATGAGTCAGAAGAACAACGTCACGACCGGCAGGATATACGATTCGGTCATCAGAAAAGAACGCGAGGGTTACTACCTCGGCAAAACAGTGCAGGTGATACCGCATATAACTAACGAGATAAAGGAACGGGTGCATGAGGCATCCAACGGATTCGATATCACCATCGCGGAGATAGGGGGTACGGTCGGCGACATCGAATCCCTCCCCTTCCTTGAAGCTATGCGCCAGTTTCGCCTCGATGTCGGGAGAAAAAACACACTCTTCATACATGTCACGCTGATACCTTACATAAAAACCGCGAGGGAACTTAAAAGCAAACCTACCCAGCACTCCGTGAAGGAGCTTCGCGAGATAGGCGTTCAGCCCGATATCCTCCTATGCCGCACGGAGGTTCCGCTCCCGGAAGAGATGAAAGAAAAGATATCGCTCTTTTGCAATGTCGATTCGAGAAACGTAATCAACGCCAAGGATGTCGACTCTATATACGAACTCCCTCTTGTGTTCTTCGAGGAGGAACTGGACAAAATAATTCTCGAATCGCTCGAAATAAATATCGAACGAAAAGAGCCTGACGTGTGGCGGGAAGTGGTGAGAAAAGCCCTGAAGCCTTCCAAGGAAGTGACGATCGCTATCGTCGGCAAATATGTCGGCCTGCAGGAATCATACAAAAGCCTTGCGGAGGCCCTTTCGCACGGAGGGATAGCAAACGATGTAAAGGTAAACCTGAGATGGATAGATTCCGAGGCTCTTACCGAAAAGAATATCGAGGAGAACCTGAGCGGCTGTGCCGGAATCCTTGTGCCGGGTGGATTCGGCGAGCGGGGAGCTGAAGGAAAAATCACCGCTGTAAAGATCGCGAGAGAGAGAAAGATACCGTTCTTCGGCATCTGCCTCGGAATGCACTGCGTCGTTATCGAATACGCCCGGAACGTCTGCGGCATTAAGGATGCCAACAGCAGTGAATTCGGCCAGAACGGCAAAAACAACGTTATCGATATCATGCCGGATCAGGTAGGGAAGGACATGGGGGGAACCATGCGGCTCGGCAACTATCCATGCGCTGTTAAAAAAGGAAGCCACTCCTACCGCGCCTACGGGAACAGCACAAAGATTAACGAACGGCACAGGCACAGATACGAATTCAACAACAAGTACAAGGAGAAGCTTGAAAAGGCCGGTCTTGTCTTCAGCGGAATGTCGCCGGACGGCAAGCTGGTGGAGATCGTCGAGATAGAGGATCACCCTTGGTTCATCGCGGGGCAGTTCCACCCTGAATTCAAATCATCACCCTTAAAACCGCACCCGCTCTTTACATCCTTCATTGCGGCGGCAAGCGAGATGGAGTACCTTTTATAATCATGGCACAGCAAAAAACAGTAAAAGTAGGCGAACTTTCCATAGCGAACAACCTCCCGTTCACCCTTATTGCGGGGCCGTGCGTGATAGAGGACGAAAAGGGGGCGCTCTCCGCCGCCGAAAAACTGAAAAAGATGACCGACGAGCTGAAGATCGGGTTCATATACAAATCGTCATACGACAAGGGGAACCGCTCATCCATAGAATCGTTCAGAGGGCTCGGCATGAAGCGGGGCCTCACAATACTTCAAAAAGTAAAACAGAAATTCGGCATACCTGTCCTCTCCGACATACATAATGAAATGGAGATACCTCAGGCGGCGGAAGTTCTCGACATCATTCAGATACCCGCCTACCTCTGCCGTCAGACCGACATCCTCATAGCCGCCGCAAAGACCGGCAGAGTGATAAACGTGAAAAAAGGGCAGTTCCTCGCGCCGGGGGATATGGGGAACGTCGTCGACAAGGTTGTGAAGTCGGGCAACGACCGCGTGCTCATTACGGAACGCGGGACGACCTTCGGCTACAACAATCTTGTATCAGACTTCAGGGCTCTTCCGATAATGGCGGAGACAGGATACCCGGTGATATTCGACGCGACACACTCCGTGCAGTTGCCCGGCGGACAGGGCACAAGCTCCGGCGGCGAGAGAAGATTCGTAGCCCCGCTCGCGCGCGCCGCGCTTGCTGTCGGCGCGGCAGGAGTTTTCATGGAGGTTCACCCCGATCCCGACAACGCCCCGTGCGACGGCCCGAACATGCTCAAGCTCAAGGATATGCCAAGGCTCCTCGCCGACCTCCTCGCCATCGACACGATCGCTAAAAAGAAATAGCAGAAAAGTTTAACAAGACCGTCCATTCATTAACAACGGTTCTCTTTTTTGCATTGGTAGCACATAGGAAGCGACTACTTTATTACAACTTTAGATACATAATCTCCAATTTCTGGATCCCAATAGCCGCCTTCGCCGGTTCTCTTTGCTTCTTCGTAAACCTTGCGCAATTCTTCTAGTGCTCCCTTACCGTAAATTGCCTTGTCCCAGTTTTCGGCTTCCACTACGTGCCTATTATTAAATTTGGCTCCAATAAGTTTTGCCGATTTCAGGTTGGCTAAAGCAATAAATACCGATTGCAGGTTGACTCCTTCAAGGTTTGTGGATTCCAGGTTGGCTCCCAGAAAATTTGTCGATTTCAGGTTGGCTTCTCTAAGGTCTGCGAATTGCAGGTTGGCTCTTACTAGGGTTGCCGATTGCAGGTTGGCTCTTATTAGAGATGCCGATTGCAGGGCAGCATCTTCGAGAAATGCCGATTGCAGGTTTGCTTCGTAAAGATTTGCCGATTTCAGCTTGGTTCCTCTAAGGTGTGCCGATTTCAGATCTACTTTAGAAAGGTGGGCTGATTTCAGTACGGCCCAGTCAAGATTGACACCGTTTAAATTTGCTTTACTCAGATCAGCTTTTGCCAGACTTATGCCTACCATTTTTTTGGTTATCTCTCCCCCCTCTTCACGGAAGACTGTGTGGATAGCCTTTATGTAATTTTGGACTACGGTATCTTCGTCTACCTCTTCCGGTTGCCATGTCTGGAGAAGAGAGAAATATATTTCATATGCAGGTCTTCTGAATCTTTCGCCATGCTTGCCTATGGCAAATGGCTTCAACTGGTGAATTGCGGCTATCTGCAAGGTCCTCTCCTTATCGCCTTCTATACCTATTGCCCATTTCTGGATCTCGTGAAAATCTTTCTGGATGAGTTCTTCCTTTGCGTTCTGTATATCGGCCTTTTTATTCTGGTCGCGCCAGTACCAGATAAAAAGTGCTATTGGCGCGGCGGCAAACAAAGGGATGACAACGTTGAAAGGTTCCGCAAAAAGCTTAACTAGAAAATCCCTCTCGAAATGTATAAGAAGCAGCTCGATGAGACCGATTGCCGTAATGAGAAAAAACCGATAATGGTCTCTTACAAACAAGAAAGGGACTGATATTCTCTGCCAAATAGCACCCCATTTATCCCGAATGAACTTTCCTGGATTCATGGAAGAATTATACATTTTTGTAGCGTATCGCACATCTTTTCATACTGCTTGATTGCGCATGCCTTCACGGGGATGACAGAGGAGGAAGATTGATTCTCTATAGTTAGGAAAAATAATCAGCTGTCCGCACGGTTCTGCTTGAGGAGTTTGTCGGTCTCCTCTTTCAGCTTCGGGCCGAGGCTCACCTTGTAGACGTGAGGATTCATCAGTCGTCGCATCGTAGGATGCAACCTCTCCAACTGCAGCGATGCGCGGGCACGGATATCCTTCAACGCCGGAAACTGTACCGTCACCCTACCCCCTTTCATCACCTGTCTGAGAAGCGGTTCCGCTTCAGCAATTGAATCGTAAAACTTGTTCTGATACTCCATCACCGGATGATACCCCGTAACTCCTTTCGAGAAATCGTGCGCGACACCTTCCAGCTCCACGATGTCGGCCATCATCTCGTTTTCCGTACCGTAAAGCCTCCAGACCTGTTTAATCCCCGGTAGCGTAGACTTGTTTATATTGTCGCTCACTTTCAGCTTCATGTCCCACTTGCCATCGGCATCCTGCAAGGCTGTAAGTTTATAAACGATGGAGAGCGCGGAGGTGCCGTCGCCGGTCACCAGTTTTGTCCCAACGCCGTAGGAATCGATTTTCGCCCCCTGTATCTTGAGGTCGTGAATGATGTACTCGTCCAGGTCGCTGGAGCCGACGATGATCACATCCTTCAATCCCGCGTCGTCGAACATCCTGCGCGCTTCCGCGCTGAGGTACGCCAGGTCGCCGCTGTCTATCCTCACTCCGCGAAGGCGTCCCCCCTCACCCTTCATCTCAAGCGCGACCTTGATGGCGTTCGGCACACCGCTTTTCAGCGTGTCGTACGTATCCACCAGCAGGATAGAATTCTTCGGATAGATCTTTACGAAACTTCTGAAAGCCTCAAGTTCGCTGTCGAACGCCATTATCCAAGAGTGCGCCTGCGTCCCGGCCACAGGAATGCCGTACATCTTTCCGGCTTCTACGTTTGAAGTCCCGGCACACCCTCCGATATACGCGGAGCGGGAGGCGGTCAAGGCGCCGTCCACACCCTGCGCGCGGCGGAGGCCGAACTCCATTACGTTATCCTTCCCCGCTTCAAGCGATACGCGCGCCGCTTTTGTGGCGATGAGCGACTGGAAATTGAAAATATTCAAAAGCGCAGATTCGACAAGCTGACATTCAGGGAGGGGCGCTTCCACGCGTAGCAGAGGCTCTCGCGGAAAGACGACACTCCCTTCCGGTATCGCGTGAATGTCGCCGGTGAACTTGAAACTTTTCAGGTACTCCAGGAAACCTTTTTCGAAAAAACCGATGCTCCCGATATATTCAATATCCTCATCGGTGAATTTCAGCCCTTCCAGAAATTCAAGAGCATCCTCCATGCCCGCCAGTAGCGTGTAGCCTCCGTTGAATGGATTTTGCCTGAAGTAAAGATCGAAACATGCCCTCCGCTCCATCATCCCCGACTTCCAGTAACCCTGGAGCATAGTAAGTTCGTAGAGGTCGGTAAATATCGCGGACTTCGGATGGCTCACATTCTATCCTCCGGTTGAAGGTATCACGCTATCGCGGAGATATCGTTTTCGGATATCATCGCCACTCCGGCCCCTTCCATTTCACGCATCGCGACGGCGACGGAACCTTCAATATCTATTCCCCGGCACGCTTCTCTGATAAGAAAAACTTCATAGCCAAGCTTTCGGGCGTCGAGCGCGGAGTATTTCACGCAGAAGTCGGTCGCGAGCCCGGCGATGAAGATACGTTTCAGTTTTCGCTCCTTCATGTAACCATGCAGACCTGTCGGCGTTCTTCTGTCGTTCTCATAAAACGCGGAGTATGAATCGATATCCCTGTGAAAGCCTTTCCTTACTATCAGCTCCGCCATCGGGAGGTCGAGCCCTTTATGAAACTCGGCGCCAATGCTCCCCTGTACGCAATGAGCCGGCCATAGCGTCTGTTCCCCATATTCGGCAGTGACTGTTTCAAACGGCGATTTCCCTTCATGCGACGAGGCGAAGGAGAAATGCCCTTCCGTGTGCCAATCCTGGGTAAGTATCACATGAGGGAGCATCCTGCCGAGACGGTTAACGGACGGAACTACGAGGTCCCCTTCATTGACCGCCAGCGCGCCTCCGGGGCAGAAGTCGTTCTGCACATCTACCACGAGCAGAACATCAGATTCTTCGAGAACGGTTCCAATACCCATTTGCCCATCCTCCGCGGGTCAGCGACAAGATCCGCATCGGCAAATTTTACGAATTAATGCGACCTAACCTGCCAATTCATTTTAACTTTTTTGCGGCATGAAAAAAAGGAGCCGAGGACGAAACGGGCGAAAAACTCTACGCGGTTGAATTAATTCTTCCCCTGTTTTTCCTGTATCTTGAGCGCCCTTAATATATCGGAATTGGTGACATGCCCCGCCTCAAGGAGAATTTCGCCGATCCTTTTTTCCGGTGTCTGCTCTTTTTGAACGGCAAGGGCTTTTTCAATATCCTCTTCGGTGACATGTTCCAGGATATATTTCGTCAATATTTCTCCAAAAAGCATCCGCTTTTTTTTCTCTTTTGCCTCGGCTTCCTTCTCCTCCCGGCTCTCGCTCGTCTGCTCCTCGTCGTCCTCGTACTCGTCATCCTCATCGGTTTCGGCAACATGTTTGCTCAATAGCGCCGCCTTTACGCGATCTGTCGCGTCGGAAATGCCGTCGACCACGCTGTCGGCGGTTTTCGTAAAAATATCGTAGATGACCTTCAGCACGAACAGGGCTACAAAAATAGCGAGAGGAACAAGAACAATGGATACAAGGGCCTTCGCCTGGTCGGTTCTTTCGGCAACAGCACTCTCCGAGCTCTCCAGCTTGCGCCGGAATATCTCCTTTGCCTCGTCCGGCACCTCGATGTTTATGGAAAACGGATCGAACTGTGAGATGTTTACAATGATGTCGCTCACAAGTGCAAATTCAGACATTTCCCCGCCCCCCAAAAAACAAAAGAACAATTCAGAATATAGGGAGATATTAACCTTTAGCAGTTGATGCTTCAAATGGAATGTGGGAATTGAGTGGAAAAAGCATGTAAGAGACTACGGCCTATCCCGTCGGAAAAAGCGGTAGGCCGCAGGCAAAAACCAGTTCATTCGTCGAGTCTCTCCGATATGCCCCTAGTCTCATACATGCCAAGAACACCGGAAGGTGTCCTCCACCTCTTTGTACCATAATTACTGGAAAAACCAAATAGAAAATATACCTATTTTCATATTTATTAATTACTTATGCGAAAATTCATTCGCATGTTGATAACTGGAACTACTAACTATTTAATATTTCAGCCGCTTCCTTGGCGAAATATGTGAGTATCATATCGGCCCCGGCGCGTTTCATCGAAAGGAGCATCTCCATCATTACTCTTTTTCCGTCTATCCATCCCTTTTCGGATGCGGCTTTGACCATGGAATACTCTCCGCTGACGTTATAGGCGGCGACCGGGAGCGAGAACTCTGATTTGATCCTGAAGATGATATCCATGTATGAAAGAGCCGGCTTTACCATTATGATATCGGCGTTCTCCTGTATATCGAGGAAAACTTCCCTGAGCGCCTCCCTGCTGTTGGCCGGATCCATCTGGTATGTGGAGCGATCGCCGAACTGTGGCGAAGAATCGCACGCTTCCCTGAACGGCCCGTAAAATGCCGATGCGTATTTTGCCGAATATGCCATTATCGGTATCTCACCACACCCCTGGTTATCGAGAGCTTTCCGTATTATCGCCACTCTTCCATCCATCATATCGCTCGGCGCGACCATATCGGCCCCCGCGTCGGCGTGCGAGAGTGCCATAAGGCCGAGCTGTTCGAGCGTCGGATCGTTCAATATCTTTCCATCCTTCACTATTCCACAGTGCCCGTGGGATGTGTATTCATCGATGCAGACATCCGTGATAACGGTAAGTCCGGGAACGGCGTTTTTGATCTCCTTTATCGCCCTTTGCACTTCGCCGTTCGGGTCAAGCGCGCTTGTGCCCTTCTCATCCTTCTTTTCAGGGATGCCAAAAAGGATTACCGCCGGAATACCGAGGGATGAAACCTCCTTCACTTCCTTTGCGATGTTGTCTACGGAGAACCTGTAATTCCCCGGCATCGAGGAAATCTCGGTTTTTACCCCTTTGCCGTACGTTATGAAGAGGGGATAAATGAGGTCGTCCGGCGTTAGAATAGTCTCGCGCACCATTCTTGCCAGGCTAGCGGACGCCCTTGTTCTCCTGCCTCTGTATTCCGGGAATTGCATCACGCAATTCTAACCTGAAAACGGGATGGAATTAAACCGCGGAATTCAAATTAGCAAAAAAAAGCGGTAACCGTCTCCTTTGGTTATAATACTCCGACATGGAACAAAAATTCAGAAGACCGGAGACCAGGCAGATAATCTACGTCATACTCTTCGCCTTCACCTTCATCATGTTCTGGAAAACCCTTAACCACCGCTCCGCCGAGTATTACGAAATGGGGGAAAAAGCTCTTGAGGAGGGGAAAACTCTTCAGGCGATAACATTCTTTGAACGCTCCGCCCTTTACTACACTCCAAACAATCCATACACGGATGAGTCCGCCAAAAGGCTGGCCGAGATCGCCAAAGCCAATGGGGAGAACCTCTTTGGAAATCTGTCTGACCATGCCATCAAACGCATAGAAAAACAGATCTACCCTTCGTCGATCTCACAACCCGCAGAAAAGGGGGATATCGAAGACGACCTCCCGGGGGGCTTGACGATACCGCACAGACTCGCGATACATGCATCCTTTATTCTCTGGGTTGCCGGGATATTCTGGATCTTCAGAAAGGGCTTCACGGCCACCGGTGAAATAAACGTAAAGGAAGCTACAAACGGGCTCTTTACATTTCTAATATCACTATTTGTCTGGCTTTTCCTTCTGGCGGCGTGATGGGGCTGGCTGTATTTCTTGTCTCCTTTCTCCTCTATTCCTACACCGCCATACCGGTCATCTTTTACGAAGACAATCCCGAATTCATAACTACCGCCTATACACTCGGAATCGCGCATCCAAGCGGATACCCGCTAATAAACATTCTCGGAAACATCGCAGGACTTCTCCCTTTCGGCAACTTCGCGTACAGGTGCAACATCATGTCGGCGCTGTTCGGCGCTATCGCGGTCTATTTCTTTTTCCGGTGCTCCTTCACGCTTTCGAAGGAGAAGTTTTTCTCCGGGGCGGCGGCGCTGATATTCATGCTTTCGGGGAACCTCTGGACGCAAAGCTCGATCATGGAAGTCTATACTCTCCACTACGCGCTCTTCTTCTCGGTGTTCTGGATATCCCTCTCCGGTCGCCTTATAGACTTCAGGTGGCTGTTGATATCATCTTTCCTGTTCGGTTTTGCCATCACCAACCACCTCTCGTTCGCCCTCGGCCTGATCCCATTCTCGCTTTTATGGATCGCAAAGAGGAGCGAGTGGCGCTACAGGATGGACATCGGTAAATTCGGACTCGTTCTCCTCGCTGGTCTCCTTAGCTGGTCGGTTCATCTTTATCTCCCAGCGAGATCGATGTCCGGCACACAAGATATCCTGTTCAGCTGGGGGAGGATCGATTCGCTTTCGTCTTTCATGGGGAACATCACCGGCTTCATATACTCCGACCTCCCTTTCAACAAAGGGAACATGCAGGACAGGCTGAACATAATGATGGATTATTTCTCGAATTTCCCTATCTGGGCATGGGCCATATCCATAGTGCCGTTCGTATTCGGCATAATGAAGATGCTCGCCCTGAGCGTATCGGGGAGCCTGGCGTTTCTCCTTGGGATAGTCGCATTCTTCTTCTACTCGCTTCTTCATTATGCCGCCATAGATATCATGATGGTTATACCGTGGGGGCTAAGCCTTCTGGTAATCTTCTTCGGCATAGCGCGGCTCGGCAATTTCCTTAAAAAGGCGACCGCTTCGGTGCTCACTATACTGGCAATATACATGTACTCAAACGGCATGTCCGAATACGACCGCCACGAAGATTACACAGCATACGACTACATGGTAGATGTATTTGAAACTGTCCCGCCCGACGGAAGGCTTGAGACAGTAGCCGGATTCGAAGAGAACTACATCCTTTTCTATTCTACCTTTGGCCCCGCGGCCATTTATCCAAAGACCGGCGAGAGTGAAAACGCTAAGCTGGAGCCTTTTTTCCCCTATCTTAGCCTGGAGGTAAAAACATCCGCCACATACAGCCTGTTCAACATGGCACACCCTTATTCGGGCAAATACGGCGATATGGCAATATGGAATTACATCCGGTCGTTCAATCTCGACAAGACCCACCTTCGATTCAGGGAGGGGCCGCTTACAAGAAGCGCGTACAAAGGGGCCGTGCTTGCAAGAATTGCCGTGCAAAAGGGGCATGCCCTTATGAAAAACGGCGACAAACAGAAAGCCGGATTTTTCTATCAGCTTGCGGCAAAATGGAACACCGTAGGGGTACTCAAGGAGGCAACGATTCGCGACAGGTGGGGAGAGACGGACACCTCGATCGCCATGATAGAAGCATCTCTTAAATCCAGGCCAACGACCTACGCCTCCGCCCTCCTCGCAAAAATCCGCCTGGCAGAAAAAAAGGGGGATAGACCGGCGTTTCTCCCGGACACAAATCTGTAAAATGACCATAGCCGAAAAATACAAAAAGCATTCATATGTCATCTCAGCTTTTTCGGCCGTTGCAATAACCATGCTCCTTTTCACAAAAACAATTCCGGGAACTGCCGGCCCCGACACATCCCGCCTTGCATTAGCCGAATCACTGATAGAAAGAAACAGCTTGTTTATCGACCAATCGTATTTTTCTTATACCGGCGACCATGTAAGAATTGAAGGAAAAAGATTTTCTGATAAAGCTCCATTGCTGAGCTTTTATCTCGCAATCCCCTATGCCGTGCTGAATAAAGTATTTGGCCTCTCGTTCAGCACAAATCCGCAAACATGCCATTACATCCTCACCATCTTCTCAAGCGGCCTCTCCACGCTGGCATTGATGTACTACCTGCTCCTGCTTTTGAGAAGAGAAGGGGTAAGTGACAGCACTATTTCAATACTCCTGCTGTCAATGTATTACTCAACGATCCTGATGCCATACTCTTTCACCATAAACAACCATACCCCTGCAATAGCGATGATTCTGGCATCGTGGCACTACTCCAAATCGGGAAAACCGTTTCTTGCCGGGATTATCGCATCCTTCGCCGTAAGCGTGGATTTGGCTTCCGTTTTTATCCTTCTGCCGCTGGTCTTGTCTGACAGGAACAGAATTAGAATTATAGTCGGAGGCATTCCAGCAGCGTTATTGTTCATGGCATGGAATTTAATGACCGCCGGAAGCATAATCCCCCACAGCATGCGGCCGGAACTTTTCCAATATGAGGGATCCATCACCGCACCGGCAGTACAGGGCTCCGGGATAATGCATGATAATATTTCCGCCTACTTCCAGTATCTGTTCCATTATCTTATTGGAAGCAGAGGTCTATTTTTTTATAGCCCCGCCTGCCTCATAGGACTGTACGGCATACTGAAGCACCCGGGGAAATTCGTATACCCGGCGATCTCAATCCTTCTTTTTATTTTCGGCACGACATTGACCTCGAACAACTACGCAGGGTGGTGCTGGGGGGTCAGATGGCATATCCTTGCCATCCCGTTTCTCATCTACTCTATACACCCCCTGCTCCAAAAGCCTTCCCCGCTGTTCAAGACACTTTTTACGGTCGCTTTTATCGCAGGTTTTTCGCTATCCGTACTCGGCTCTAAAGATCCATGGCTGATGACACTGGATGAGGATTCATCACTTGAAGCGAGACTGACCATGAAAAAGAAGTACGTTGAACAGGACTACCTTTTCGGCATAGCGTTTGCCGAGAACGGCAAACTCCTCTACGCGGAAAAAAAGTTTGAAGACGCCCTTGGGAGGGATCCCGGTTATGAACCGGCGAGATCGGCAAAGAAGGCTGTTCGGGCCGAAAGGCTGAAAAGAGGTATCTAGCGAAATTCCCGGCTAGAGATAGTCGGCATAGCCGCGCCTCTCAATCTCTTCGACCATCGATTTTATCTCCTGCGCGCGGTCTTTCCTGCATATAAGGAGAGCATCGTCAGTTTCAACAATGATCAGGTTATCAACGCCCAGGAGAGCTACAAGCTTTTTTGAATACACCGTGTTTGATTCGGATGAAATTGAAACCAGTTCGCATCCGCTTTTTCTGTTGCCGGTTTCATCAGCTTTCCAGATATCGTCCAGCGCACTCCACGAACCGACATCGTTCCATGAGAAGTTGGCCGCAATAACCGCGATAACGTCAGCCGACTTTTCCATTACCCCTTTGTCAATAGACACCGGCTCGATCGAACCATAGAACTCTTCCAGGGAGTCCGCTCCCGCTCCCTGCAGATGGTGTTTCTCAATAGCGGAGTTCAGCTTGGGAAGACAAGCCTTCACCCTTGCCATGAAAATATCGGCTCTAAACACGAACATACCGCTGTTCCATAGGTATCGTCCCGATTCCAGATAAAATTTCGCCTTTTTCCGGTTCGGCTTTTCCATAAATGAACGAACATGGAAATATGATGAATCTATCTTGTTGCTGACTTCGATATACCCGTATCCCGTTTCGGGATAGGTTGGCCTTATTCCGAATGTGACTATCATTTTTTTCATTTCTGCCAGTTCAATGGCCGTGTTGATGTCCTCTATAAGTTTCTCCTCTTTTCCGACGACATGATCCGCGGGGAGAACTACCATCAAGGCATTTGGATCCTTCTTCAGCAGGATAGAGGCAGGAAAAGCTATTGCCGGAGCAGTGTTCCTCCCTTTCGGTTCAATGATAATGTTTTCCACGGGGAGGTCATGGGCGCTTTCCAGAACATGCTTGGAATGGCTTCTCGCGGTTATGATAAATATCCGCTCCTTTGGAATAAGCGGGGAGATCCTTTCGATGGTCTTGCGGAGAAGGGTTTTGTCCCCGTCAAGAGCTATAAGCTGTTTCGGTTTCGCCTCCCTGGAGAGGGGCCAGAATCGCTTCCCTCTCCCTCCGGCGACAATAACTGCGTAAAGAGAATCTTTGTTCAATCGGTTCCCCAATATTGCTAAATGATTAATTTCGGATATTACACCAACCTGCGGAATACCACGAAATTATAGTTTATTTCCCGCTTTTTAAGTCTGTTTTTTTGACGATCTGAAATATTTACGCCCCTCAGGCGGAACAATCCCGTTCAAAACGGCCTTGTTGCGATCCCCGTCGCTTGCCGCGCCTCTTCGGCTGATATCCAGTATTGTCAATACTCCCTGAAACCGTGCTTGATGAATATTCCGCCAAACACAAACAGAAGCAGAGCCATACCGATCGAACAGAGAAAACAAGCGATGAAAACCTCCCTGAGATCGCCGAAAAGGAGAACCACGGCCAATAAAGGCGGCCCGATAGTCTGACCAAGGCGGATGGTCATGCCGTAAAAGGATACCAGAAGGCCCCGGTATTCGGACGGCGACAGACCGGCAACTATGGACTGCACAAGCGGGAGCGTGATCCCCATACATGAGCCGACAAGGAGCATCACCAGGAACAGCCACACCTGCGAAGGGATGTATAGCACCAAAAGAAACGCCGTAGCCAGGAAAAGAAACCCTAAAACCAGCATAGCCCTTCTGCCGATAAGTTTTTCTATCTGGGACGAAAGAGGGGCGATTATCGCAGACGCGAACGAGGAAGATGCAATATATATCCCGATGGAAAAAGGGGACATGGAGAAATGATTTCCCATGAAAAACGTAAGGTAGGTGAGAACTCCGCCGTAAAGGAGCACGAATATCAACAGCCCAACCAAAAAGGCAAAAATGCTTTTAAATGTGAAGATATACCGCTTTGCATGATTAAAGTATTCCAGGAAATTTTCGCGCTTCTGAAACTCTGGCTCTTTTAAATAAACAATTACGAATAACGCAAGCGGCAATCCAAGCCAGAACATTAAAAATGGGGCTTTCCAGCTGACAGTCGCCAGCGTTCCACCAATAAACGGAAAGGCGGCCGTGCCGACCGAAAGGACAGCCGCGTTCAATCCCATAACCTTGAGCCTTAAGTCTTCATGAAAAAGATCTCCAACCAGAACCGTAGAGATCGCCGGCAGGGCCGCTCCACCAATCCCCTGAATGAACCTGAAAGCCACTATCCAGTAGAAATCATCAAGCCAGTAAATAGCGCCCCCTGCGACGCTGAAAATCGTGAGTGAAACCACAAGGATAGGCTTTCTTCCGATCTTGTCCGCGAGCACTCCGAGAAAAAGAATAAAGAGTACGCCGGGGAGAGTGTAGCTGGAAATAATCAATCCGACTTCAGCGGGCGTAACGGAAAATTCCGCCCCTATAACCGGGATGACGGGAATAACAAGACTTACGCTTACGATACCGCCCAGCGTTATAGCGAATATGATGTAGAGATTTATATCTTTATAAATTGATGTATTCATGCAGAAATAATTCAACGCCGTACAGCGAAACCAGCGCGTAAATCCCAGCCACAACGTCATCCATCATTACGCCGACCCCACCCTTGATGTTTTCAAAATTCCTGGCCGGGGGCGGTTTCACGATATCGAAAAAACGAAAGAGGAGGAATCCGGACAAAACAAGGATCGTGAAGACCTTGTCATCCGCGGCAAAAGAGGTCCCGACAAGAGGAAGATACGTTATCAACTGACCGGCAATCTCATCAATAACAATTTTCCCGCTGTCCTTCTCGCCGAATATAGTTTCCGCAATGGATGACACCGGAATCCCGATAACCGTTATCGCGAGAGTGATGCCAAAATATGAAAACATGCTCAATTCGTTTATCAGAAGAAATATTGCAACCCCCACCAGGGAGCCGGCAGTGCCGGAAGCAAAAGGGGAAAATCCAGTCCCAAAACCGCTTGCTATGAGAACTACCGGAATGTTTTTTGCCGACGATTTACTTCCGGTTTGCATTGGGACAAGTTTAACATAAAGTGAAACCCGGCATGCACGGTTATCTCGATCCGAAGCATAAGATGCGACGAGCGGATCGCGCACTGATCGGGTTTAAGATTTAATATTTAACCTCAATCCTGGCGAGGTAGGAAACAAGCTCTTCAATGTGACTGGTTATTGCAGCAAGATCGCTATTTTTTGCCGATTCCTCGATGGCCCCACCGATTTTTGTCAAACCCTCAAATCCGTACCCCCCGCCAGAGCCTTTCATGCTATGACCTGTGATCTTGATCACCTCAAAATCCTTTTGGGAAACAGCATCCTTTAAAATGCCAACATCTTTTTGCCGATTTTCCAGGTATGCCGGAATAAGATCGGCCAAATCAGGATCGGCCTTGATTATTATCGGTGCAGTATCCTTACTATTCATAACTCCACTCCTAACAAAATCAGGTTTTCAGTTACCAAACTCCCGCTCAACTCCCAGCACTCAACACCTTCCATCCAGCGCATAGCCAACGTCAGCTTTGTGGCTTCAGGCTTTTGAAAACAGCCACCTTATTGCGCCCGCTTTTTTTCGCGTCATACAGAGCGGCATCCGCATTATTAAGCAGGCTTTCAGCGCCTGAAGCAAGTTCTGGCACTTCAGTGGCCACTCCGATGCTTAACGTGACAACTTTTGATACCTCCGAATCTTCATGGACAATAGCCGCTTCATGGACTTTCATCCTCGCTTTTTCGGCAATCACAACGGCATGCTCGGCATCGGTATTCGGAAGAACTACCACAAATTCCTCCCCGCCATATCTGGCGGCGACATCGCCGGGCCTTTTAAACAGACCTCCTATAATCCCAGCTACCCTGGCAAGACATGTATCCCCTTTCTGGTGACCATATGTGTCATTGTACTTTTTAAAATGATCGATATCGATCATCAGAATGGAAATCGGCGTTTTGTTCCTGAAAGACCGCTTCCATTCATTTTCATATGCCTCATCGAAGTAACGTCTGTTTACGAGGCCGGTCAGAGCGTCATGGGTAGAGATAAACTCCAGTTTTTTATTCGCCTCCTCAAGCTTTACGAGAAGCTCCTTGCGGCGATCCATTTCGTATTTCAGTTTCAAAGCGGATCTGACCCTTGCCCTCAGCTCGGTTTTCCTTATCGGCTTTTGCACATAATCTATCGCTCCCGCCTCGAAAGCCCTTTCCAGATCGGATTCATCCGTGCTTGCAGTCACCATGATAATCGGGATATCGGCAAATACAGGCTCCTGTTTGATAAGGAGACAGGCCTCAATACCATCAATGCCGGGCATCATTATGTCGAGCAGGATTAGATCAAATGAGCGATCAGGTGTTCCGTTTATACCGAGGATTTCAATCGCTTCGGAGGCGGAGGGAGCGGTGAAGATCGTTGAACCTTCCAATTTTTTCAGCACTTCTTCCAGCAAAAATCGGCTGTCCTTGGAATCATCAACCAGCAGTATCTTCAAAATGCCTCCACGGATTTTTTATTGTCATGGTCAGTTTTGGGATAACGACGAACAATCATCCCGGACACCCCCAAGCCTAACATAAATCTCAGAATAATTGAATTTTCGGCAATATCATCGGCCAAACACCTTCACCCTGTTGCGGCCTTCTTTCTTCGCCTGGTATAGCGCCTCGTCGGCATTTTTTACTACTGTCGCAATGGTGACCTCGCCGTCCGGGATGATGCTTGCTATCCCAGCGCTTATGGTAAGGAACTGGCCCGCGCTAGAAAACTTATGTGGGATTTTAAGCAATTCTATGGAATCACGGACCTTCTCCGCCATTACTATGGCATCGCGGCTGTCGGCATATCCCAATGCCATCACAAATTCCTCCCCGCCATACCGTGCCACTATGTCACTTGGCCTCTTTACAACACCTTCAAGCGCCTTCCCGACAAGCTTCAGCGCCTCGTCACCTTTCTGGTGGCCATAGTTGTCGTTGTACGGCTTGAAAAAATCTATATCCATCATTATCACCGCGATGGAGGACTTGGTTCTGCAGGCCCGCGCCCATTCATTCTCCAAGAACCTGTCAAATGTCCGCCTGTTTGGAATGCCGGTCAATCCGTCTATCGACGACAGCAATCTCAGCTTCCGGTTTGCCATCTCGAATTGATGGGCTATATCCTTCCTGCGGTCCATCTCCTGCTTGAGGCGCAACAGGGAGCGAACCCTGGCATGAAGCTCGACCTTATTAAAGTTCTTATCAATAAAATCGGCCGCTCCCGCGTCAAATGATTCCCGCAAAGCGTCGTCTTCCTTTCTCGCGGTCATAATAATTATCGGAATATCACGGAGCTCATCCAGCGACTTCAGCCTGAACGTCGCCTCAATTCCGTCCATGTCCGGCATGGTGAGGCTCATTATGATCAGATCCACACCTATCCTGCCGGTCTCCTCAAATGAAAGACCGATGATCTCAAACGCTTCCTGTGCCGACTGTGCCGACACTACCTGATAGCCGAACTCCTTCAAAGCCTCTTCCAGCACAAGGCCGGTCACTTTGGAATCGTCAACTACAAGTATCTTCACGGGATTCCTCTTGGCTAATACTCGTAGGTTCTGAATATTTTATCCGGCAAAATTCATTCCCCCCTGTTTTCCGGAGGTATCGCCGCGCTCATATGCCTGATCAGATTTGTAATCGTTCCCTTCAGTTCCGAACGATTCAAAATAAGATCCAGAAAACCGTGCTCCAGAAGGAATTCTGACGTCTGGAAACCTTCAGGGAGTTTTTGCCTTATAGTCTGCTCAATAACCCTCGGTCCCGCAAAACAGATCAGGGCTTTCGGCTCTGCAATTATCACGTCGCCAAGCATGGCGAAAGAGGCCGTAACGCCGCCGGTGGTCGGATGCGTTATCACCGAAATAAACGGCAATCCCGCCTCATGCAGGATCGCCATACCGGAAGATGTCTTTGCCATCTGCATCAGGGAAAATGTCCCTTCCTGCATTCTAGCCCCGCCACTGCACGATACCGTTATCAGCGGACTCCTGTTCTCAACCGCCCTTTCGACGCTCCGCGCGATCTTCTCGCCTACCACCGAGCCCATGCTCCCCGCGAGAAACCCGAACTCGAACACGGACATCTCCACCAGCCAGCCGTTCATACGTCCGGTACCGCATACAATGGCTTCCTTAACGCCGGAAACTTTCTCCGCAATCTTTACCCTTTCCTTGTATTTCTTCGTATCCTTGAATTTCAGCGGATCGGTAGATTGCAGGTTTTCGTCGTACTCCTTGAATGTTCCCTTATCTATCAATAGCTCGATCCGCTTTGCCGCGGATATCGGATGGTGCTTACCGCACTTCTTGCATACTCGAAAACCATCTTCAAAGTCAGCGCTGTAGATCATATCACCGCAGTCTTCACACTTCACAAAGACCCCTTCGGGTACGCCACGCTTGCTGCTCCCTTTATCCAAAGGAGCCTTCCCGCTTGTAAACCAGCTCATTTTGCCCCCTTTCTCTCGACTAGCGAACGATTCAACGCGTTTATGTAGGCATGCGCGCTTGCCTCCACCGTATCGGTCGAAGCCGCTCTTCCCCTTACAATTTGTCCTTTCCCGAATTCAACCAGAACGGTCACTTCCGCCATGGCATCCTTGTCGGGTGTGGCCGCCTTTACAGAATAATTCTTAAGCTTCCCCTTTTCCCCTGTTACCATATCAATGGCGTGATAAAGTGCGTCTATCGGTCCATCGCCTGTGGATGAGGCGGTTTTTCGCTCGTCTTTCCCCTTGGAAGAAAGCTGTACCGTCGCCGTTGGAAGAGTGCTGTTCCCGGTAGTAATATTGAAATACTCAAGCTCATGATACTTCCCGCGGGCAACTACCTCGTCTCCGAGAAGGGCCTCGATATCCTCGTCAAACACATCCTTCTTCTTGTCCGCAAGATCCTTGAACCTTTGGAACGCGGCGTTAAGGCGGTCTCCGTTCAGCGTGAATCCCAATTCGGCGATTTTCTTGCTGAACGCGTGACGACCGGAATGCTTACCCATGACCATGCTTGTTCCGGTCATCCCAATCGACTCGGCTGTCATAATCTCAAACGTCTCCCTTTTTTTCAGTATCCCGTCCTGATGAATGCCCGACTCGTGGGCAAATGCGTTTTCCCCTACGATTGCCTTGTTCGGCTGAACAGAAATGCCGGATATCGTGGAGAGGAGCTTGCTTGTCTTGTATATCTCCTCGGTCTTCACCTTTGTCGCATGACCGAAGAAATCCTTACGGGTCTTGATGGCCATGACAATCTCCTCAAGAGATGTGTTGCCTGCCCTCTCGCCAATGCCGTTTACCGCGCACTCTATCTGGCGCACTCCATGCTGTATCGCGGTAAGCGCGTTTGCGGTCGCAAGGCCAAGATCGTTGTGACAGTGAACGCTGAATATCGCCTTCTTATGATTGGAGACATTCGCCATTATACCGTCTATCAGTTCGGCAAACTCGTCCGGTATCGCGTACCCGACCGTGTCTGGAATATTGATAGTGGTCGCGCCGGCCTCGATCGCTTCGTAAAATATCTCGTGAAGGAACTTCGGGTCGGAACGCGAAGCGTCCATCGCCGAAAACTCCACATCCGGGGTGAAGCTTTTGGCAAGCCTTACCCCATCCCGTGTCATCTTGATCACCTCCGGCCTCGATTTCCTCATCTGGTGCTTGAGATGGATATCGGAAGTGCTGACAAAGGTATGTATCCGGTTTTTCCTCGCCGGTTTAAGCGCCTTCGAAGCGGTGATAATATCGTTCTCCAGCATTCTCGCAAGACCGCATATCACCGGCCCCTTCACCTTTTCGGCAATTTTTTGGACAGCCTGGAAATCGCCTTCACTGGCGATCGGAAAACCGGCCTCAATGACATCAACTTTAAGCTTCGCTAGCTGATGCGCCAGCTGAAGTTTTTCCTCCGTATTCATGGAAAAACCGGGAGCCTGCTCGCCGTCTCTTAATGTCGTGTCAAAAATCACAATGTTGGGCATAAAACCAATCCTCCTGAAGGATATTGTAAATCATTTTAAATCTAAACACTTAAGTGTAGCAAAAAAATGAAATATATTGAAAAGGTGTGAATAAACCATACCTTCAGCTAAACTTTTCCTGAAATATAGACTATAATCTATTACGTTTTACTGTAACTGAAAATTTAACGGTTATTAAATGAAAAACCGTGGAACTGTAATAGCCGAGTACTGTTTAATACAGATGGCAAAAACGGATACTAAAAATATTGGGGGAGATTTTGTAGCATGAAGGGGATTTTTCAATATTCTGCGCCAAGCATGCCGGAGATGAAAAAGCAGAGGCTGAACGCTCCCTTGACCAGAGACGACTTCGCCGATTCCCCCATTGCATGGATATTGAGCTAAAAAACCAGCCGATGAAAATATCCGTAATCCTTCCGATACACAACTCGCGCACTATGGTAGGGAGAGTTATTGAAGCTTATAGAGCGATCGACTACCCGGACATGGAACTTATTATCGTCGATGACGGTTCAACCGACGGCTCCAGCAATATCGCCTCGCGATACAATTTAAAGATAATACGACAGGAGCAAAGTGGGCTGGCGAAAGCAAGGAATACCGGCTGGAGAGCTGCAACCGGAGATTTCTGCTATTTCACGATTTCAGATTGTCTACCTCGATCCGACGTGCTCACAATACTTTCGAAATATTTCAAGGATGAAACTGTCGCCGCCGCCGGAGGAACTAGCGATATAGCGAATTCGCAATACCTCCTCCCAAGGCTCATACAATCTGAAAAAACATACCTGCACCGCCAACTTCCGGAAAGGGTCGACTTCCTTACTTCCAACAACATCGTCATAAGAAAAAAAGTGCTTGAGGAGGTCGGCGGATTCAACGAGGGGTATGAAACATCGGAATCGGCTGATACCGACCTCTCGTTCCGGATAAGAAAGGCGGGATTCGACATGGCATTCGACATAAGGGCCTCCACGCTCCAGTTCTTCGACAACTCGCTCTGGAACTACATGGTGCAGCAATACGAATATGGAAAATGGAAGGTAAAACTCTTTATTGACCACAATGACAGAATGACAGGCGAATATTACGCAAATATCCTGGAATTTTTTCGGCCACTGATAGCACTTATGCTAATCGTCGAAATACCGCTTATCTTTTTCGACCCTACCAAGAATTTCTACATGTACATACTGCTGTTTTACACGGCATTGCAGTTCCCCTCGCCAATAATGATGGCAATAAAGACCGGCAGGCTGGAAAACCTGTTGCTCGCTCCGGTAACCTTCCTTAGGGGAATAGCCAGGGGCCTTGGTATCGCAGCGGGGATACTGAAATTCGGAATATGAAGGCGAATCGGTACGACCCGCAAAAATTTCGACATAGCAAACCTCACAATCCTGGATCGATCCTGTCCCCCATTTAGAGGCAGGAAAATGTCCTGACATGACCATCGGTACTTCCACCCCCGCCTACTTCCTCTCCCCTGCGAAAATCAACCTCATCCTTAAAGTCACAGGGAAGAGAAAGGACGGGTATCACAACATCGCCACCCTTTTCCAGATGGTGGGACTCTACGACAAGCTCACCTTCGCGCCCGATACAGGGGGAAAGGTCACAGTCGCATGCAACGTCCCCGGGATGGAGGAGAAGGATAACATCGTATACAAGGCGGCAATGTCGCTATGGAAACCAGGTTGCAAAGGCGTTTCCATAAGGATAGAAAAGAACATACCGGTTTCCGCCGGTTTGGGAGGAGGGAGCTCAAACGCCGCCACCGCCCTGGCTGTTCTGAACAGATTTTGGGGACTTGGTCTTTCCGGAGCCAGACTGGCGACAAAGGCTAAAAACCTTGGCGCTGACGTCCCTTTCTTTCTATCGGCCCCACGCGCCTGGGCTACCGGCATAGGCGAGCGCCTCACACCCCTGCCGAACTGCGAAAAATTCCATATTCTCCTTGTAAACCCGGGAATCAGCGTTCCGACCGTGGAAATATACCGCCATCTCCCTCCCGAATTGACAACCAAACCGGGAATAATTAAAATACCCCGGAGGATTAGGGAATATATTTCGTACGAAGATACGGTTGATTTCCTTGAAAATGATTTAGAACGCACAGTCGAGCTACGGTACCCGCTTGTTACCTTGGTGAAAAAGGAACTAGGGAGGTACGCACAAAAGGGGGTGATGGTTTCAGGAAGTGGAGCAACTGTTTTTGCTCTGTTCAAATCTAAAAACGAAGCTGACGCCGCTATTAAGGGGATGAAACAAATAGGTTGGTGGTGTTCGCTCGTTGAACCGTTAGATAGCATGGGGCATCTTGAAAATGCATTTCGATGAGGGTTATTAATAATGAATATTACTGAAGTGGTTATAAGGCCGGTTGAAGATGAGCGACTCAAGGCATATGTGTCTTTAACATTCGAAGACGCGCTTGTAATCAAGGATATCAAGATAGTCGACGGGAAAAACGGGCTTTTTGTCTCGATGCCAAGCAGAAGAAAAAAGAATGGAAAGTATCAGGATATCGCGCATCCGATAAACACCGATTTCCGAAAGATGATGGAAGACAGAATTTTCAGCGAATACAAAGAGGTGATGAAAGAGTACGGCTCTGAAATCAACATCGAGCGAAGAGCGCTTGAAGAGGAAGAAAAGAGCAGAAGCGCCTATTAAAACCGCAAGGGGATGGTCGATCGTTCAGCCAGATAGGGAGAGGCTTGTATAAAGGCAGAATAACTGCCAAATGTTCAAATCGGCCTCGTGAAATTCTTCCAACCCCCTATAACCAGGCCCACTATCGGGGAGCTGTTCTCCCTGAGATCCACTATCCTTATCTTCTCCGCTGTGTTTACCGGAATAAGAAAAAGATTATGCCCGTCCCTTTCCAGCAGTTTTGCGGTTACGCCCCCCTCTGACTGGACCGCGTATATCCTCCCCTTCTGTATCCTTTCGCGATCCGCCCCGCGGTCGATAACGACAATATCCCCGCTGGCAAGGTGGGGCCACATCGATTCCCCTGAAACACGGCACGCCACGAGATCCCTCGCCTTGGCGGAGGCGACCTTCAGCGGCCTGACATGCACCACGACCCATTCGATAACATTCTCTTCCGCGATTATCGGTTCCCCCGCCGCTATCTCTCCGTCTACCAGGGGGACGGAAAAATACTCCTCCTCCGAAAGTTGCCTCGGGGGCATCGGCGCGGAAAATCCCCCCCCTTCGTTTTTCAGTTCCACAGGAGGTTCATTCCCCGTAAGGATCCATTCGATGCTTTTCGAAGATATCGCGACGAGCCTCATCAGGATGTCGGCGGACGGGAGCATAACCCCCTCCTCGTAACGCTTGATGGTGGTATGGCTCACGCCAAGCCTTTTGCCGAAGGCGAGTAGCGATTCCCCCCCGCGGAGGGATTTTATTCTCTTTGCGAGGTTTTTTTTATTAACCCGTTTTGTGCGGATTAGTTCAACTTTTCTTATTGACATTGTGCTCATGCGCACATTATAATTGGCATCACTGGAGGAGTCAAGATATGGAAAAAACCAACGCGCTAAAAGAGGTGTCGGCAGAAAGGGGCAATTTCGCCTCGCCGGGGAGAAGGTTTCTGTCGGTGCAGAGTGTGGCAACCAGATGGAACGTCTCGGACAGCACAGTAAGAAGGCTGATCGATGAGGGGGAACTGAAAGGAATTAAAATAAGAAGGACATTCAAGATACTTGCCGAATCGGTAAGTGAATACGAATCGCGCTCTTCCTTCTGATTCCTGTCATGCTGAACAAATGGGGGGGTGAATCGGCAAAAGAGGCCACAACACCGATATGGGGACGGCTCAGGTGATTCAGTATCAACCCCCGCTTCAGACCTGTTGTTCAGAAGTGCTGAGGTTCCATTGAAAAGTTCCATATTATTGTTGCATCTTGAATCATGCCGATTCAGAATGAACATGTAATGAAAAGGGTGCATATCGTCTGGGGATTTGGTCACGTCACGGGGGTGCTCTACGATACTCCGACGGCCAGGAAAGTCCTTGCGGCGCTTCCAATCGAATCCGAATCTAAACGCTGGGGGGACGAAGCGTACTTTGAGACCGGTATCACGGCGGAGCTGGAACCGGATGCCAGAGATGTCGTAGAACCCGGCTCTATCTGCTTCTGGGTCGAGGGGAACTCGATCGCCATCGCCTGGGGTCCGACACCCATCTCCAAAGCAGGGGAGTGCAGGATG
>Ga0224496_10000067_pt1 | contig 76452 bp, 145 predicted proteins | sample SF_Jul11_sed_USG_2_FD_168127 | JGI IMG/M metagenome (GOLD analysis project Ga0224496, IMG submission 168127) | Sediment microbial communities from San Francisco Bay, California, United States - SF_Jul11_sed_USGS_8_1 | ecosystem: Environmental > Aquatic > Marine > Sediment | place: USA...
ATAATGTTTTATATCCTTATAAACCTTTTCAGATTCTAAAAGCCATTTAGCTTTAGCGACCTGTAAACCTATCGAGTCTAGCTCCTGAGTAATAATGGGAGAAGTGGCTTCGAAATCAAGCAACCAGCCAGTAAGGTAAGTTAACAACTTATCACCGTGCTCAATAAGACCCTCCTTTAAAAAATCAGAGACTGCATAAGTATAGCCTTTCGCCAATTTTTTTTGAGCCACTTTTACAAAATATGAGAAAGGCTTTGTAATAGTAGTACCCTTACTACCAATACGACCCCAGGTGATCTCGACAGGATTATTCTCCCAAGAGCCCTTTGCAGACCAGAATTTATTACTAGACCCCTTCTCATTTTCAATATAAAAATACCAAGGGTAGTGCGCCTTAGCTAAACGCTTAACCATATTAAAACCAACGGGTTGTGCTTGACTCATACATTGACTCCCTCAGATGTCTAACTAAACATACACAATATACAAAGAAAATCTAAACCTACCAAAAAAACGCTTTTCAAAAAAAATTCCGGGGAAAATTTTGGACAAAGACACGGACAAGGACCCTTTTAACATTATATATAGACGGACAAAGACAAGGACAATTATATATGGAGAAACAGACACAGACAATTATATATGGGGGAACAGACACAGACAAGGACCTGCTCATTGTATAAGGTTCAGCTCAGTTCAGTTCATTGTATGGGGGTTCAGTTCAGTTGATAAGGCTCAGTTCAGCTCATTGTATGGGGGTTTAAAAACCCTCTTTGAAAAATGGTTTTGCGGAAATTTCTGTATGCTTAATCACGCCTATGGGAGGGGGGTATACTGCGGTTAATGATAAAGAAGCGGTTTCTAACTTTTCCCAGAATTAGAGTAGTAGTGGTAGTTCACGAAATTTCGGGGGTAGGGGTGCGAAAATCGTTGGAAGATGCGGAAACCGCAAACAAGGCCAAGGGCAGCAACAAGAGGAGCAGTAGGGGCAATGGCCATAGCTATAGGGAATAGTGAGGGCACCGGGAATACACTACATACGGGCAAGGGTGTAGACACCGGGCATAATGACAACAGGTCACAATAGTGTGTGTGGAATCGAGATAAATAGTGTGATTAGTAAAACTAATGTGTGAAATTTTCTTTGGTTTTCTTGTCGAAGTTTCGTCCCTACAGACAATGAGACGCCCTATAGGGTGGAAGGGTTGTTAACCATTCCCCAAACCTTAGAAGGTGTCAGGTTGTCAGAAAGATTGAAATTTCTTCGGAAGTTTCGTCCCTACAGACAATGAGACGCCCTATAGGGTGGAAGGGTTGTTAACCATTCCCCAAACCTTAAAGGGTGTCGAGTTGTCAGAAAGATTGAAGTTTCTTCGGAAGTTTCGTCCCTACAGACAATGAGACACCCTATAGGGTGAAGGGGTTGCTAACCCTTTCAAGACTCAAACACCTGTAACAAGGTGGTGTGTCGAGCGGCGGCTATGCCGTTCCCGTAAAGAGTGAGTCGTGGCAATCAAAGCTATACTTCGGTATGGTGGAGGTAAGAAGGACTGCACTAGTAGGTACTCCGTAGGGGGGCACTAGTGTGAACCTTATTCTGGTAGTCTAGGCAGGAGGTCCCGGTGTTCTAAGAGCACCTGCGCAGGGACCGTCTCGAAGACTCTGGGGTAAAGGGGATAAAGGTCTGGGCGTCACGCAGTGCTTGAACGGGGACAACTGCATCTATGGCTAGCGTCTGCTCCCTGCCTCACACCCTAACGATTTTGAGTCGACGGAGTTGATAAGGTCAAGCGTTGAATCGAACGCGAAGACTCTCCTAACCTACCCCCCGCGCAAGTGCTTAAACAGTGTGAACGGCCCATAAGGTGAGGTGCACCGTCTATCTAGCGACGGTGCCTTATGGGCAAGGGGCTTTGTTGTGTGTGATTCCACACAACCGAGCGCCGAAAACAGCAAACCGATTCGTCGGGGCGCTAGCAGACTATAGACAGGGCGTCCCTACCCCCGTTAACTCGGGTGGAAAGGGTCCGGGTTCGGCTCCCGGTGGTCTGCTTCGTTGACTCCTAGCCAAAGGTGTTAGCGTCGGTTAGTGAAGCTCTGACATAGAGCGCACTAATTTGTGTTGAGGAAACTCTGCAAAGGTGCCTCCTTCGGGGGGTGGATTGCGCAGAGGAAATGCCTCCGGTGAAACTCCGGGGGGCTAGAGTGTTGGGACCCGAACACCCGGTAACGGGGTTCAAAGATGGGCGGATTCCTTTTCTTCGCGGGGAAGGGAGTTTCAGTCTGCGATAGGGTCGTTACCATAATCTCTAGTCAGGCACCTTCCAAGACACAAGTTAGGACCTCCACCAGTGGGGTAGTGCGCCTTATGTCAGACCCTTCCGCCCTCACCGACGCTGACCCTGACGCCGAGACGGTTTCAACGGTTACACACACACTGCAAACCCTTTCGGGGGTGCGCGCCTCTCCCCGAAATGACTCGACGGGGAGAGGTTGACACAGGGTCCCGTTTAGAGGTTGTCGCTCCTAACCGAGCGGCCCTCTAGTGCGGTTAGTTGTAACGAACACCACTCTCCCCCTTTGGGGAGGGCGGAAATGAGATAGCGAACCTCCCTCCTAAATTCTGCCCTGCGGTCCCTCCCCTTATGGGGACCGCCCCCCATACAGCCCTACCTTTCACCCTTTCTTTTAGAGAGGGCTTGCAAGCCCGTTTAGCACCGGGTTATCTGCTCTAGGTTCGTTGTTTCATTTCCGCCCTTAGATTTACCCCAACCGCCCCGCCCCCCCGAAGGGGGCGAGGGCACCTTAACCAAGAGGAAACTACCATGACCACCACCACCGAAAACAACGTCGCCAACAACAACACCAACAACGCCAACACCGTTGACCCCTTCGCCGCCCGCGCGGTGGAGACCGGGCAGGTGCCCCCCGTGGTGGAGGTCGTGAAAAGCTACCCCTTCCACGGGTCGCGCGTGTCGGTGACGAAGACGACGGACAACGGGCGGGTTTATTTCGATGCCAAATGTGGTAAGAAGTCCGCGCGTTCCTGGGCGTCCGCGACCATCGCGGAGAGGAGTCTGCTTCGGCAGATTAAGCGTCGACGGTAGTCGGCCCCCGCCCCCCGTCCCCCTCCCCCTTCGGGGGGGTGCCTTTTGAGGGCATTAGCTTCGCTGCTAGTGCCTTCAAAAGACACTTTAACCCACAACCGCCCCCGCCATTTTGGGGGCCTTCACTCAGAGGCTATACCATGACCACCGACAACACCTCCGACAACACCGACAACAACAACACCGACAACAACAACATCATCAACAACAACATCATCATCGCCACCGGCACCGACACCGACGGCGAGACCATCACCCTCATCCTCACCGCCGAGGAAGGGTTCTGCCCCGCGTGCGGGGCGGCCTGGGGCTACGGGTGGGGCAATTGCCTCAACTGTTGGTAGCCCCCCCTGGCCCGCGACCCCCCCGGTAAGGGGTTGAATCGGCGGCATTAGCTTCGTTGCTAGTGCCCTCGATTGATTCACTTACCACAACCGCCCCACCCCCCCTTCGGGTGAGGGCCTTTCACAGGAGCCTATCATGGGCATTTTCCAAGGTTTTATCCTTTTCGTTGGGGTCACCTCGACCCTGGCCCTGGCTATCCAGGGCCTCTACGCCACCGAGGAGACCGAGGCCACCGAGCCCGAGCCCAAACCCGAGCCCGAGCCCGTGGACTGAGCCCCCCGCTCCCCCTGGCCCCCCTCCCCTTCGGGGGAGGGGTTTCTCTTGAGGGCATTAGCTTCGCTGCTAGTGCCTTCAAAAGAAGCCCTAACCATCAACTCAACTCAACTAGAGGTGCATTATGTGTTGGTTTCGCCGCCCCCGTTGTGCGGCCCGTCTTCGGGCCATTCATGGGGCCACCGTCGATGGTGGCCCCCGCCCCCGTGTGGGGGCCAACGCCGTGGTCACGGCGTGGGACGACCGGCAGCGGGCGCAGCGGCGGTACATGCCGCCCCGCGCCCGCCGCGCCCATGCCCGTCTCCGACTGGCGCGGGCAACGACCCGCGCCATCCTCGACCTCGACTGCGACGACGACGACGACCTTTGGGGGGAGGTCGTCTAAGCTCGCCCCCGGTGGGGGGTTGAATCGGCGGCATTAGCTTCGTTGCTAGTGCCTTCGATTGATTCCACCACCACCCCAACTAGAGGCCACACCATGACCACCTATCGACCCGTCTCCGACCTCACCCGCGCCAACCTCTCTAACGCCAACCTCTCGGGGTCGGACCTGAGCGGGGCCTTCCTTCGGGGGGCCACCCTGGCGGGGTCGGACCTCTCGGGGGTCAACCTCAGCGGGGCCAACCTCACCGAGGTCAACCTCACCGGGGCTGACCTTTTCAACGCCGACCTCAGCGGGGCGACCCTCGCCGGGGCCTTGTGGGAGGGGGTAAAGCTCGCCGGGGCCAACCTCTCGGGGGTCAACCTCAGCGGGGCCGATCTCACTAACGTCAACCTCCGCAAGGCGAACCTCTCGGGGTCGGACCTCGCCGGGGCAAAGCTCGACGGGGCCGACCTCACGGGGGCCATGCTCTCGGGGGCCAACCTCAAGAGGGCGAACCTTGAGGGGGCGGACCTCAAGAGGGCCAGTTTCCGCCTCTGCGACCTGTCGTGGGCGGAAATGAGCGATGCAGACCTCTCGGGGGCCGACCTCTCGGGGGCCGACCTCAGCGGGGCGGTCCTTCGGGGCGCGAACCTCGCCGGGGCTGACCTCAGCGGGGCCAACCTCACCGAGGTCGACCTCTCGGGGGCGACCCTCACCGACTGTAAGTTCTAGTCGTCCCCCGCCCCCTTTGGGGGGCTCCCCTCTTGAGCACACTAACTAACCTTAGTGCGTTCAAGAGAGGATTATTCCTATCCTCTGCTTAACCCAAAGCGGCCCCTCTCCCCCATCGGGGGAAGGGTGCCAAACCACGGAGCTAAACCATGACTACCCGCATTCAACTCACAAACGCCGCCCTTCAAAACATCTTCGGGGATCACTTCGCCGCCGTCCGCGAGGCGGGCCGCTGGGAATCCCACGGAACCGTCGCCCTTCAACGGGTGAGGGGGGCCACCTGGGAGGTCGTGGGGGCGACGGCGGCGGTGGAGGCGGCGGTGGTGGCCGACCTCCGCGAGGGGGTCATCAAACTCGGTCACCTCGCCCTCAAGGGCGTCCACGGTGACTACAAAATCACCGTCTCGCCCCGGTCCCTCGACGGTAGCGGGTGGCTCGCCGTCGCGAAGGGGGAGGGGCGTCCCCTCTGCCGGACGGGGCAGACGGCCTCGATGGCGGTCGCCGCCGTCCAGGGGGAGATTCGGAGGGCGGAACACCACCGCGAACGCAAAGCCTCCTAGCCTAGCCTCTAAGGTCGCCCCCCTGGGAGGGAGGGGGGCGGGTCGGTTCGATTCCGGCCAGAGGTTTTAAGGTCACGACGGTCATTGTGATTGTCGGGCCACAACCGCCCCACTGCTTTAGCGGGGGCACCATCACAACGGAGCTTTACCGATGTCTGACAACAACACCATTCATGGCTTTCCCTGCACCGACACCGACACCGACGGCGTTGTGTTCGTGAACACGACGCCTCACGAAGTGAAGATCTACGGGGAGGGGGGAGAGCTTCTCTTCTCCATCCCCGCCCCCGGCAAGGGCGGTCCCTCGGTGAGGGTTCGGGAGAGGTGTGAACGGGTGGGAACCGTGGGGGGCGTCCCCACGGTGATTCTCACCCCCGCTGGGGTGGAGGGGCTCCCCGCCCCGGGGGAGAATGTGTTTTATGTCATCTCGGGGATGGCCCTCGACAACCTCCGACAGGGGGGGGACGAGCGGGGGGACGTGATCGCCCCTGTCACCTCCCCCGACGAAAACGTCCCGGAGGAGTTCCGGCCCCTCCGGGACCCCGTAAAGGGGTGGATTCTCGGGGCGAGGGCTTGGCGCTGCTAAGCCCTTCCTGACCCCCGCTTCTGCGCCCCCCTCCCCCCCGTGGGGGGTTTCTCTTGAGGGCATTAGCTTCGCTGCTAGTGCCTTCAAAAGAAGCCCTAACCATCAACTAGAGGAGTCTTACCATGCCGACCCCTATTCACCTCCCAAAGTGCTGCCCCTCTTGTGGGGAGCCTTTTAACGGCACCCCACCTGGGGAGGTCATGGAGTTCTATATCGAAGACCTCGCTTTCGACGAGGGTAACGGCGGGGCAGTAACGCTTTGGGGGTGGAGTTGCCCTCGAAGCTCCCAGAAAGGCGACCATCTCATTTATGGGACGGTCGTTAAAGCCAGGGATGGGGAGGGTAACATCACTGAGATGTTATCCACTGACCATTCTTACCTGACGGACCTTCCGGGTCGGGAGTGGTCAGTGTACCCCCTGACCGACCCGACGACCTTTGTCATCAAAACCAACTAGAGGAGTCTTACCATGCTCACCACCGACAAGCTCCCCCTCCCCGATTTCTTCGCGGTCGAAAACATCCATCGCGGGGCTCGCAACCTCGCCAAAATCCACGCCAACATGGGTACCCCGTGGGGAACCTTCGTCGCCGTGGCGTTGCATATGCGGCACCACGCCCCGGTCAGGCCGAAAACCATGACCTTGGAGTCGCTTTTCGAGGCGGCGCTGGAGAAGCGCCCCGAGCCCGTGTGGTTCGTGGAGGCCGTTTCGCCCCACCTTCGGGAGCGGCTGTTGGGGATGGTGGAAGCCTCCCTCCACTGCATCCTGGCAGACTGTGAGGAGCTTCGAGGCTATCAGGAGTGGGCGGAAATGTTCGATAGCCTCTGCGAGCGCAGAGAGATGATGCAGGCGTGCATCCAATTAATGCAGGACACCCCCGAATACGCCATTGCGAGGGAAACGGCGCGGGAAATCGATGGGGTTATTGAGATGTCCTTCGGGATGTCTCGACCCTACCCCTCCGCTACCGATTTCATGATTTCCGCCGCCTCGCTCGGTGACGGCTGGTGGATTCCCGAGTTTCCGGGCGGGGAGGTGATTCCTTTCGATTTCTGAAGTATTTTCGCTCGAAAGTGATCAAATAGGGTACGAGACGGTCTATCAAATAGAGGAGGTTAAACCCACACAACGAAACCAGTTCCTAACACAACGAAACAAACACAACCACACAACCACAGGAGAAAACACAATGACTACCTTTACCCTCGAAACGAACGGGCTCGTTACGCTCACCTCCCCCAAGACGGGACACCACCGGACCTTCCTTATCCGCACCGAGAAGTGGAAGGGAAACGGCAAGTGGGCTCCCCGCAAGGTGCGGGTCGTGTCCCTCTTCGTGGGGGACAAGAATACGAATAACAACCATTTCCTCCGCTTCGGGGAGGTGCGGGAGCAGGGGGGGGAGTATCGTATCCACCTCTTCAAAGAGGTGTATACGAAGGGCGTCCCCAAGAAATTCTGGGGAAAGAAACCCGAGCGAAAGACATTCGCGGCCTTCGCAAAGCTCCTCGAAGAGCCCGCAAAGGCTGAGGGAGCGGGGGTCAAATTCCTGGCCTCGGTGAAGTGTTGCAGGTGCAACCTGACCTTGACGGACCCCGAATCCATCGAAAATGGCTTTGGCGACGAGTGCGCCAAGTACATCCGGCGGGGTGAGGGGCGCACCGAACGCCCGGTCATGGTCGCCTAACAGGACTCGCCCCCCCTGGGAGGGAGGGGGCAGTTCTATTGAGCTTACAAGGCTAACGCTTTGTGGGTTCACTAGAGCTAACACCACACAACCACACCACAGGAGCCCTTATGTACACATCACTCATCAAACAACTCAAGAAGCACGCTCTCGCCCACTACGAGGAGGGGGGGTGGGATTTCCTCGTCGAGTGCTGGGATGACTGGGAAATCGAGGAGGAACTTTCCTCGAAGGAACTCGAACCCGATGACTTCGAGGGGGCTAAGGCTCACTTCTGCCGCGTTCTCGGCATCGTCGACGAGCGGAGGACGGAGGTACAGTCCTTTATCTTCTGAGTGTGAGGCGTAACCCGAGGGCATTAGCTCCGCGCTAGTGCCTTCGATAGACCTTCTCACAACCACCCCAACCTAGAGGAAACTACCATGACCATCATCATCTACAACCGAAACACAAAGCGAATTGAGAAGGCGTCCGTAACGGAATACGACCTCAGAATGGGGAAGCTGGCGGGGTATGATATGCCCCGTGTGGCCTCCTCTCTGAGAGACGGCGACGTTCGCAGGTGTCGGGGTCGGCACATCTGGAAGATGCACCAGAACCCCAACGTGGACTATCTCCTCGTGGGGAGTTTGTTCTGGGGAACGCACTTCGGTTCTGCGCCGGGAGATATCGATTTTCTGGCCCTTCCGGTGGCCTATCGCCCTTCGGGGCAGACCTCCCCGAACTACACCGACCGGGAAGGGGTCATGTACCGTCAGGTCATGCCCGAAGAGTATCGGTCAGACTCGATGTTCGTCATCGGGTGGCATATCAACCGCTCGGGGTGGCACCGAACGGAGGCCCTGGGGATTCATGAAATGGTCCCCTATGACAAAGCTATCGCGGAGGACTATAGAAAAGTCTTCCTGAAGTTCGCCAAGAGTGGACTCTTGTCCATCACGCCTCGTGAGAGGCACCACGGGCTCTGGACTCTGTTTCTGGAGCAAGCGAGGAAAGAACGATGCAACAAATCCGAGTAACCCAAGACTACGACGCCCCCAACCCCCTGAGCCTGAGCGACTTCGAGTTCATCGAGTTCTCTTCTAGAGAGCAGCGGGAGAACTACGAAGAAATGCGCGAAGAGGACCTTGAAGGGCGCGAGGAAATCCGCCCTTCCTGGCAGTGCGACCGCTACAAACACGGGGACGTTATCTGGTCCCTTTCCGGGGAGGGTTCGCAGTGCCGTTGGGATACGGCTCTGGGTGCCGGTATCCTTCTCTTCAACGGCACCGAGGAGATTGACCCCGACGACCTCGACGACCACGCCAGGGAGTTTCTGAAACTTTACACGGAGTGGTGTAACGGGTATGTTTACTATGTGGAGGTCGAGATGGATGGAGAGGTGCAGGGGGACGGTCGGCAGTATGCCGATATGATTTCCCAAAACCTCGAAGAGAGGGGGGTCAAGGGCGACCTCGAAGCCCTTACCTATTCCGCCCTGAGGAACTTCGGGGAGTGGACTCCTATCCCTAACCAAGAGGAAACTACCACCACCGACGACCCTAACATCTGTCATGGGGTCCATACTTACTACAACGAAGCGGGAGAAAAGATCGTCGAGAGCGCCCCCGTGTTTATCTGCCCCGTGTGCGGCCATTGGCAGGACCCTGGGGGGCCGTGCCTCGGATGTGAAGCCATCGCCTCCCATAAATCCCGGTAAGGAGTAAACCGAGGGCATTAGCTTCATTGCTAGTGCCTTCGATTGATTCACTTACCACAACCGCCCCACCCCCCGAAGGGAGGGGGCACCTTAACCAAGAGGAAACTACCATGACCACCGACAACAACACCGCCACCGCCAAGACCGAAGTCGTCCTCACCGCCACGCAGGCGGCGTTGATTGAGATGCTCACCGAAAACACGGGGGTTCACTTCCTCGACTCGGGGGGTGTCTACGGTCGCGGATGGCAGCGGGCACAGGGGAGGGATTTCCTCTCGGAGCCCGACGCTACCCTCGACAAATGGGGCACCCTTTCGGTGTCTTTGTTCCACTTCCTCGACCGTGTTTTGGAGTTCGACGAGGAGGTTAACCAAGTCTTCGAGGACTGGTGTGACCTCAACGAAGAGGGTGGACTCGGGGCGATGAAACCTTATCTCGACTATCTGGTCGAGTGTGGGTATGAGGGGATCTTCGGGGACGACCCGGAAATCTATAACATCTACAACGGCGAGCACGCCGTCGACCAGATTTTCCAATACTTCTGTTGGGTGGGGGACGACGGCGACACCTATGTCTGTCTCAGCATTCACGGGGGGTGTGATGCTCGGGGAGGGTATACCGACTGTAAGATTTTCCGAGAAATCGAAGAGCACGGAATCCACGATGTGGCCAGGGGTGGCCTTTACTGCGAGGCCGACGGCTGCGACGCCGGATGGTACACCGACAGCGGTGGATACAACTGGTACGGCAACAACCAAGAGAGGGACTTCAAGGACCCGACCCCCGAACGGGACGAGGACGGCGAGGAGACGGGGAAATTCCTCTGCCCCTGTTGCGGTAAAGCGACGTTGAAGGCGTCGATGTACTGAGCCCGACTCTTCACAGCACAAACACACCGCCCCTCTAGAGTATAGGGGGGTTACAACCACTAGGAGAAACTGATGGTAACTTTGGAAGCATTGCGAGTAGTGATCTTCGAGGTCTTCGAGGACCATATCGCCCCCTCCAACCCTAAATGGGCGTTGGAGAGAATCAAGGAAGGCACCTTTACCGGGGAGACGGACCCTGGGGAATGGTGCCCCGAGGCGGCATTCATCGTCCACACCGAAAATGGTATTCCGTCGGGGTACTACTACCCTGGCCTTCATACCCTTTGGGAGGAGGTGTGCGAAAGGTGCGACCTGCACCTCGAATATGTCAACGCGGCGGTAATCGCCCTCTGTGAACCTTAAAGGAGTAGATATGAAAGATTCAACCAAGCTCTTCCTTCGGGAAGATGATAGATTCTCTCTCAAATATGGGGTGGACTACACCTCCATGACCAAATACGGGGAAGTCCACCTCTTCACCTGCGAGATGTTCAAGGAGTCCCTTGAAGAGGGGATGAAAGCCTGTGGGGAGCATTACGACTCCATCACGGTACTTCGGTACTACGGTGGAGTAAAGAACTACCCCCGACCGCACTACAAAGCCTTCCCCGTCACCGACTCCGCAGACTACCCCTGTGGGACCCTGGAGGGGTTTGACAAAGCCTACTCCTACGGACCCGACTCGGGGCTCTATGCTCTGGCTCAACCGCGAGAGAAGGCCAAACGCTTCGCTCACGGAGGTATCCATCTCCACCCCACCCTTGGTGAGGTTATGGTGGCCAACATTCACCCTTGCGGTGGTGTCCGTTGGTTTCTGTATCTCTCCGAGTTGGAGGACCACCCGGAAATCCTGAAGTGGTTCGGGTTCCTCTAGAGGTCTATTGGCTAACGGGGGTTCGATTCCCCCAAGACCTTCTAACCTTTAAGCAAAAGGAGCCTAAGCGATGTATACCGTACAAGAATGTAAAGACTTCATTGTCCTTATCGAGAAGTACGCCCAAAGGTCTGAAGACCTCGCCAACAATCTGGAGATGCTGGAGAAATGCAAAGAAGTTTTGCTTTCGCTCCCCGTCTCTATTGGCATGGCTCTGGGGTTCATGAGGAACAGCCCCAACAAAGAGCTAAGGGCTTTCTGCGAAGAGCGACGGCTCCCTATGGGTGCCTTTCTGCTTGAATGCGCGGATAGGGAGAAGTGGGTGAACTATGATGAACCTCTGTTCCAACCAAGGCAATGGTTTCACATTCGCAACGGGTACCTGAGTGTTGGGATGGGCGTGGTCCCATACAACTTCGGAGACACCTATTCCAAACGGGGACAAGACAAAGTCTTGGATTATGTCTGGGCTAACTGCCCCGCGTCGATGTCCAATGCGCAAGATTTCTTGCAAGAGGGCGTCGAGTATCATATGCTCACCAGGGAGCCCGACAGTTACCTTCGGGACCATGCCTGGAATGATGAGGATGTTGCAGTGACCCGCCGTAACATCCGAATAAACGAGTGCTTGCCGTATTCCCTGGCCCCCGCCCAGGTCTATCGGCAGGATAACGGCCTGGACCTTTGGATTTACAGCAAAGACCGCTACTAGGAGCCTATATGTACCACGTTCGTGTACTTCTAAGAATTCTGGAGTCGAGAGGCTTCCCCACTCCCCACCATAACCCTTACGAGGAGATTCCCTACATCAAAGAGTTCTGGTCCGAAGAGGTTTCGGGTCGGGAGGGGGACCGTATCGCTTGTATCTATGCCCTTACCCTTTTCTTCTTGGATAGGGTAGAGTTGACACCGCAAGAGCGAGAGGCTATCCTCTACATCCGAGACATGGCCGAGGCTAGGCCCGAAGCCATGCACTATCGAGATATGCAGCTGGGCGCAGCTTTGTTTATGCTGAAAACTTTCATGATCCCCAACCACTAGGAGAAACTACCATGACCGACAATAACACCCTTTTCATCATCCGTGGACTCCCCGGAAGTGCCAAAACCACCTTGGGTAAGATGCTCTCCGAGCAGACTTTCGCTGCCGATGATTTCTTCGAGGAGGAGGACGGGTCATACAACTTCGACCCCGCCAAACTCGGGGAGGCGCACGGGTTTTGGAAAATCCGAGTCGAGCAGGCTCTTGCCCACAAATGCCCGGTGGTGAGTGTGTGTAACACGTTTACCCAAGCCTGGGAGGCGGCTCCTTACTTCGAGTTGGCAAAGAAGTACGGCTACCGCGTAAGCGTTATCCACTGTCAAAACGACTTTGGAAACGTCCACGGGGTGCCCGTCGAGGCTATCGAGCGCATGAAAGAGCGCTGGGAGGAAAACATTTGGCCGGTATGAAACTCAAACAATACCATCTTCTGAAAACCTATTTGGAGTCTTCCATACTAAGCCTGAGCGCACACATAGCGCTCATCAACTATCAAATGGAGAACACCCCGCAACAAACGCGCCTGCTGAAAAAGGTCAGGAAGAAGCTCAAGAAAGAGAGGAAAATTCTACGAGAGCAACTCTCGGCTCTTGTGGATTCTCAACGACTCCAAGTCATCACCCAGGGGCTTCAATCATACGAAGCCTATAGAAACCTGAAACGTAAGGAGCAATAACTATGTACGGATGGAATAAAAAAGGCAGCAAGTGGGACTCTAACGAGGACGACTGGTGGGAGGGCTCGGAGCCCGAATACAACACCCCCGAAGAGGCTAAAACAGCCCTGATGGAAGCGGCCAAGCGCGAAATCCTCACGGGGAATAGCGGCTACCCCCTCTGGGGCTCTATCTTCCAAGGGGAAATCAACCACAAGGCGGAAGTCTCCGGGGATATCATCGCTATCGAGGAGTTCTGCCTTGTCGAGGGTAACGAAGCCCTTAGAGAGGCTGACCGTCGGGCTGACCGCCAGGAATACGCCATGCAGGCAGGCATGGCTTTTGGCTGCGACGGCTACAACGATGCTATGGGGTATGGCAGCGACGACCGGGGGGACTGGTGACGAGAAACCCCCCTCTCCAACCCTTTCGTAGCGGCACCTTTACCTACAAGGGGTGCCGCTACACCGAGGTAGAGGCAGCGTTCTTTTTCCGAAAAGGGCGCTTGACAGTCACCCTATTGGGCGGCTATAAAGAACACCTCCACGATGGAGAGTCAATCTGGCTCTTCGTCAACACACTGCCGGATATCCCGGCGAAAAGACTACTCAAACACAGAGTGAGGACTAACCCATGAGCGACAACCTTTCCTACGCCTTTATCAACGGCCAGCCCCGGAACTACGATTTCTCATCGGAGGCTTACGACGCTGACCAGATGGGCAGGGGATGGTCCTCTCCCCAACCGGACTTCACCGGTTGGGATATCGAAGACCTGTACAACCTCATCTCCGACAATAATATCGAAGGGACTTTCGAGGAGGAGACGGGAGAGGCATTCCCCGATACGGTCGCCGCCCTCGAAGACCTCGACATTGACTAGGAGGCGCTTATCGACCTTCTCGACGAATACTATTCCGAAAATCAGGACGAACTCTATCCCCTCATGGGCTATCTCCTCCCCGCCAGAGGGGACGGCGGTGGTTTGCAAGCGGCCCTCTTGGGGACCTGCCTTGTGGCGGTAGAGGTGTGGGGAGAGACTTACATGGCCCTCGCTGCGGGGGGGATGGACCTCTCGTGGGATATTTGCGAAGCCTACATCTCCCTTGGCTACTACCCCCCCGCTCATTACTGCGACCTCCCCCGTATGGCTGGGAGGGGGCTTTCGCCCAAGGACAAAGCCACCATCAAAACCTGTAAAGAGTCTATCAAGGTTGTCATGGAGCAGTTCCAGGCGCGTATCGACCACCTGACCGAAATGGAGAACCGGGAAAAATGAATAAATTCCGTTGGCTTATCCAACGAGTAAATCTACGGGCCAAGGGGGGAGCCCCCCGAGAGGGGGTGGACAATAAATTCAGCATGGATTATATGGGCGCTTCCGAATTTGAATTTGGAACGCTCCCCAAGGTGTTGGCCCGGATGCGGGAACACCTCGAAGCCTTCGAGATCAAACGAATTAAACTCCCGACCGGGGAGGTTGCCTGGGCACTTTCGGTGCCCGAAGATTACGAGGAGGTAAAGGCATTCTTTCAACAGGAGTTAGAGGAGCCTAACCGGCTCCTGAAAATGCCCTCACTGCTAAGGCTTTCCTACGAGGAGGTGAAACCCTATTCAGAAATCATTGGGTGGTGGGCTATCGACGAATCTGTTGGAGCCTATCCTGACCGGGAGTACGTCACTCCCTGGGTAATGTTCAAGAAAAAATCAATGGCCAAAGATTTCCTCAAAGGACTTAAGGCCAAACCCACAGAGAACAACTAATGACATACTTCATCGTAGACAAAGACCTCATCGACGACGGACTCCTCAACGGAAGGACCTACGGGGGGGAACAGGCACCCGAAGGGGTGGAGCCCACCCGATTCCGTCTCTACGACGACGACAATATCCTCTATTTCGAGGGGAGGGCTTGGCTCCGTCCCGACGATAGCGGATTCGAGATGCAGGATAGCCTTGGTTACAGCTACGGCTGTACCTCCACGAAGCTCCTCGAAAAGGGCAAGTGGAACATCCTCTAGAGTTTCTTTAGGGGGAGCCTCTTAGTTATGAGGGGCTTCCCATCCTTTTCACACCACAAACACACTATCTATTCCAAGGAACACACGACTATGACTACTCCTACACTCAACGACTTCGCAAAGTTCATCAAAAGCCAAATGGGGAAACCCGGTATCCGTGACCTCCAACGGACTGCCGCCTACCACGCCCGAGACATTTTCGGGGAGGACACTTCCATGCTGGAAGTGAACCCCTATCATTTCGGCCCGAAACTCTCGGGTGCCAATGGCCATCTGTCCCCGAAGAGCAAGGAGATGTATTGCAGGGCCTTCATGCAGGCTTGGATTATCTTCCACAAAGAGGGTCTGAAAGACGTTACCTCTTTGAAAGAGGGTAAAGATATCTTCACCCCTGGCCAATACGAAGCCCTGAAACAGGGTTGGTGGGGCGAGGTGGGGGTTGGGGAGTTGTTCGAGGAGCTTATGCACCCGTCGGGCAAGGTCCGCATCGAAGAGTTTTTCGAGAAAGACCTGGGAATGGCTCCGTCCACTGCCCAAAAGCAGAGACGGGATATCACCAAGGCCCTCCGAGAGGACGCCTGTCGAGGGTTTGACCGCACCAAAGCCGAACGACGGCGTGCCTTGGCGGTAGAGAGAGCCGTGGACGCCAAACGGGAGAAGGAGGAGGCAGAGCTAAAGGCTCGTATTGCCGAGGAGGCGAAGGCTTCTTTCGAGGCCCGCGCCGAGGAGAAGGCGGCAGTGGAGGAAGTCTACACCCCTCCTACCCCTCCGAAAACACAACCCGAAAACCCCCACACCTTTACTTTCCCTCTCCAGGGTGGTAGGGTGTTGACCTTCTCTCTCCCCGAAGACGGGTTGAGTGTTGCAGAGGCTCGGAGGTTTGCTTTGCATATCCTGAGCTATTGCCCCGATATGACCATTGAGGACCTTCAAGCGCTCTCCCCTGCCCAGAGAGTCTAAATGCTCTTCGGAATCATCGCGGTTATCACCCTGGCTATCGGGGTGATAACAGGTTGGGTACTCGTAATCCTTTGCGGGTACATCATCTGGAAATTCGATCTTTGGTATTGAGGTAAAGATGGACGACGGCTCCATGTTCAAAGCTGCAATTATCGTGGTCATAGTATGCATCGTTGCATACATTGGCTATTCCTATTACGATAACTCCGCTCGGGAGATTATCATGGACTGCTCTCCCACAAAGAGTCTCTACTCTCCGGGGAGAGTGAACAAAGAGTATTGCATCAAAAGGGATGCTCTTTGTTCTGATACAGATGGGGGCACTTACAGTTGCAAGAAGACTGTAAAGTGCTACGAGGACGAACAACAAGCCATTGAGGCTTGCGAGGAAGGGAGATACTGAATGGATAGCCATATGGACGACACCTATCACTTCATGGATGTACCTATCGACGACTATACCGTCACCGGGTACATCGAGGTTGGGTTGACTTCAGGTCCCGAACCTGTCATCGTCTTTGAGGAGATTTTGCACGAAGACCTCCTCATTGAGGATGAAAACCGTCTGGAGGAAATCGAAACAATCCTCCGAGCAGACAAAGGTCTGTTTGACACACTGTTTCAAACCATTTCATAACCCACCCGCTACACACGAACACACCACACAAGAGAGACACGAGCTATGACTACCAAAAAGAAACCGACCCCCGAGCAGAAAGAAATCATCAACGGGCTCCAAAAGCACGCTCTCGCCCACTACGAGGAGGGTTGGGATATGCTTTATGAGGCTTGGGAGGATTACGAAATCGTGGAAGTCCTCGAAGAAAAGGATATCATGACCTTTGAGGAAGCTCTTGAAGAGTTCACAAAGATCATGGGTATCTGCGGAGAGCGGAGAGCGGAGGTACAGTCCTTTATCTTCTGAAACACTTTCCAACCACTTTTGAAACAAAATGAAACATCCCCTGGTATTAGACTAGGGGATATTTCTACTAAAATGAAACACTTTCACTGAGGGGTGAAACAAAATGAAACAACATACCACTAAAGAATTCTCTGGGGCTTCTCAGGGAGTCCAATGGGTGGCAAAGGAAACGTGGACCTATGAGCCTACAAACTTTTGGATTGATATTTCCTTGACGCTCCCCGGAGGTGTTTGTTTCATACTTACCTTACCTAACACCGGACTACACACATTCACCGTTATGACAGGAGTGACTAGGAAACAAAACTATATTCCTGTGGCAAACGGGGTGGCTTTGGAGTTCACTCCAAAAACAAATTCCAGTATCATATACCTTTCCTATCCTCAGGTAGGGCAGATAACAATCCCCGAGTTCAACATCTTTGACCTCATGGTCGAGATTAACGAACTCAGTAACAAACAACTCGAAGAAACATTCAGAAACGTAGGTAAAACAAAATGAAACAACCCGTCCCTGCGGAAACAGCCTTACAGTTTCAAATGGACAACGTAAGAGCTTCCTTTACCTTTACTTTCCCCGTCTGGACAAGCAAACATGCCGACGAAATCATAGAGGGTCTAAAAGCCCAAAGAAATATCATAAACGTGTCCTATGATTATCCTGGCTTTGAGGTAGAGTGGGAGCCCGAGTGCACCCCCACCGTTCTCGCACTTCGAGAAAAGCACACTCAACTTCGAGAGGTCTTCAGACCCTTTCTCGACAGTCTCGTCACAGAGGATGAGGATATGGAATGAAACAACCTATCATCTTTCTAGACATCGATGGGGTCATGAATGGCTCCGAGGTCCCTTACGAGGAATCTTGGGGCATTGATATCTGCCCCGCTGCAAAAGAGAGACTAAACCGACTAGTGGAGGAAACAGGGGCTACGGTCATTATCTCTTCCTCCTATAGGTTCAAATATGCCTACCCCAAACTCGGTGGGATTTTGGGCCTGAAACGTAGAGTGGTTTCGGGTGCTACGGGGAGAGACATCGGGGAGAGGTGGAGACAAATCCAAGCCTACCTCTCGGAGAACCCAACCGAGGCTCCGTTCATTATCCTTGACGATACCTGGGGGTTTGGCCCTCTGGAGGATAGGCATGTTTGGGTTGACCCCGAGGTGGGGCTGCAAGACGCCGATGTAGACATAGCTATTACTTTGCTTACGGTTTCTGACCCCGAGTAAGGGTTCAGCGAGTTTATCGGTAAAATTGTCCCACCTTTAGCCTAAAAGGAACCGATAAACTCACTAAACCTTTACTCAATCCATCAGGAGGTTTACGGATGAACAAAGAAGAGATTTGTAAAGATATAGCCAACCGCTTCTACTTGAAACAAGTATCTGGTTATGCCGAGTACGGACGTCTGCCGGAAATCAAACTCTGGATTGCTAAAGGAGTAAAACCTCATCGAAACATCTACAGGCTAATCCGAAAGGAAGCAACGAGGGCTTTTGATGAGGGTAAACGTTCGAGAAATTACTATTACATGAGACCCCCTGAACACAACCCAAAGTTTTGTGAGCACGACGCTTGCCAAACGGCGATGGATATCTGGAGAGGTCTAGATGGGAAGGCGATTGCACAGAATTGCTTTGACCATATAGGCAACAAATCCGAAGCCATTGAACAAGCCTACGAGGCTATTTCTAGTCTTTATGATTGGATGCAGGAAACCGCACCGGAAAAGAGGCTTGAATTGCTCCGGCATGACAGAACCAGGGCTCAGGCTTGGTTCTTTGTCAAACTTTGGCAAGCCTTTGAGTGGCCTAACCAAGAAATCATGACCGGAACCTTGGAGGCATACAGATGCATAATCTAGCACAAAAACTTTATAGCAATAACATTGACCTTTGGACCGCTTCTCGACAAAGGGTCTTCGTCAACGAGACGGGATGTTTTTTTGATTCGGGAGAGGGTTCTGATGTGACCTATATTCTCCCAGAGGACATCTTTTGGGTAGGGCAGCACTCCCCTTGGTTTAAGTTTGAAGAGGTGAATACTCTTGAGAAAGTTGTAAACCTTTTTCAAAAAACAGAAATAGACCTCAAAGAAGCTCACAAATGGATGGAGCCTAAGAATATCCTTAGGCTTATGCGAAATGGGCCGGGGATATTCCTCTTCCCTCCAGAAGGGGTCAGCGGGCTTGCCCCAGGTACAAACACCTATTACACACAGAGACTTACCCCCGAGGCCGAAGCCCTATCAGAGGATGAGCGTCAAGAGGCTCTTCAGTTGGGAGGTATCTATAGGAAAATCAAATGTATAGACATGCCTCTTCTAATGAAAAAACAAAATGTCCTCCAAGAGCTAATCAGGGTCTTCCATGAGGATTTTCTTAATGGGGATGATAAAGGACCTCGTTATCAAATTATTCATCAGGGAGAACACTCCTTTCTATATAAAAACACACAAGCCAGTTTTCGCCCTGAGCTGATAGGGGCGGATTTCATGCCGGAAGGAGGCGTAACCTTCAAAACGGTAGGTTCTTCTGCCCCAACCATTAACACTGCCCTATCCCAGGCTCGGGACTTGATGTTTACTATAAGTGAACTCCCCGAAAACATAGACCTAACCGAACTAAGGGCTTACCTCGGGGACTTTCTGAAGCCAAAGGTTAAAGAGCCCAAGACTGTTCTTCACCTAGAGGATTGGTGTATTTGCCCAAGTGGACCCCGAAGACAAGATGGGGACTATTCAGGGGAAGCCTATAGAGAGGATGTCCTTCTCCCTGCCCTGAGAGACTTTCAAAAAGTCTATGTGGATATGAATCGCATTATCCCTCCGGGGTGTTCTTGGTTGGAAAGCTGTTTTGGTCCTTTGACGAATACCTATTCCGTCGAGGACTTAGAAGAGAGACTGTTCATATTGGTGGACCAAAAATCCCAAGTCAGACTGGCTTGGTGCTATATTCGGGGAGAAAAACCGTGAGAAAGTGGATTTTCTCCCTTTTCACTCGAAAAAAGGGGAAACCTTTGACAACAACGACACTAAAGCTCTCTGAATGGAATATCTTTCCTTTCGGGGAGCTAAGAGCCCACTACCCCCTAACATCGGGAGAAACCTATAGGGAAGACTTCCTACTGCCTGCCTTGAAAACCTTTGATACGGTCTATGTGGATTTTGGAGAGATAATCTCTCCAGGGTCCTCTTGGTTGGTAGGGTGCTTTGGTCCTTTGACGGACACCTATTCCGTCGAGGAATTGAAACAGAAACTAAAATTCAAAAATACCTCTCAGGTGGACAAAGGTCTTATCTGGAGATACATTAGGGAGTAACCCATGATTAGAATGCCGTGGTGGGAGAAGTCTCCCAGAAAACATTTGCTGAAACTCCTCCAGGGTGACCTGACCCCGAAAGAGGTCGAAGAGATGACCTCGATTCTTAGGGGGGTCGCTACTCTTGACCATTGGGATATTACCCTTAAACTGTCCGAGTGGGGGTCTGACTTTCGGGCCATTACCCGAGACGAACACCCCACCGTATCAGCGGAATCCTATAGGGACGAGGTGTTTCTCCCGGCTGTTCAAGACTACTCGAACGTCACTCTAGACATTAGAGGGGTTGATGTCCGGCAGGCGTGGCTCCGGGTCCTTTTGGTAGGGCTCAGAGAAGAGGTTTCTTTCGCCAAAGGGCTAAGGAGTTTCAATCTCGATACGGACTCCGTTACCACAGAAATGTGGGCGTGGGAAGTTATCGCAAACACCGAACAAAAAGGAGAGTAATCAATGATCGATATCTATGAACTAACCGTCAATATCACCCCTTCACAAATCGAGGAGTACCTTGGGGAACAGACCCGAGTCGCTCTGCTTCTCACCAACGCAAAGGTAAAATGGAAAATCTGGACAGAAACCCGCACCCAGACGTCCTTTTTCGTCGCTTTGGAAAGAGGCTCGGAGCCTGACTTCTCGGAACTTTTGGGGGTTGACACAAAGCCCTCACTTTACCAACTGAAATGGGACCAACCTGTCGGACACGGAGATGTTCGAGGGTTTATGGCCCTAAAATACCCGGAGCTAATGTGAAAATAAAACTCACCATTGAACTTGACCTCTCCCCCCTGAACCTTTCGGGGGAGGAGGCAGACGACGCCCATATCAATGCGTATCTAGAGGGTCATCTAAGGGCTATCAAACTCGAAACCTTGAACGCAAGGACTATAATCCTGTCCTCCAAACACTTTCAACCTGAAGTAAAAACAGCAATGCTCAAGTCTGTTGAGAAGGACCTGGCGATTGCCAAACAATTCTTGGAGTTTAGTTTTGAACGCACCGATTAACCTCAGTTGGGGTTCTATGTGGAAGATTGCCGGTGGCGTCTTCCTTGGCTTGACTTTTTTCACCATAGGCTCTACCATCTTGTCTCTCATCACCTTCCTCTGCTTGGTGGTGCTAGGCGTCATGGGCCTATCTTAGGAGATTCACAATGGAATACGGAAAACTGCTACTCGAAACCAAGTACCGAAAGAAATGGAGAAACACCGAGGGCATTGTCACCATAGCCCTCTTCTATCAAGGTCGGTGGAATATCACTGACCAATACGATGAGAGTGATTATCCCGACCTTTAAGGTTGGTTCCCTGGCAAAAGGTATCCAGGCCAAGAGGAGGGTATCAAAACCCTCTCCAGGGATTATTTCTGCACACACACTACGACACCACACAGGGGGTAAAGAAATGTCTAATACCCAACTACTAAATAAACTAAAGGAGATTAAACGATACCAATACTGGTGTCTGGGGGGTCAAGTTGTTTTCATTCAGGACATATCCCCCAAACGAATCAAAATTAAAGAGTATACCTTTCAGAAAGTGAAAAAATCGTGGAGTCTAAATACTTCCCGATACTTTTACACAATGTTAGGTAAAGGGTATGACGAGCCCCATTTCAGGATAGAGGAGAAGGCTGCGTGGCCTTTGACCTATTTCCTTCATGCTTGGACATCCCTTTACCCCGAAGCCTCTATTGAAGAGAGGGCAGAAACAGCCCGGAAGTTTGTAGAGGGTGAACTGAATAACATTTTGGAGGTGGCTAGGACCTGTCTGTATGAGGAAGAGAAACCCTATCTCCTCTCTAGCCTAAAAGAGGCAATACTACCCCACAAAAAGAAGACTACATGGGATGGGTATCCCATTGTCATAGAGTACCTTCGTCAAAACGGCGTCTGGCTTCTGACAGAGGAAGATGAAAGAGCCCTATCCAGAGTGTTTTATGAAACCTTCCACGCTCAAAGTAGATTCACCCGAGAGTACAGATATCTTGAAAGAGTCATAGTGATTCATGGCTTTAGGGCGTTTCCCGAAAGAGAAATCGGGAGAGTCTGTGCTGAGATACTTTCCCTACACGGTATGGACCTTGACTACTTGGCTTCCGAAGCCTTTTCACCCACTCAGAAGGACAGCGAAAGATGGCAGACCATTTTGGGAAATCCCTAAGCGGAGAGGACTTCTCTAACCAAGACCTTCAAGACGACAACTTTGATGAGTGTCGTCTTGAAAAAACAAACTTTGAGAGCGCAAATCTTTATGGAGTGGGACTCTCTTGGAGTGTGCTTACAGAAGCGAACTTTAAGGGGGCTACACTGAAGTGGGCTGATGTACACTCCTCTTACGGTATTGGAGCCTCCTTTGAAGATGCCGATTGTGAGTCGGCTAACTTCACAGACTGTAAACTGAGAGGAGCCTCTTTTAAAGGGGCAAATCTTTCTCACGCAGAACTCTATAACGCCTCTCTTCAGAAAGTCGATTTTCGGGGAGCCGATCTTTCTGGTGCAAACCTTTCTCACGCAGACCTGACAGGAGCGGACCTTAGAGGAGCTATCCTTGACGGAGCGCTTATCTATGATGTAGACTTGACGGACGCGAACCTTGAGGGGGTTGACCTCTCTAAAGCCGTGGAAAAGCGATGAAAATCACTGACATAACCGAGCGGACCTTCGATGAGGCTTTTGATCTCTATATGGACGGGCTACCTTCCTACGGGAAGCACTCATTGCCGTCTTTCAAGAGTAGGTTGGAAGATACGATACATTTGCAGCCCGTTCATATCCAAAAAGCAATCGCAAAAGGTTTTGCTTCAGGTGAAATAAAAGGAGCTATCCCGTATCCTAGAACCCGAGAGTTCTTTTTTAGAAAGGCCGGTGTAGACTACACCGAAAAATTCTTTTCTGAGGTTCACAAAGAGGAGGGGTTCGAGGGGTTCGAGAATCGAGAACCTGTACTCATGACTAAGGATGAAAAACTATTCATGCCCTTTGTGGAGGGTTTAGGTGTAGCGAGTTTAGCCAAACTGATAAGGTGGGCATATGAAAATCACTGACATAACCGAGCGGACCTTTGAGGATGCTTGGGGGCTTTATACCGAAGAAATCACTTGGGGTCATTTTGTCGAGGGTGTCGTTGATGAAGTGGGTGGGGTCACTCGGGAAGGGAATTGGGTCACTCGTTCGGAGGTCTTAAAAAATCTTTCGAGATTTAAGAAAACCCTTCGTGACACTATCCACTGCCAACCCCTATCTATTCAAGAGGGTATTGCTCAAGGGTTTGCTGATGAGCTGATTATATCGGCCATCTCTCTTGGCAAAACTAGAAAGTATTTCTTTCGCACGGAGTACATACAGATGGGTTACGTCGAACCCTCTTGGTATCACCTCTATGGGGTTGTTAAAGGAGAGGGGTTCGTGGGCTACAGTTGTATGGAACCTGTACTCATGACCGCCGATAACAAACTTTTCATGCCCTTTGCCTTTGGTATGGGGGTGAAGAGCATGGAGAAACTTATCCAATGGGTTGTGGCTCAGGCTGGCATTAACGCCCCTGGCCAAGTCCTTGGGCAACACGGAGTTAACAAAGAACTGGAGAACCTTAGAGGTCTTCTTTACCAAGCCAAGAGTATCGCAGAGACGAGCACTAACCCCCTGGTGAACGATTACATCCGGGGATTCCTTCAAAACCTTTAGAGGTGACATATGAGCAGAGAACACAGTTGGGATATCCTTTGGGAAGAGCAGAAACATGGGCTGAAGGTCGAAGCGACCTCACCTACAGCCGCAAAGCGAGCCGCAAAGGCTCGTCTCCCCCGAACCGGGACGAAAATCAAGTTCTACCCCCACCTCGAAGGCTGTAACTGCCCTAAGTGGAAACAACCTTGCTGGGCCTGGGAGTTGAACAAAAGACTCGGCGGTACCCCCCTGGCCCGTCTAGCAAATCTTTGAACTTTTTTTCTAAAATTTCGTCCCTACAGACAATGAGACACCCTATAGGATGAGAGGGGGGGCAAGGCACCCCCCCTCACCCACACAAACGCACCACACACAAGAGAGACACAATGGACCAAAACAAATATGGCTACCCTATCGAATGGACCAAAGAGGAGTGCGAGGTTTTGGAGGGGCTTGTTCTCAACGCCCTTCAGATTGCAAATGGTCCTGTAGACACACGATGGGTCTGGAGGTTGATCTCCGATAAGAGAGAACTCCCAACTCACCTCAAAAGGTCTTCCCTATGGGATTACATTGACTTCTGTGTCGAAAGAGCACTCAAACAGGTTGCCAGTCAGAAATGGTGCCTGGGCGGGGAAACCTATAAGAGGACCAATGACTAAGCAAAACGAAGAAGAAAAAACCCCTTCACACTGGGATACGTGCCCGAAAGAGCATTGTATCGAATGTGGGGGGTGTCTCGAAGAAGGTGACAAAGATAGCATCCACCGGGAGTGTCTTAACATGCTATTGGGGGATAGGGAGCCGGACTGCCGGTCTTGTCATGACCAGGGCTTTTGGTCCTTTGACTGCCCCGATTGTGGGAGGTGAAAACGTGGACGCTATCAAAACCTACTTGGAAAGACTAAAGATTGACACCGAGTGGCTGAAGTTCTTTGGGGCTTTGGGTCCCTATAACTACAGCTATAACATCCACAAGAATTCTATCTATTTCTTTCTGGGAACAGGGGTCACCCTGGGTTTTGAGGCTTGCTATCGAAAGCACCCTACCGGAGAGTTTGAGTTCTCTCACTGGTCTGTCTCAATGGGTTTCCCCGATTGGGAAAATGATAACCTCGACCTCCCCGATAAGTATTGGGACATCTACCGGGACTTCGACCTCTCGGAGAAATCCATAGAGAGGCAAATCAAGACCTTCTTTAGAGAGTTCTACGAACATCTCGAAGATATCACAATTGAGGTCAATGACAAATTCGAGTGCATCAGGGGGTATTCAGAGCTATGATTACCGAGGAAATACTTTTTCATGTAATGAAAGAGATGTTGGGCCAGCCTGACTTCGCTTTCACTTTTAACCGAGGACCCTTTGTATTCAAAATCTCTTTTGAAACTCCCTACATCCACTTAGATATGACCTGGGAGAACGAAGAAGAGGAGAAATATCGGGGGTCCTATAGGAAAGTAACCTCTTCCGAATATCTACTAATCCCCGCCATCCTCGACGAGATGGAGGAAAACATGAGGACAGACATTGGCTTGGATAGCGTTCCTCTCCTATAACGATCCTGACACGGGGCTCCAAAAAGAATTGGAAGTCCCCGCCACCTTAACCGTCTGCCCCAAATGTAAGGGCGAGGGTGTTTCCGACCCCGCCGCTTTTGACGGTGGTTTTACCCAAAGCGAATTCTTCGAGTGCTTCGAGGAGCCCGAAGACCGGATGGATTACTTTAACGGGGTTTATCAAGTCACCTGCACTGACTGTGACGGTGAGAATGTAGTCCCTTGCATAGACGAAAGAGTTTTTCTACAACAAGACCCTAATGGGAAGTGTCTAGACCCTAGAGGTTCGATACTACTCTCCCTTTGGGAAAAACACATTCACTACACCACCACCTACGAGAGAGTATAGACATGGGCTGCAATGTAGATGTAAAAGTGGTCATTGGGGTAGTTCTCCCCAGAAGTCTCTTCTTCAAAGAGATCACCCCCGCCACTAAAAGTTGCCCCCATTACCCCTGGTATCATGGGGGTAACTTTTGTTCAACTTGTGGCTCCCCGAAGGGAACCTTTCCTGAGTTGGAGGCTCTCCCGCCAGAAGCCTTTGAACTCGGGGATTGGGCGGACCCTTACGGGGAGAGGTGGCTTCATCGATATGGTGAAGACCCCAAAGGAGATTATGCCCACGCGCGTCTAATCGGGTTGGCTCTCTTTGACGGAGAGGTGTTCCCCAAATACAGACCGCCACAAGAAGTCCATTGGGAGGAGATTGACCTCCTAAAGTTAGAAGTAGAGAATTACTTAGCCTCTTTGGGGCTATTTTCTCACGTTGGAGATATATGTCTCCATGTCGTGTCAAACATCTCCTGTTAAAGCACCTAAAACCTATAAGGTATAAACAATGTCTAAACCTATGATCTATACATGTTCACAATGCGCGGGCTCGGGTGATAACTACATCACCGGGGAACGTTGCCGAAACTGTGATGGAAAGGGTGAGTATACCGTAGGGGCGGAACTTTACCACGACGACGAAGAGGAGATTGGCCCCCACGAAACCTTCCCCTATAACCTCCACTCAGGCGATGAGGTGACGTGGACGGACCCCGACGGCGGGGATAGTCAAGTCCTGAAGATCGTCGCTATCGAATGGCACGACTATAGTATGGCCAAGATCACCCACGAGGACGGGTACATCGAAGTGCTGGAAAACGAACTTTCTTGAACTTTTTTTGAAAGTTTCGTCCCAACAGACAATGAGACACCCTATAGAGTGAGAGGGAGGAGCAAGGCTCTCCCTCTCACTCACACAAACACACCACAACACACGGAGACTACGATATGTTTGGACTTTGGAACGATTGCCCCGAAAATGCCAAAGTTGCTTGGGGAGCCCGAGCCATTCTCAATAATGGCTCAATTGATATCCTTTGGGATAGGCAATCCGCCCGTACACCCAACAAAGAAACCGCTGAGGCTTTTAACCGAGTCCTTAACAAAGAGGTGCTCCCCGTTGTCCGTAAACGGGTTAAAGAGCTTTGTAACTCTTGTGAGATGAGTGGGAGCGAAAATAAGCTCTTCACCCTCTACCACAAGCACGGTATCACCGTATACGGTAACACAAACGGAAGCCACGGGTATCTCTACTTGATTGGCTTCGTGGACCATGATATCATGGACGGAGCCGAGGTGCCCCCGCTGGGTTCTATCGTCGGTGTAACCAGTCAAGTGATTGGTTACACTACCTATATGGGTCGACAACTGCTTTGCCTGAGCCAAGGTTCTGGTAAATCTAAAATCAAGGAGCTGTAAGATGAAAAAAGAAGAACTTGACGAAGCCCGCCAGCAGCACAGCAAAAAGTTCTCCGAGTTTTTGGACTTGGTTGGTGAAAGGGATTTCAAAGCACTTTGTACCTTCACCAGACAACTCTTGTATAAGGAGTCTGAGCTTATTGGTAATTTGTCCCTGAATCAGGTACAAATCGAACGGCTCAAAAAGAGTATTGAACTTTACTACGCTTTAGAAAAGGACCTCAATCGTATCCTTGATGAAGATGAGGGGGAGCCTGAGCCCGTCTACGTCTCCTATTGGTTTCGGGACTGTGACCTCTGCGAGAGTTCTGGAGCCTATAAATTCAATTCCTTCATCGAATACAAACAGTGGGAGAGAGATTTTCTTTCTGATGCAGAAGGGCCGCAATCCTACAGCATCATTACTGAAGAGGACTTCAAGGAAATCGTACCTTTCACGCGAGATCGCGTCCTAGAGGCGTTCGAGAACGGACACGGGACCAAGGTCATCCTCTAACCTTACTCGCAGCCTGAGCCACCATATGGACGCTCAGGCAGTGAGTCACCACACCCTTCTATAGAGAGACATACGCTATGGACGCTTCAGTCATTCAATTCCTAAAGAGAGCTTACCTCGACTATCTGGATCTCGAAAGGCACCCCAAGGGTGGCTGGATGATTTGCGGAGCTTTTGCCGAGGATTTCTCGAATCCTTGGACGAATCTCTCCAAAAACCACCCTGAGATTCAGGGTCTTACAATCGAGAAATACATTCTTGATTATGTGCTGGAGAAGGAAGCGGCTTTGGAGGGTATCCGAGTGGAAACCATCCAAGTCAATTTTCGAGAAAACAGCCTAATTTTCTTCGAGGCCGACGAAACTGAGCACTCTTACACCTTGTGTGAGGACATTTGAAATGTTTTTCATATCTCAGGTCACCCCAACGGACCAACCTTTCATCGCTTCCGTACCCATTGACCGTCTGTTTTTGAAAAAGATTCAAAAGCTGGTAGAGAGTGTGGATTACGAGGAACACTTTAGCATCAAAGTGTTTTATCCTTATCCGGTGAGGGTAAAGGATGTGGCCTGGCCTTCTCGTTGGTGGGAAAAGGTCTTCGGAAATGAGGACCTTTCTATATGCCAAAAAAAGGATATAGGTGGTGCGGGGCTCGTTAAAAACTTTGGCTGTTGGGTCGAAGTTAGTAAGGACGGTGCGTTAGCCTTCCATATCCATCTGGATAAGGACTCCCCAAACATCACTACTGACCATTTCATCTACTTCTAAAGTATGAAATACCCTATACTTGTTCAACTAGGAAATTTCTCCGGGTATGTAATCACATACCCGGATTTCCCCGAACTGAAGTCTTACACGAAAAACATTGGCGAGGTCACAAAGGTAGCCGAAGAAGACCTTTGCGCTTGGGCAAAAAAGATGGTGGACCGAGGCAAGACTCTACCGGAACCTACCGATTACAAAATCGTCGATAAGCAGAAACCCAGAGGAAATACAGTTCTCTTCGTCTCTATACCGGATACGCCAAAAACAAAAGCCACTAAGAAAACCATTGCGGTGGTATTCAAAGTCACACTCCATTCTTCTGGGTCAGAGGAATTGTCCCCCGAAAGGATTGAGGATTTGGTATCGGACCTTGACTACACCATCCGAGAGAGTGTAGACTCGGACGGTAAGGTCATGGTTTGGGACACAGAACTATGTCGCTGGACTGAAGACCTCTCTATACTATAAACCACAACTATAAACCACGGAGACACCACCATGAGAAAGATTACCGCCAAGATGTACAAAGCCTTTTGTGAAGGCAAAGAAGCCTCTCTGGGGAACACGGTAGTAACCAAAGACGAAGTTATCCTCTTTGGTCACCCCATCGTCAAACGGCACCCGAAGCACCCGAAGACGAAAATCTTGGTTCGTACCTGGGGGTATGAAACCACTACCACAAAGGATCGTCTCGGTGCGTTTGTCCCCGTGTACCAAAAAAACCATGTCTGGTATGTAGGCGATGACGCCTGGGAAGACAATTACGACTGGACCTCATTCGATTGGGACTACAATGTCAAAAATTGAAATCTATTTCAAAGACGAGAAAGTGAGTGAAATGGTCACTCACTTTCTCAAATTGCCAAAACCCTATACCCCTGGACAAACCCTTATAAACCATGTTGGGGCAGAACTGCTAATAAAATTGGCAGACGCCAACCTTTGTTACTACGCCCATTGGGAAACCTATGGTCCATGCAGAACTTTTGCCTGGAAAGGGATTTGGGAACTCATCCGAGATACTCCCCAAAAGAGCAATCTTTATCAAAATCTTTACGAGAAAGGCTCAGGGGTAGAAGACCTCTTCTATTCCTATAGACAAAACCTCCTCTTTGATAAAGTCCAAGCCTTCATCAACGGAGATATCCCTGAAGAGGAAGTGGACGAGAGTGTGAAGGCACTCTATTCAGAAGCAGATGTGACCCTAAAGGAGGCTGTTGATTTTTGGGATGGTATTCCCCGGACGGTGTACAATCTGCTTAGAGTAGCAGTACACCTTCAGAACCTTTGGATAAAGGACCCCGGTCTTGGTGAAGAGTTTTTCAAAATCCTGATGGAAGACTCTTTTAAGAAGGATATGCTTTTTGAGCTAAGTGTTCTCACGAACACCTACTACAATCTAGTGCATAGGCACAAGGAAAAGAAATGACCAAGATGGGTTGGTATGCCGAAATGAATTCTTGCCGGAAGGGTGAGGATTATGTGTTGAGTAATACCCCCTGTGATACAAAGCAAGAGGCCACTGCAAAGGCTCTGGAGATGTACCGAAAAGTACAGCAGGATTACACTGTGGCCTATTATGTCATCGGAGTAGCATTGTATTCTGGCCAAGAGGACCCGCACCCGGTATGGGAGTATGAAACCCTATACTGCTCAGACAAAACTCGGGTCGGGGACGGTTGGTCTTACCCCCGACATTAAGAGGTTATTAACAATGTGGTATGCAGAAGCTAACATTGACTACCAAGACACCCGCATTCCCTGTTCCTCAAGAGAAGATGCTGTAACGAAGGCCAGGGAGATGTATGAAACTAAGGTAAGGCATGATTATAGTGTAAAACACTATATGATTGGCATTTGCGAATATGAGGGCGATTCCGTATTGAGAGTCCAGACCCTCTATTCGGAGTCGAGAGAGAATGTGCACTCTCAGGAAATGACAAAGTAGTTGACAACGCCGGGGGGAGGCTATACTATCGAGACACTGCCCTGTAGAAGGGGGCTCCACTACAACACACACGACTACAACACACACCATGACCTTTATAGCAGACTCGGGCGTCGAATACTCCGAAGAGGAAGTATTCGATATGCTCTCAGGACACACCCCTTGTACAGTGTTCTGCCCCAATTGTGGGGAACAGGTAGAGATTTCAGTCTCTACCTGTAACGAAGAGTGCCCGTACTGCTATGAGGACGGGATGCTCACTTCCATACCTTTGCAATACGAGAGAGACCATGACTAAAATCAAAAGTCGAGAAGAGCTGCTGCGTGAAAGCCGTTTGTTTACCGAGTTGACCGACTCGGTGAAGAAGTTTTACTACACAAACGGGCATGGGGGATTGACACCGGTGTATTACCACCGTAAAAACACACAGACCTCTGAGATTTTGGACCTCTTTCGTAAAGATTTGGACGAGTCTGGGCTTACGGAGGTTACCTTCGAGGTTATTGAGGTGCAAGTCGTTGCAGGGAGCCCTGGGTTCAAAGTTATCTTTACCCAGGAAGAGCCTGTGGAGGAAGAAGAACCTGTAGACCCGGCACCTTTTGACCTTATCAAGATACTGGACATTTCAAACCACCATATTACCTCGTCGGACCATGATAAGTTGCTGGACATAAAGGCTATGGGGCTTAATGCCTCAAATTTCTTTGCGGTCCATAGTAGGACGGGCTGGTGGACACTTTATACTCTCCATGAGGACCCGGAGTGGCAAGTCGTTTGTGAGTTTTGGGAGAAGAGGGGTATGTCGACCGGCTTCTTTCAAGTCCTGAAGCTGGCTCGACAGCTCGAAGTGGATGAGGTTTGGATACATCCCTACGGACCCGAATACTGCGTCCCCGAATTGTCGCTCTTTGAATGGTAAAGAATTATGACCCCCGAAGAAATAGAACAACACACCTTTGAAGAGGTTTGGGATGCGTACCTCACTCTAGTAAAGGAAAGACTAGAGGATCGTTTTACCTATCATACAGGTACTGCTTCTTCGAGGGTCTCTCAACTTAGGTCCTTTAAGAAAAGGACGATGGTTGTTTTCCACGGACAATCTATACAAGCACAGGAATACATTGTTCAGGGGTTTCATTCGGGGAGTATCGCCTCTCGGATAAGAAATTCCGAGGCATTATGGTTTTACTTTGCGGAGGCGAATTATCATAGGGGGATATACTCCCCTGCGGAAGATTGGGGTCCTCAGTCCAATTATGTGAGGATGACTAAAGATAAAAAACTATTTATGCCCTTCTCCTTTGGTATGGGGAAGGCTAGCCAGAAGAAACTCCTCATCACTAGCCTAGCTGCCCCAACAGCAGACCTATCGAAAACCTTAGAGCAATTGCGAGGTATCTTCTATCAACTTGACCAAGTGCTGGATAACTCTTGGGACCCTTTAGTCAAAGACTATTTGGGTCAGTATGTAAAGGGACGCTTTTCTGACCTCTATTGGAAGAGAGTCATTGAGAAAAAAGAACTCGACAAATTGGAGAAAGCGAACGATGACAATCAACAAAACGATTCTTGAAGACATCCTTGAAGATAACGGCTGCTCGGAGGAACAAATCACAAACATCCTCACGAATCTCGAAAGGGAAGAAGAGGAATACGAGGAGGCCCGTATTGAAGCAATGGCTGCTCAAGAGGATGAATGGCGTATCCACGGGTGCGATGATTACTACGACCCCATTCTTGGGGTTTCCGACGATGACTTCGGTCTCAACTACCCCGTGAATGATGCCGGGGAGCCTATTGGTTACTGCTAATGTCTCACGTCGAACTTAGCTTCCGGGGAAACCCTTGGGAATCCCCGATAAAAGACCTCTTAGAGGAATACTCTTTCCAAAGAAATCGCTCTGACTCCAGTAAACACATCTATTCTGAACTGATGTACCCCGACATGATGGACGTCTTTCTTTCTGAAGTACAAGAGGCAGGTCAGTGTCTTGTGGGACACGCCGCTTTGTTTGAAGAAGAAAGAGTAGAGATGTTCTTTTGTTGGAAGGACCTCTGTTTAGACTATAGTGTAGACCCACATACCCACCACCTACTTGGTCTAGAGTACCGGAGCATTGCCTTTTTGAGAAGGGAGGTATCACATTGGGTCTATCACACCGACATAGAGAGTCTGACGATTGACAATCTCTTTGAGAGGGTGTTCTTTCAAGACTCTTATGACCATAGTCTAAACAAGGGTATAGAACTGGTAAGGGGTTGGCCTGACAAAGTTGACAAAGAGACCTTCTATGAGATAGACACCTATCTCAGGAAAGTGAAAGACAGGAGTGACCGTACACTCCTATACCAATACACACACGACACCTTGATTCAGAAAGAAGAATGGGAGTATACGCCTGTACTGGCAAATACTCTCTATCTAGCCAACAAGTAAACTTGGAGAAAGACCTATGTTCCACCTCACTAAAGTCTTGAACGTATCCACTGCGCATATCACGTATGTGGATAACGCTATCCTCTCTATGAGCAAAATGGAGTTGCACCCCAGCCTTTACGAAGTGAAGGACGGGGGATACCGCATCTATATCACTAAAGATGCCCATGACTGGCTAGACACTTGCGCAACATGGACGGACCATGATATGACAGATTCGTTCATGAAGCTCCTCACCTTGGCCAAAGTGCTTGATGTAGATGAAATCAACATTGACAAAGATGGTTGTATCTATGATACTATACATCTAAACCTTCACGAGTGGTGAACCACCATGACCCTACAACACTCCTCAAACCTTGAAAAATTACGAGATCATGTCTTCAGAATGGAGATAGAGGATGTAGGGGCATGGGCTATTCTTTGGTGTAAGCAATATAAAGCGGTGGAGAAGGACTATGTTTTGGAACACAGTCCTTTTCAGACCGTTGAGGAAATTGAAAAGGCAGCAATAAAAGCCCGATTGGCGCAGAAAATTGTATTTGAACAGCATATAGAACTGTTCTTGAAATATGCTGAAGAGCTTGGCTACACCTCTCCGGTCTATACCGCAAGGAGCGTTGGTCAACAGAAAGCCTTTGCCCAATACTATAAACCGCTATACTCCCCGGCCCTCTATGCCGGGAAAAAAAGAAAGGCTGGCCATATCAGCCTTGAATTAATCCTTACCTACTCACCCACAACTTGGTCCTTTAATAAGGCCAAGAAAGAAGCCTTAGAGCTTGCGAAGACCTACAATCTGCCCTTTGCATCCAATGCACGAGCCTACGCTAGGCTAGAGGAGCTGACCTATGACGACGAATGAAAAGACCATTGTGGTCGAAGTCAAGGAAATCTATACCAAGACCATTGAGTTGGTCGTAACCTCTTATTCCGATAAGGAAATCCAAGAGGCTCTTGACCGGGCTCAGGTACAGGCTGAGAACGGATATGGACGGTTGGACTTTCATTCCGAGATGTCTCAGGATGAGTGGAATGTCTATGATGCAGACGGCAATGTCCTGCACCCGTAAACTTTTTGAAGTTTCTTTACCGGAAAGTGATCAAATAGGGTACGGGACGGTCTATAGGATGAGAGGATATACAAAGTGGACCTTGTTTTAACCATCAAACCCGAAGATATTGAGGCTGCACGTCTAGTCGGAATGAACCCGATAGATTCCTATAGGGATATACCTTATCCTTCCAACCCGAGATTGGTATCCTTTCATTTCGCAGACCTTGACTATGGTTGGGTGGGGGAGGTAAAAATACTAAAGGATTCAGGTCTCTCTTTTCATTTGGAATACGAGGCTGGGGAAAGCTGTAGTGCGGGGGCCTACGTTTCAGTGGATGGGGAGGGGATGAGGGTGGTGACTGTAGAATATTCCCCTGAGAAGTATACCCCGACCTCCATTTGGCCTATTACTGTAGAGAGCCTAATTGAGGAATACAATTTTGAAAACCTAAAGACAGCTTTCTTTGCGGGTGACAACCACCCAGGTATGCTTACAACCCAAACGACGCTCAGTTGTTCTGAGGTCTTAGAGAGGCTTAGGTCCTGGGAAGACCTAACAAAAATAGATTGCATAGACACTATATCTGGAGTCCTCGCCTACATTGTAGACGACGCGATTCCAGACTATGCTCTTCACGTATTGAGGCAATATGAGCAATTCCATTTCCTTCGGATAATTGCTATGTTGCTCTACACCTAATACAAACACACCACACACAAGAGAGAGACCTTATTATGGGCGATGGAACTTGGGCTACCCTTATTATCAGACCTGAAGACCTTGAAAGAGTGGGAGGGGGCTTCAACGGATTGCACCCCTCTAATACAGAGGACCCCGAGCCCTGGTCAGACTATACGGGTGAAGGTTTGGGGTTGGGCTTGTTCATCTACGAATTTGATGAAGTCTCCTATGGGGGGTTAGACGATTACGAAGTCTTGGCAAAGGAGAAGGTTTCCTTTTCTCTCGACCACGGGGCTGCGGGAGAGTTTTGTGCTGAGGAAGTGGTTTGTGTCGGGGAACATTGTATCACCCGACCTCTTCTTAACACGGCAGACTCCGCCGCTTACCTACCTATCAACGTCGCAACCCTTGTCGAGAACTACAATTTCGATAGGCTCTATAAAGCTTTCTTTGCAGGGAAAGAGAAAGCAATCCAAATCTTTCTTGGTGCTACCGAAACCCAGAGATATGTTCTGGAAGGTCTCCGAAGTTGGGAAGATTTGAATGAGCTTGCAAAACACGACGTTATCAGTGTGGTCCTTACCTTGGGCAATACTGATAAAGTCGTGCAAGACTATGCTCTATCAGCCCTCGATAGTTTTGAGGATGCCAAGCCTTTCCTCCAGATGGTCTCTTTCCAGAAATATAGCTAAAAGGAGCTAAACGTCATGAGCTATTCCTTACGAATGGTGAAGAAAGGGTGGGAGCACCCCACCGAATACAGATACGTTTTGAAGGAAAGAGCCTATAAGGAGAAATACATCCCCTTATGTGGCAGGTCCTATACACAAGACCTCCAAGAGTGGATGGATGAAAGAGCCGCATGGAAGGGCGAAGGTCCTTACGAGGAATATGCGGAAGATGCACCGCAATACAGCCTCTACATGCCGGAATGGAGTGAGGAAGAGAAAACCCACTATCAAATCTACGAAACAATCTCCGAAGGTACTCCCCTATGCCCCCCTTGTGAAACACCCGAGGAGGCTGCGAGATATGTCAGTGAAAACTTTGAGGGGAGTGTTGACTATTGGCTTTTTGTTATTGAGCAAAAGTGGGTCCCTTCCCTCGTATATATAAAACCCCCTTCAAAGAGCTAAAAGACAATGGGCTACGTACAACTTGAAATTCAAAAAGAGGATTACCTTCGGGTAAAAGACAAACTCAATGGGCTTCGACAAAAAGAAGCCTATCACACTGCAGAAAGAGGGGAAATTCTGTTCTTTCAATTTGGCTCTACGCCTGTAGACTTTGACTCAGATATCAGAGTTCTTGAAAAGGAGAAAGCCAATTTCCGTTTGGTCTACTCCATCTCGGAGGACTTTGACGAAGAGGTGTTGTGGCTTGGGGGACAAGAATTCCTCCAAAACATCACGACCGGGGACGGAGTTGGTTGGACTACCCAACCCATCCGGTTGGATGCTCTTGTTACCGAATACAACTACAGTCTAGTACGGCCAGCGTTCTATGATGGTAAAAAAGAGTGCCCGATACTTCTGAGGGATACCGATACTCCCTACCCCAAAAACCCCGGCAGTATAAAAGAGAAAATCTGGGCTTGGGGGTCTCTTTCCAGAGATGAAAAAACCGCTACGGTAACTGGTTTCATGGAGCTTAAACCCTCCAATGAAAAGCAAGCGGTGTTTATAGAGTTGAAAGCTGTGCTCGTGCAGAACAAAGAAAAAGACCTGCTGAAGATTCTCTATTTTCAGCAAGTCAATGAAATAGGATAAAGTCATGTCAAAACCAGTTACCACTTCTGCTGATCTTTTGCTCCATCTTCGGGAAGCCTCTAATTGTCTTCAGGAAGAACTGAAGATTGTTGAGGGGGATGAAATTCTCAGGGAGATTGGGATGCAGCTCCAATCTTTTCTTGAATACATCCAAACCAATTACAGTAGGGAGGCTACCCTGAACCAAGCTATCTTCGTCTGGGAAGACCAAGAAGATGGTTTTGCCCTTCTCCTTTTCCCGGCAAGACCGGGGGATTCTCCGGGGACGATTATGGGCATGCCTATGGCTTTTGATCACGCCCATTGTGCTTGGGGAATGCTTTGGGGAGACAAAGACCGGATTTGGTATTCCTATCCACTGAACTTTGTGGATAAACCCAAGGTCACGGAAGTCAAACTCACTAATCTGGACAGCTATGAGCCCCCCGAGGATGTTGTTGAGAATTCTGTGGATTTGGCTTGTACTATCGTTGAAGAGCTGACCGTCGAGATGTGGCGAGTTCACTTCAACCAGTTCCACTGAAAAACCCTTGACAGGGCTCTGAAGAAGAGCTACTGTTGCTCTCACGGTTGGGACGTGACTGTCGAGGTTAAAACCCGACCGTGTGTAAGAGAGAGGTTCACGGTGGTATCGACTCCCTCTTATGTGGTAAACGGACCCACTATGTCTGTTGCCCAAAAGTACCCCACCCCCCCTATGAACTTGGAGGGGGTGGGGTGCCTCACTTCACCACACACAAACACACCACAGAGACATACACTATGGACTACTTTGGTATTGGACGAAGCAACTACTTCAAAGTCAAGGACCCTATCAGCTTCAGTAATGAAGCTATTGATGTGGGTCTACAATTTATCAAAAAGACTTTTGCAGATGACATCACTCGTTACGGGTGTATTGCTGAAGAGGATTGGCCTTCCTCTTATATTGACAAAGATGACTGTGAGCAAGACTTTGACATTGTGGAGTTTATCAAAAAGCATCTTGCTGACGGAGAGGTTGCTGTCCTTATGACTACAGGGTACGAGGGCACCCGTATTCTTGTTGGGCAAGCACTCGCTATTGCTTGGGATGGTCGGGTTGAGGATATTGATCTTGAGCAAATCTATGACATTGCTGCCAAGATGAAAGGCCCGGACAAGATTGTAACCAGAGCCGCTTACTAAAGGGATTACAACCCCGATAACTTCATCTTACTGTAAAGAGGCAGAAATGATAAAATCAAAACCGTCAACAAGCCCAAGAATGTACCTAGACCTAGCGGTCAAGAATCTCAAAGAAGTACAAAGACTGGCATCCCCGGAGGATAAAGACCTTTGGGAAGGGGTGGATATCCCCAACCTTGAACCTATCCTTGAGACTCTTAAGGAGTTTGCAGAGGATTTGGAATGGTTTTCGTCGAGTGCGAACTATCGCAATCATTGTGTAGCACAATGGGTTAACGAAGAAGAAAACCATCTCCGAGTCATTTTCCCCACTCGTATGGGTGAAGCACCTGGGATGGTACTCTCTTTGAATATGGTTTACAGGCACATGGTTGGGGAGTGGGAAATGCTTGAAGGCCCCAACGAGAGCTTGTGGAAAGAGGTTCCTCTAATGGAGGTCGGAAACCCCTTTATCCCCACAAAGCTTGAAGATGTCCAGAACCATCTTTGTGGGCTTTTGGAGGTGGCGGTAACCCTTCGTACCGATATGGATACCCAACTTTGGCTAGAGGTCGTGCTGGCGACGGATGGGGCCGCTACAGAAAGAGAAAAAAAGTTCTTGACAAGACCACCCTTCAAGAAGTAGAGTCAGTCTCGTTGAGAGGTCCTCAAGGTTGTCTAGCCCTGGGGACCCCAACAAAACTCTTGACAAGCCAAGAGAGAGTCGTTAGACTCTGGGGCAGGTCGAGAGAGTCTTTGACAAGTCAATAGCAATCAAGACTGTTTTTTTGGGAGTGTAGCCCAACGGCAGAGGCACGGGACTTAAAATCCCGCCAGTGTGGGTTCGACTCCCACCACTCCTATTGAATCATAAGGGCTGAAGGTCATTGGTTATCTTTTGATTAAAACTTACCAACGACCACAAATTTACCCTATAGATTCAAATTCATACACACACAAACACACCACACACAAGAGAGGAAACGTAATGGGTTCCAAAGACCTGAAATACTTTCTAAAAACGAAACAAAATGAGCCTCACCCTCAGTTTGAGGAGCACCCATTTTATTGGGCAAACACCAATTGGTCCGGTGGGTTTAAACTTAGCGTAAACAAAAATTTCGACTTTGTTACGGTTTGTTTGAAACAAAGAGGTCGGGACGGGCAAAGGGTCCCTGGGCTTATCGTAGAGAGTAAAGACGCCCTCTTTGAAGGAGAGCGTATCTGGGAAACGTTTTGGCGTAAGCTCAGGCATATTCGTGACCTGCCCGAAGTCCTACCAGAACCTATCCAAGGTGCGAAGGTTCGTATCGATGACCAATGGTATTTCACCAGTGATTACCTGGGCTGGTGCCTGATTAAATCCTATGAAACCGGGGAGACCCTCCTTAGAGGAACCTCGGATGATTTCACTGAAAGTAAAAGACACCTCTTCCAATCCGTGAAAGAGCTAAGAGCAGTTTGCTATAAGCGAATTGAGTAAAACCTTTCACCCCCGAGTCAGGGACTGTGTTGCACAGTGGATACGTAAGGACTTCTGTTCCAGGGAATCCTTACGTAAGCCTCACGCCAATGCTTATTAGAGCTGGAACCTCTAAAGGGATTGGTTTGCGACTTATTGAGGTTCGATACCTCAGTCGGGGAACTTTTTTCCTACAGGAGCACACGAACAATGATTTACGAACTACACAAACAAAACTTTGAGATTGACAAATGCGCTGTCTTTCGTAGAACACGAGATGAGTTTGGTGCTCTGTCCAATATGGCCAAAGGATTCCCCATCTCCTTTATGGGGGAAACCTGGGATTCATCGGAAGCCCTATACCAGTCCTTTAGATTCCCCGATAAACCGGGGATTAAAGAAGAGATCCGTCTTGCGGAGTCTCCGATGGAATCCAAAAGGGTTTCGAGGTCCTTTGACTCTTTGACTCGACCGGATTGGGAAGTGATAAGAGGCAAAGCGATGCGGCTTTCGCTTATCTCAAAGTTCTCTCAAAACCCACAAGCCCTAGAGGTGTTGAAAAGCACCGGACATAAAATGATTGTGGAATATTCGGTCCACGATGATTTTTGGGGAGCCCACCCTACGGAAGATGAAAATATCTTGCATGGGTTCAATATGTTAGGCCGACTTCTGGTAGAAGTACGAAACAATTGGCCATGAAAACTTGGAAGATTGAAGCTTTTATTGCTGCAATTATCCTCTTCACCCCCCTACTCTTTTTGCCTTCTGGCTATGTAGGGTGGATAGGGACTGTTGCAGTCTTTGTATCCTTCCTTCATGGTCAGGTCGCTGAGAGGCTTTCTGCTAAGCAGGTGTCTGTACCCTCTAAGGGTTATGTCCCCTGTCACAAATGGGAGCGTATTTACTTCCTGGCTAAAGAGGTGTTGTGGTTAGGATACTTTATAGTGCTGCAAGCGTGGCCTGCTCTTATAGGTGTAGGGCTCTTTATCCTTTACAGGATTTGGAGGATGCAGTACACAGCATGGAGAGATAAGAGGCGTACGGTGAAACCTGAGCCCCAAATACAATTCAAATACAAAGAGATTCCTTCAGAGATGAGGATTCTCAGAAAATACACAATCACATCGAAACGAAAAATCTTGGAAGAGAAAACCAAATTTGAGAATGGACACCTTCTATGGAAACATCTAGGCCGACCCGTAGAGTCTTGGCATTTGGATGTTGCTCTGGTAGAAGGTTTCTATGTGCAATATAGCTGAGGGAAACAGTCATGGACCTAACCCCCCCTAAGTCTCCGATAGACATACAGATAAGGAATCTATTTGACGTTACCAAAAGGGAGGAAAGAACCTCTGATGGGTTCCGTATCTATCGATACACTCTAAGTAATGATATGGTCATTGTTCATAACTTTAACACATGGGGGCTGACGATACAATTTAACCCCCCATGTGGAGAGTTCTATGAAGCGATGACATTGGGGCAGATTCAGACGGCTATCAAGACTTATGAACATGCCTATAACTCAGCAAAACCCTATTGGAGGAATTTTGAGATTATTTGGGGGAATAAGGAATACTTCACTGAAGCTACCGTGGTTATAGATGATGGCTTCAAAGTAGAGCTGTATGATTTTGAAGGGAAAGTTACCACACCTTTTTTTGATACAATCCACTTTGAATACGAGTCTATGGCGACCTCGCGCCAAGACCTTAAAAAGGCCCTGGTAGATCATCTCCATAAAGTTAGAGGGAACAGTCATGGATAAGTTGATTATGTCAACCTTTGAGCCTGTCAAAAGACAGGAATTTCAAGATCACCTTAGGAAAAAGCTCAAGAGTATCCGTTACCGTTTGGAAAATGGAATTGAAATATCTTGGAGCCCTGATGACCTAGGCTTGGAGATACTGATTCCTAAAGGAAATGTTCCCTTTTTGAATATGGGCTCGCCCGTCCGAGCGGAATCCTTTGAACAAATGGAAAGGGCTGTAAAGAGAATCAGCAATCTCATGGAGAGAGCTGATACAATCTGGAAGGACCCTCTCCCTGTATGGATACACCACGATATAAAGAAACCTGCTGTGCATGTAAAGTTGGGTGATTTTAATCTCACCCTTCAAAACACAAAGGGCGAGATTAGTTGTATGCTCGGTGGGATTCGCTTTACCTATGATTGCCTCGAAGAATCTCCCGCCCAAGTAAGGGTAGCCTGGGGTAAACTGCTGGATGAAAAAATCGAAGAATTGAAAGATATGAAAAACGTTCATTGGGAGCTTTATCATGTTTAAAGACAAGATAGACCTATTGGTTCATGTTGCTACGGAACTAGGTTCAACTAGCCTCTATGGGCAACATGGACTGTCCAACCCGTTTCAATTCCCCGACTACTGCTGTAAGATTGCAGGAGTCGATATCACTGCGTCTCTCAATGATATATCTTTGAGGGCACAAAGAGACGGGGGGCCTGTAGAAGAACTATTCTTCCCCTTTGACCAAGATGCCTTTGAAGGCTTTCTCAAAGAAGTGGGTGGTCTGGAAGAGACCTCTTGACAGCCTCTCCGGGGAGTGTTACACTCTAGGTCCGTGGTGTAATTGGCAGCATGAAAGATTCCAAACCTTTTGGCGGGGGTTCGAGTCCCTCCGGGCCTGTAAAGTATGAGCGTTTAGCAAATGCTCTTGTAATACTTCAGTTTCTAGTGTTCGGTCTTATAGGAGCATTCCTTTTCATCTTTTGGTTTTACGTTACCCTTTTTCAGGAACTGTAACATGAAATACGAAGTAGAATTTGTCTTCACTATGAAGACTATAAGGAACTTTCTTATAGGAGTAGGTCTTGGGCTCCTAATATATACACTTTTTGAGCTGATTGCATGAGCTATACTCCCTTACAACTAAAGACATTCCATAAAGCCTCTATCTATAATAAAGGCGACATTGAAATCTCCGAACAGTGTGGGTGTTTTTATTGTGAGAAAACCTTCCCCGCAAAGGATGTTGTTAAATACATTGACAAAGGAAGAACAGGTGTTTGTCCCCTTTGTGATATAGATGCTGTTCTACCGGATGCTACCGTTACGGTAACCCCCGAACTTCTGTCTGCGATGTATTGGAAATGGTTTGTGTTGAGATCTTCGGACGGTCAAGAAACCTCTTGACAGTCCCTCCGGGGAGTGTTACTCTCTGGTCTGTGCTTTGAGGGCCTGTAGCTCAATTGGTTAGAGCATCCCGCTCATAACGGGACGGTTCACGGTTCGATTCCGTGCGGGCCTCCTCTCCCCCTTTTATTAGGGGGGATGCCAGCGTGGCGGAATGGTATACGCACAGCGCTTAGAACGCTGCGGTCAGTAGACCTTGAGAGTTCGAATCTCTCCGCTGGTACTTGGTTTCTTTGGGCTGATAGATTTTCGGTTATCTTAATAATAAAGAAAACCCCCGAAAGTCACCTTCTTTATCTAAAGAAATCAAAACTTCCTACACACAAACACACCACACAAGGACACACACACAATGTCAACTAAAAGATACCTTATCGAAATGTACAGTGGCGAGCACTTCCTTTGGAAAGAGGGCGATAACTATCTCCTCTCGGACCACTCTGGTAAGACTCCAGAGGAGACCGAGGATGGGCCCCTCCACATTCAAGCCACTGAGATGATTGAAATCACAAAGGAGGGCCATTGGTTGGTCCCTGTGTGGGTAGAGCGTACAGGCGAGAAGAGCCGCGTGAGCGTAGGGGTTATGGGTGGTATGGATTTGGCTATTCGTCTCAGGATGAAAGTCTCGTTTCCAGTCCTGGGTGGTACTCAGGTTGCAACCATCAACCTCTTTGACACCCTCCCCGAAAGAGATGAGGATTGTTATGACATTTCTTAAAGAGTGGACACCCCATATTCACACTCCGAAAATAAGACTGGAGAACGGACATCTTATTGCAACCTTTATGATTGAGTGTATTGGTTTACCTGACCGATATTTGGCAGGGAGAACGTGCTACTACTTCCCTTTCAGGAACCCTAAACGGGGAGGGAAGCTCATAGAGCCGCACTTTGACCTTTACTATCATACACCTGTCCAACTCAAAAAGGCTAACGGGGAGAGCTGGTTAGAGGACCTACAAGACCCCGACTCTACAGTTGGGTATGAAGCTCAGCTCAAATACACTGCACAAACCTATCAGACCGTTGAACTCGGATTGACTCAGTTTCAAACCGAGCACGGCATTCCCTTTGCGGAGTTGTGCAAGGGTGAGATTCAAGCTGCTTTGGATGAATCAAAGCTTTACTCCGAGGCTTACAATGCCTCAATTGAGCTTTTCAATGTGATGAAACATCACAGAGAGGAGGTCAGTAAAGAGGCTCAAGAGGCTTGTCGGTATTTGCAACGACTCGCAGCTTTGACAGCGGAAGTCCAGTCCGAAATTGAAATCCGATTGAATAAGAGAGCCCAGGGGTTAGAGGAATTTGTTCAAGACGAGACAGACTTCAAACACTGCAAAGGCAACCCCAGGCTCGTGTCTCTTGGGCAGAGTGTGATGAGGAGTGAGCCTGAGAAGCTGACTCCGGGTTATTGGAGAGCTGACCCTCTAGAGGTGGACTTGGAGGAGGTTGTCAAGATTATGCTTGACAGCCGCAAGAAGAAGAACTAGACTGTGTGTCAAGGCTCTCAAGGGAGCCTGAAGCCCTCTAAGCATTATGGTAATGCACCTGATTTGTAATCAGGAGACCGGGGTTCGACTCCCCGAGAGGGCTCTGGGTCTTTGTTTGAAAAAATCCATGTTTAGAGTCCGATATTTATTTGGTGGCCCGAATAGATACTCTAAACATGTTACTATCTTAATCGATGTTCGAGTTTTTAAAACATAGATCCGGCTTGGGCAGAACGCAAATGGCCAGCGGAACGACTGATAATCGTTTGTTAGAAGGTTCGATTCCTTCCTGCCCAACTTGGTTATGGGTTTCTATTTTAGATTTCCCTCTCCTTTATCTTAGAGTGCTTGTCAAGGATGCTCTAAGAGTTTAAAGGTATAAAACCCATAACCAGCCTCCACACACACAAACACACCATAGAGTTACGACAATGGACATCAGAACAGCTCAAATATGTAAATCAGTAGTAAACTTTGAAATTGAAGTGAAGTCCAGCTCAGGTAAGGAAACCTACAAAGTCATTTATGGTCGTGTACCTCAAAACCTTAAACTGACCTATGCATATGAGTACGGATGGTCTTGTACCTGTAAGGGCTTTACCTATCATGGCAAGTGTAAGCACATTGAGGTTGGTAAACAGTCTCGGTGCGGTTGGAATGAAGAGTGCTCCCCTACCTTTGGATACGAAGAGAAGTGTCCTGGGTGTGGGGGACCGATGGAAAGTATTCAAGTGAGTGTTTGATTTACCTCTCTCCAATGATACGGGGAGCTTGTAAGGGTTCGATTCCCTTAGAGAGGTTTCCTATGTTATATATACATTATATCAAGATAACATAGGATATTAATATGGTGTCTGAGCATTATAAGTCTCTACCAAGGATGGTAGGTCTTTAAAGATGTTCGGATTGCCTGTGGAGGTGGTAGTGTCCACAGCGCAACTAGCCTATACCATTATGCTGTTAGGTTTAAACCTAACCAGATGATGGGTTCGTAGGCAAATAGAAGCTCTTTAGGTTTGTTACCTAACCAAAGTAGGTTACCAACTTATCAGTTAGACTGATGAGTTGAGGAGATTCAATTTCTCCTTTTGGTTTTCCAGGGTCCGAGAGGGTGTCCTCGTCCGACAATAGCACGGTCTAATCTCTTACCCTGTAGTAAAAAACGACGTGTATACGAGGACTGCCAAAACCAGGGTGGGGTTTTGAGTAACGCCCTAAGGATAACGATGATCTAGGTTCTTAGGTTATCCAGGGGATATTATTGAGAGACACGGGGATTTAGGTTTTTTGTCTTAACTGTGTCGCCCGTAAGAGTAAAATTATAAAGCTCTTACGACTTTAAGTCCTTTTGGTGAAGGAAGTTTGACAGTGTGTTTAGCTAACACCAACTAAACTTCAGGTTCGATTCCTGACTTAGAGTTTAGAACATACGGAGTGAGAGCAATGTATTCCAAACACGAAGATTTCATTGTACCCACTGCAAAGACAACGGGTGCTTATAAGAGAGTTCATAAAGAGTTAAATGAACCTACACTAGAAGAACTGTCTTGGCTCCCTTTATGGGATATGGCAAAAGTTAAGAGAAGGCTTGAACGCCTATACAAAACACACACACACACTGGAGGTTGATTATGTCTGCCGTCTATTATATAGGACTTGTCCTCTTTCTACTGGCTATAGGCTTCATGTTCTCTTACTTTGTTGATGAAGTCGATGATGGAGAAGACGACGGATGATCACCTCAATCGGTAAACTGAGATATGTTGAGACCCTTCTAAAGTTTCAATGGGTAATCCTTGATTCCAAAGGAGATTTTGAAAAATACAAAGCAACCGGGAAGCTTGGTCACCTTAGAGGTCCTGTAAAGATGCAATCCTCTAGTCGAATGAGCCGAAAGACTGCTCGATTACTTTTGCATCATGTCCTGAAAGGTCAAACCGGGCCTAAAGAGCTAATGGATGTAATCCCTGGATTGAAAGAACATCAAACTGTTGAGAGGACTTACGTATGAGCCTTGAAGATGATATCAAATACTTGCGGTCCAGGGTTCGATGGACTCAAAAGCTTGAAGACGAGCTTAAAGCTCTTCATGCAAAAGGGGAGCCCCCTAACATGATGGAGTTCGGGGTGCCTGACGGGGGCTCTGAGGCGATGAAGAAAGCTCTTGACAGGAAGGCCCGGAAGGACTAGACTGTCTCTTGTTCAGGGGAGGTCTCGTTGGGCTTCAAGACCTTCTCTGAGCAGAAAGTTTCTTTCTGGTAGGGCTGAACCTTAAAAGGTTACCTGATAACGATCCTAAGGTACCGACTGTCTGGTGACAGGCTAATCGGGAGCTTTTAAGAAATCTGCCTCCAAGCAGATTATTATTAGCGTACCTATGTTCTGTAGAAATATGGAGCAGGTGATTGTATAAACCACCCTTCTTTGGATTCCTTATCCTATCAGAAAGGAACTTTCAAGCATCCGTAGCTCAGCCTGGATAGTAGCAACGGTCTTCTAAACCGTAGGTCGCAGGTTCGAATCCTGCCGGATGTACTGGTTCTTTAACACACCCACACACGAGAAAAACATGCAAGACTCTAAACCTATTGTTATCTCCGACTCTCAATTTAGAGAAATGCTTTGTTCTGGCTGTGAACAGCTAGGCTATTCAGATTTGGAAATGGCCATTCTTTTGGAGGTCAGTCGTCCAACAGTTACTCGTTGGAAGGCCGGGACCACGGTCCCACGGCCTCTACTCAGAGCCTATATAGTTAAAAAGATTTCAGAAACCGTTTTGAAGGGGGATATTGCCTCGAAAGAGGACGGGTAGCTCTCGTTCCTGATCCCTTGGGGTTTTGGTCATCATTGTTGACCTCCTTGCCCCTACCTAAACCTCTGCAGTGTGTCTAGAGGTAAAACAGAGCAAACACGCAGGGCCCTTGCATTGTGGTAAATGCCTTTTATTAGAGTACCCTGCGATACTTTGATAAATGTATCAGGTTCAATTCCTGATAGGGCTCTTTGGTTACCATAGAGAGAGAACACATTAAGGACACAAACACACTATGAATGAACAAACTCTTTTAAAAACAGAAGAAGTTAAGATTACTTCTCATAGAGCAATTTTCAGAGGTAAAACTTTTGCCCTGAACAACATTACCAGCGTGGAGACGCATCGAGTCCCTCCAAATAATTTGGGGCCGGGAATAGTCTGCCTTATTGGGATAGTACTTTTCTTTACAGGGATTGCTATGCTTTTAGGGGGTGTTGGGGAGCCCGAAAAGATGTTCCAAGGAGGTTCGTCCTTGTTTGTAGGTATCTTAATCTTTGTAGCGAGCATCTATATGTTCCGCACATCAACACCCACCTATTTCGTGCGCTTAACCACCAATGCAGGGCAAAATAAAGCTTTTGGTTCCAAGGACAAAAAGCCCGTTGATGAAATTGTCATCGCTTTAAACAAAGCAATTGCATTAAGATAAACTATGGATATTGACAATATCATTCTTTGTTTGAGATACTCTCAAACCTTTGAAGCTTTTGTTGAAAGTTTCAATGCCCTTTGTCCGATGGAAAGCTTCGAAGCTGAAATAACGGATGATGAAGATAAAGTCATTGTCATCAATTGGATTGGGGAGTATGAAGCTATTTACATTGGTAGCCTCGATCCTCTCGTAGCAGACTTAGGGCGGGGAGGGGTGGAACAAAACCACCATACCGTCGCTAAAGCCATTATGGATTTGTACAACCCAAAGGAACTTTAAAAAATGAAAGTCATTGGATATCAGGTAACCGCTCAAGTTTATTGCTGTAAGGGATGTAAGATTCTTTTCACAGACGTTGAAGACGAAGACCTCTCCCATACAAAAGAACGGATGCTTTTCAATATGCCGGTAAAACAAATCCGGACTGAGAAAGCATTGGAATGCCCTGAATGCAATCGAATGATTGACGAGACTGAGCTATCCCAATCGGCAGTACGTCTACCGCTTTATCGTCTTATGGAAAATTGATCTTTGTTTCGATGGGGTGGGTGTCGCTTTAATCGCCCTAAAGCCGTGTAGCTCTTGTTCACGACCCCCTCGGCACTCCTAGTTTTCATCTATTGCTAGGAGCACGCCACTCTAAAACCTCTGCAGTACGTCTAGAGGCAAAACAGAGCAAACGTGCACCCCACTATTGACCACCAAAACGGCAATAGAGGGACCCAAAACAATATGTCGCGAGGATATGTTGTTTTGAGTTAGAAAAGATTTCCTGTAACTTGATTTGGAGAACGTTTGTGCTTCTCCTTTGAGCGGTTATAAGAAAACCCTGTCTAACAGACACCCCCAGGTTTTTAACTTTATACTTCTAGGTTATCTCCTAAACCTAGAATATAAGTTAGAGACCATCTGGTCCTATCGTCTAATTGGGAAGACACCTTGCGCAGGTAATAGAGGTTCGAGCCCTCTTGGGACCAATGCCCGTAGCATATAGGCTATTGCGCTGTCGACGGCAGAGGAGTAGGTTCGATTCCTACCGGGCGCTTCTGATACGCTCACACACAAACACCCTGAACTAAGAGACTAAATCAATGAGTAACGACACAAACCTTATCCCTATTACCGAACTCCCCAAAGAACTATCTACCGATGCTACCGTAGAGCTTACCTATCGAGAAGACCTCGATTGGATTGAAGCTAAGCTCAGGTTGGGACTCAGTGTCCTCGTAGAGTGTGATAAACAACTTACGCTACAAGTTTATCGAGCACTCAGAACTCGACTCAAAGGTAAGACCCCAAGTATCGGCTGTACGCTCTGTAGTGGCCACTCTGCCCTTCAAGCAGAAGGCCCGACCAGTTTGATGCAGGGGATTCTCAACGAGCTTAGAGAGCAAATCTATGGCGGTCAGAGCGAAAAGGTTGTGGTCATCCCACACCTTGATGTTTTGACGACCACAACCCAAAGTGGTTTGAATCTCGAAGCCCGGGAATCTATCGCTATGGTTTTCGAGAATCCCAATATTGTACTGTTGGGTTTCAAAGACCCTCAGTTTGAGATTCCCAAAGTATTGGTGAATGTCTTTGCAGTACAAAGAAAGATCATGGGTATCCCCCGAGATACCCTGTCCCGAGTTATCCTACAAAAAGAAGCTCGGAAACTTGGGGTTGAGACTTTCAACCCTTTCAATCTTTACAAGTATGTTTCTGGTCTGAATGTTATCAGATTCAGACAAATCATGAGCCACTTGCATTCCAAAGTGGATTTTGATACTTGTAACGAAGGGTCGGCTGAGGCTATCTATAAAGAGATTCGACAAATGACTCTCGTTGCAGATATGGAATTGCCTTCTGTTAACCTCGATACTGAAATCGGTGGTTATAAGAAAGTAAAGAAACAGCTCAAAGAAGAAGTCCTCGAACTGCTTGCCATGAAGCAAAAGATGACGGATGCTGCTGAGATTAAAAGGATTGAAGAGATTGTGCCTAAAGGCATGATCTTTCTAGGTCCTCCCGGTACTGGTAAAACATTCTTTGCAAAAGCTATGGCTACTGCATTGAATGCTACTGTCATTATCGTCTCTGGTCCTGAGCTGAAAAGTAAATGGGTCGGGGAGTCGGAACAAAAGATTCGCCAAGTCTTTGCTAAGGCGAGGCAGAGTGCTCCATCAATTATTGTCTTTGATGAGATTGATTCCTTTGCCACAGCCCGAGGTACTTACGCAGGCTCAGGCGTCGAACACTCTATGGTCAATCAGCTTCTAACCGAGATGGACGGTTTCCGAAAGGATGAGTTGGTCTTTGTTGTTGGAACTACCAACTTCTCCGAATCTTTGGACCCTGCCCTTTTGAGACCGGGACGGTTTGAGCTTCTGATTGAAATCCCTTATCCTAACAAAGAGGATAGGGAAGAGATTTGTGAGATCTATCAAAAGAAATTCAAACTTGATATCCCTGAAGAGGTTATGGAGTTTATCGTAGAGAAGACTGGTGCGTTTGTAGACCAGTCTAAAGGCACTCGCTTTTCGGGTGACCATATCTACGCTATCTTTAGAGGCTTGCTTAGAGAGCAGCTTCGGGAGGGTCGTAAGGCTGTAAGTAAAGATGCAGTCATGCGTACACTCAAAACCAAACAGAAAGGGAAGATTGTTCTATCCAAAGAAGAAGAGAGGCGTGTTGCTATCCATGAATCTGGACATGCAATGTGTGCTTACTTTCTCCCTAATATCTCTAGGATTGAGAAGATCACTATTGCATCCGACCATGAAGATGCACTAGGGTATGTCCTTAGAGAGGCTGAGGAGAATAAGTATATCACTACCAAAGAGGAGCTTGAGGAGAATATCTGTATGCTCCTTGCCGGTAGGGTTGCAGAACAAATGATTCTTGGCTCTATCTCCGTAGGTGCTCATGATGACCTTCAAAAGGCGTCTAAGATAGCCCGAGCTATGCTTGAAGAGCTTGGTATGGGTATGACTCTTGGACTCCGGTCTCTTGGGAATAGGGAAGGGTTTGGCCATACATCTATCCGAGAGAATATTTCTCCGGGGATGGAGGAAGCTCTTGACACTGAGATTCGTCGTCTGCTACAAAAGCAAGAGGCGAAAGCTACGGAGCTTCTGACCGACAACCGAGAGAAGTTTGAACTTTTGATTCAGACTCTTCTCGAAAAGAAAACCCTTGTCAAAGGAGAGCTTGAAGAGCTTTTCAAAGATACGGAAGATGATAGTTTGGAGTTGTAAACCATGACTGAAAAAGAAACCCACGATTATACTGAAGACGTTGAAGAAATCCTCAACGCCCACCCTTCCCAGGTCACTGGTTACCTTGGGGGGCATAGAGCCCTCCTCGGGTTCTTTACGGGACATGCTATGCATGCTCTGGTCCCTAAGTATGGTCTGAGGGAGTTGAACATGGACCTACTCCAAGAGACCCTCACGCAGGCTCTTGAGAGCAGGCGTGAGGAAGTGGAGATAATCTAAGACATGGAACCCACTGAAGAGGAAGCTAAATGGATTCGTGCTTTTAAGCGTCTGGCAAAAAAATGCCCAGATTCACTTTGGCTTTTCAGTGGGTCCGGCACACTGTATGTGATGCGTAAGAACGAGTCTGGTCACCACGCCATAGACGGACCAGCATCCTCGCGTGGCGGGGTAGACCAAGACTACATTCTAGACCACGTCGACATAGAGAATGACGGGGGCGACTGGTGAGACCAGCCCTTAAAAGTTTCCTCTTGACAATCTGCCGGGGAGGGGTTATTCTTCTCCTCGGTAAGCGCCCTTAGCTCAGCTAGGTACGAGCAACGGACTTTGAGAATAGGAGCCTTCTGTGTGGAATATCGAGAAGCTTGTCAAGCACAAGGAGTATGTTTGGGCTAAACTAAAGGAAACGCATCCTAAAGTTACCAAACTCGGTTATGTCCTTCACCATAGAGTGGTGATGGAAAACTGCCTTGGGCGACTTCTTGATAATGATGAGATTGTCCACCATAAAAATGGTGACAAAAGGGATAACAGTATTGAAAATTTGGAAGTCATGACACGTTCAAAACATGCTAGACAGCATGGCTTTGAGCAAGGCGTTCAAATGGTTAGACTGCAATGTCCTTTTTGTTCAAAAGTCTTTGAAAAAGTGAAAAGGAATTCCTTTTTACAGAAAGGTTCAATGACTACTTCATGTAGTAGAAGTTGTTCCGGTAAATTCTCTTCAAAGATGAGACTTCTCGGAAGAACGCCAGAAGTGGAAGCAGCTATATCGGGGAACCTCCTATCGGAATATATTAAATATCCCGAGGACAATCCCGAGGAAACCGATTGACAACGGGATCCGTAGAGGCCATACGCTGCTCACCTGAAATGGTGAAGAGATGGTCCAGCCAGCAAGCCTCTTGTTTTTCAAGAGGTGGTTATGGTAACATGATGCTGGAAGTTAATCCGTGGGTCCCCGGTTCGATCCCGGGAGGGCGTACTCCTACTCAAAGCCTTTTAGGGTAGGGTCTTATAAAAACGAAGGTGAATAGAGTGTTGGGCTTTCACTCTTAGTAACCACCCCCACACAAACACACACGGTTAAAGATAATGCAACGACTTACTTTTCAAGTACATAATAGACCTAAAGGGTTTACAGATACCTACTCTCCCGTAAAAGGTGGTTGGGTTGCTTGCCCTGCGTTTATCCCCGATAAATGTATCCTTCGAAACCCAGAAACCCAAGAGGTTGCACTTATTACCATGAGTGGCCTTAAGATACTCAAAGACATCAATGCTGATTCCAAGGCTTTGCACTTGGCAGTTATGATAAGAATGAGTGAAGACCCTGAGTTGGGTTTGTAAAAAAAAGACTTGACACCCTGAGTAGGTTGTCTTAATATAAAGCATGCTTTGGCGGCATAACTCAGTTGGCCTAGAGTGTCGGTTTTACAAGCCGAAAGTCCTTGGTTCGAATCCAAGTGCCGCTACTGAGAGGTCTGTCTCGAATTGGTTATCATATACTTTTAAATATAAACGACCCGATTCAAACTCCCTTAACCTCTCAAACCTTTACACCACACAAACACACCATGAAGAGAACAAAGCGTACTCAAAAAATACTGGATAGCTTCAAACACCCTACCTTTTCGGAGAGTTACCTTAAAGGTCCTCTTGGTATTGACTACCGAACCAAAGAAGGGAAAAGGAAATTTCGCAAAGTCAAAAGACTCGCTGAGAAATGTGGTATCACCATTGAACAATGGTGTAAAAGACACGCTAAAGAGAATTGGCCCTGGCCAAGATATAAACTTCAGGATATTGAAGCTAGCATTCATACTGACCAGTATGTATATCTAGCCAATATACGTGAACAAGACCTATGGACGAATATAGAGCCTTTTGATAAAGCTGTTGTGAAAGTCCTTTACAAAAAGGGTAAGTATAAATTTGGGGTCCGGGTTATGGGTTATAGTAACCTAGGCTTTTTCGGTAGAGAGCTTGAGCCTGCCGATTACCATCCAAATGCCTTTAACCCCAAAATACAAATAGGTAAAGACTTTGTTCTAGACTTTAGACAAATTCACTGTGTCTTTGTCGACCAATTTGAAACCCTAGAAGAACTTAGGGTTCGATATACTACAGAATTGGCTGATCTCTTTGAAAAAGGAAACCCCAAAGGCCAGCACTCTTGGATTCGAGATAACCTTCGATTCTGGGAAAGTATTCGACTAGGTGTCCCTAGTTGGAAGGTACCTAAAGAGTACCCTCGACCAGACTGCACGATTTTGATTGACAAGCCGACCGAAGAGGAGTAAGCTTCTCCTCAATGACGGACAAGCCGTCAGTCCACACCACACACACACAGTGCAACATGACACACACCACACACACACTTCTCCCCGCCCTTGTTGAGAGACTCAAAGCTTCCAAATCTGAGCGCCCTCAGTCATGGTTGTCTATGGGGAAAACATTCTTTAAAAAGAATGGTATCGACCCCAACCCTGTCGGACCCAATAATCGAAAAACGGGTGTTGCAGGGACCTATGCCAAAGTAGGTGAGACCTGCCCCTCTACTTGTCCTTATCTGGATAACGGATGCTATGCTCAACATGGGCAAGTCAATATGCATCAAAATCGTGCAGTCACTGAGCTTGAGCCCAGCTTGAGTGCTGCGGCATTGGCGATGTATGCGTCCATTAGAGGGAAGAGTATCACCCGTTTGCATGTAAGCGGAGATTTTGGTAATAACAACACTATTTGGGTTGACTATATCCTTGGCCTTTGTGAGCTTGCCTCTAGCCTTAAAGAGCTTATGGGTATTGACTCTAAAGAGGTTGTAGCCTTTACATACACTCATTTCCCTAAAGAGACCTTTGAGCCCTATAGACTCCTTTTGAAAGCTCATGGTATCTCGGTTGTCTATTCAGACATTATAGAGGTAGGTGGGGCTATCGTAGCCAATAGCTCTGATATCCCCCGACTTCGGGGAGAGTCCGGGCTTTTGATTAAGCAATGCCTTAATCAGACTGCAGACGTCTTGTGTAAAGATTGCACTTGGTGTTGGACCTTTGAGAGGCGTAAACTTATTGTCGCTTTTGACCCTCATGGGTCTAAAGGTAAAACCGTACAAAAGACGGTGGCTGAGCTATGGAAGTGAGGGAGCCAACCTACCTCTTCTCGAAAGAGGTAGATGACTTAATTCAGGAGACCATAGAGTGTGTTAGACAAAAGCACACTCTAGATAAAAACCTACATATCGTTTGGACTTGGTCTAATAAGATGACTCGTACAGCGGGTTATGCTTGGAAAAACAAACGTAAGGTTCGTTTCTCTGCAGACCTCTTTAAAAGAGATAAAGTTTCGGGCAGACGTAATACCATTGTTCATGAGATTTGTCATATACTATCTTGGGAAGTTTATGGTAATAAAATAAAACCTCATGGTAATGAGTGGAAGTATTTAATGCGGCTTTGCGGGGAGGAGCCGCTTAGGACTCACAATATAAAAGTGAAACCTAAGCATCCTCGCTACCCAACCTATTGTATGTGCCCTAAACCCCATATGCTGGTTAAGCAAATGATTAACCGTATGAAGAGGGGTACGGCATATACCTGTACAACCTGTAAAGAGGTTTTGACTCTTCACAAGGACTTTTACATATGAGAAAAAAGATTCAATTCTTTCAAATAGAAATTCTTTTTGAACCTAAAGAGGTTCGAGCCCGAGCAGGTAAAAAAGGTACAGGGAAGATACTACGCCCTTGTACCTTTGAAGATAATCTTGGTTTAAATTTCGCAGTACAAAAAACCAAGAAATATATGTCTCTTCAGTACCCAGAAGCTAAAGAGACATATGAGGATGAAAACGGAGTCCTTTGGGTAAGAGGCCCAGAGGATTGGATGAAACTACCAGATTAGGATATAGAAATGTTTAAAGGCGAAAAAAGAGCGGTGCTGTCTTCGGATGGAGAATCTATTACCTTTGAGGTGGAAGAGCCTCTAGGGTTTGCATATGATTTGAAAAGCCCTATTGAGTCTAGACTTGAGGAGGGATATATCACTGAGAAGGAAATCGTCAAAACCACTAAGGGAAATTACATTCTCCGTATTGGTCATTACCTTGAAGGTGAAGACCGTAAAACAATTGAGAATGTTTATCATGTATGTTTTGATATGGAGGATTTGATAGAGGAACTAGATGATACTTGTCCTCTAGAGAGAATTCTTCTAGTAAAACTAGATGCACTTGAAAGTAAGAGTCAAGAAGTATAACTCTAGTGCATCTTCTTAGTTTCTAATCTTATAACACTCTAAACACCACTATACAAACACAGGACACTACCATGACTATTCAAGGCGAATGCACCACAACCCTTCAGCAGTTCCGAACCTTTATCACTCAGAGCCCCATAAGTCTGAATGACAAAGAAAAAGAAGTGTTGTTTAGTATCATTGACCTCTCTTTCGAGCCAACGGATACCATCGAGGTCTTTAGACAACGTCGGGATATCTTGACAAATATCTTTCGGAAAACCCAACCTACATATTGTCGAGCCAACGACGATTTGTTTTTTGACAGTATGAGTAAAGGGCTTTATACTTTTGTGAAAGAGCATACCCAATTCCGCTTTCTTGGGGAGATGGAAACCTTTTACTCTACTTTCAGTGAAGATAACTACCCTACCATCTTCGCGGATATCCATTCCTTCGTAAGGTCTAGCCGATTGGCTTCGGCCCGACTCATCAAGCACTATTCTACAGGGACCTCAGTTCATATTCCCTTCAAGGATTACTGTGACGGGAACTTGATTAGCAAGTACCTGAGTGATGGGCTGAGAGAGAAAACGGCTCAAAACTACCAGATTAATGCCGCAAAGGCTATTCTGTTTTTCATGGAGAACTTCAAAGAGTACGAAAAGCTTCAGAAAGCTTTTGAAGCTTCGGAGCTTGAGGCTAAGGCTAAAGCTAAAGAGGAGACTGAAATGCTTCAGGAAGCTTTTGAGGCATCTGAACCCCAAAGCTGGGAAGACTTTGTTTATGAGCCCAAGACTCTTGACAGAAGTTCAAGCCCTATGAAGACTGTTGCTGATTTGTATCAGCATACCAAAGAGAACACCAAAATGAGCGCCTATAAGCAAAAGATTGCGCTCGATGGTTTGGAGACTGCTTGCAACATGGCAGACCCCATCTCTTTGATTGACAAAAAGACTTACATCAAAACTCTTAGAGAAAAAGGTAAAAACCTCTCTAAGATAAAAGCCAGAAACTATCTGTTGGCTTTGGAGGAGTCTATCGAATGTTTTACAAAGGACTTCTATAGAACAGAAGGTCAAGAGTTTACCTTGGGGGACCTTCTTACCTTTATGGATTTCTATACCCACCACATTCCCCACGAGTATCACCCCCGGTCGACGGCGACCCGCAAGCAAGACCTCTATACGGTAAGGAAAGCCATTCAATACTTCCGTACCGACAGACCACTGCTTTCCGCGTTCAATCTCTCTCAATCCAAGTTCAAGCAGCACTTGGATGACGACGGGGAGATGACCAAGTCAACCATTGCAACCTATGTACGGGGGTTTAAAGGGACCTTCCTTACCTTTATGGTCTTCTACAAGTTTTGGGAGAAACCCCAACTCTTGCAACCCGAGGTCGAGGTCGCTGAGGTTGAGGTCACTGAGGAGGCTGAGGTTGGGGTCACTGAGGAAGCTGAGGTCGCTGGGGAGGCTCTTATCGAAAGTGTGAAAGCTGCCATTGTTGAGCAACTGCAACAAGTCGCTTTCACTGCCCCTGAGCCCCCTACTACTATAGAGGTGGAGGAGGTTGTGCTCCCTGAGCCCTCAAAGCTCTCTCAGAAGCTCCAGCTCAAAGGAGACCGTGTCTTTAAGTATGAAGTGCCTGAGACGGGTTTGACCTCCAACGAGGCTATGCGTATTGCCCTCCGTATCCTTACGGAGGTCGTCGACTTCGATGAGAAGGACCTCGACCGACTGCAAACCGTCGCAGGTACCGTAAAGACCATTTGAGTCTTGTACAAAAAATGATCCCAGGGATCGTTTTTTGTTTGACTTCCCTTCTGAGAAGACCTAATCTCTCTCTTGTCAGGGGGGAAGTCAAACACTCCCACACACAAACACCCCACACACAGGAGGCTTCACTATGAAGTAGCCAACTTACAAGTTCTTCAAGACCGCTTCACCCCGTTTTAAGTCAAGTTCCTAAAGTTCTGTCCCTCTCCCTAGGGGGCGCTGTTGCTCCCCGGGGAACACGCAACTACAGTGTCTAACAACAATAAGGTTCCTACCATGACTACCGAAAATACCGTTATCGACCTCGCCACCAACCCCAACTCTGCTCCCGAGACGGATACCATGAATACCGAGACTGCCCCCACCCCTGAGGTGGTTCCCGAAGCCCCCAAAACCCGAAGCCCCCACATTGAAGCCATCTTCGACGTGGTGAAGTCGGGACTCGCCTACACCCAGCAGACCCTCCAGGGTCAGGGTGCCAAGACCCCCCTCGCGGAGGCCAAGGTCAGGGCCTATCAGTCCGACGACAAGATCAAGCTCTACTTTGATGTCCCGGCTGAGGAAGAGGGTGAGGAAGGGACCGTCGACGAGGTCGTGATCTTTGTCGGTAGTGACTCCCCTACCGCCGCTCAGGTCGACCCCTCGGAGATCATCGCTGAGAAAGAGGAGGCGTTCAAGCGTGGTATCGGCCACGGGCTCCTCATCTGCGCCTTTGGGATGATGCAGTGCTTCGGTAGCGCCTCGGCGTCCGACCTCCGCATGAACCTCGGACTCGATTCCAAGGTCGCCCGGGCGGTTATCGACGCCCTGTTGGAGGCCAAGGTTGTCACCAAACAGGGTACTGGACCTTCGGTCAGGTACTTCCCGGTTGAGGGCTCCTCGCTGGATATGCCCGACTTCTCGCTCTCCTCGAAGACGAGACGGCGGAAGTCCAGCAAGCGTAGCTCCAAGAGCGGGGCGAAAGCTGCCGACCTGAACGCTGGTGTCCTCACCCGTATCCTCCGATACGCCAAGGTCATGGGCTCCAAAGAGGGTGGTTTTGCCCCCAAGGACGTTCGTGAGAAATTCACGCTCAACACCGCCACCGCCAAGGTCTATCTCGACCTCCTCCTTGACGAGAAGATCGTTGACCGCGTGGGTCACGGTCGAGGGGTGAAGTACACTTGGCTTGCCCCCGAGACCTTTGAGGAGCAGGCTTTCGTTCAGAAGCACGCCCCCAAGGCTGAGGCTACTGAGCCCGCGAAGGTTGAGGAGGTCAAGGCTCCTAAGGCTGAGAAGCCTGTCAAGCTTGCGCCTGTGCTCGATGATGAGGACGACGACGAGGACGATGATTTCTGGACGGACGAGCGCATGGAGGTGTCGACGGCGATTGAGGAGTTCCTCACCGCTTCCGACGAGGCCGACTTTGACGAGATCGTCGCCTTTGCTGAGGAGGACGAGGAGGAGGTTTCCGCGCTCCTTGAGCGAATGGTCGAGGATGGTATTGTCACCGTGGACGGCGATGTCTACGCGATGAACGACAACATCTGAGTTCGATGAGAAGGGGCCGAGGGGGGTTGAGTTTCCCTCTCGGCCTTTTTTTCATTTTAACTCAGGAGTTGTTTATGAAATATCTAAATCTGGAGTGTTTTGATTTCTGGGAAAAAGAAAACAAAACGACTTTAGATCGTTTGTTTCTTTTGGTGAAATCGGATGGGTCTATTTGGGAGACGCCCCTAAAGATTGATGGTCGAAGACACCATATCTTGGAGCTTTATCCCTCTGAGGAAGCTGCCCTTAACTTTCTCGTTGAAACCCACCGAGAGTCTGCAGGGCTCGATGTACGGAGCTACTCCCGTACAGTTGTTGAGAGATACCTCTTGACACGGCAGCAACAGCCCGATAGGCTGGCTGGAGTGACCTTTGTCCCTGGTGGTGACGGGACCCCCTTCGTGGAGCCCTTCACCCGGGCACTGGCACAGACAACCAAGGCATTCGCACAGGAGACTCCATGCAGCCCGAAAGCCCTAAACTAAACGATGCGCAAAAGGGAGGACTCATTGCTCATTATGTAAAAACCTTGTTCTCTGCCAAAAGCCCTTTGTGGATTCAAATCCTTCTTGTTTTTGCCCTTGTCTATCTGGTCTGCCCCATTGACATCATCCCTGATTTCATTGTAGGTATTGGCTGGCTAGATGACCTCTTCATGATTCTGACCGCTATAGGTCTTATACCTGTAGCCATCCCGAAACCCAATACATATACCGTCGAGCTTGTAGATTAAGCTTGACAACCCCCACCCCCTCTACTACACTTCAAAAAGTAGAGGGGGTGCTGCTCTACTTACACAAACACACTACAGGACATCAAACCATGTTTGGACAAAACGAAGAAACACTTGCCGCCTTGAATAAACTTTCAGAATCCTTGGGTGGAGACATCATTACCCACACACACGGAGGTGGGGAGTTCTCCACAGGTACGGACGGGGAGACTTTGGCTGACTACCATATGTTCTCGGTCGGTCGTAGACCCCTTCATGGTATTCACGTACCCGCTGAGATGAAACTCTCGGCTGAGGAGGCTATGGCGGTGGCCGGTCTCGATTGGGAAGTGGAGCGTAAACCGCTTTACTTCTACATGGACGAGGACACCCTGCGACAAGCCAAACAAGGCTTTGCAATTGTCCGTAAAAATGACCAGAAGACCCTTGGGGTTGTTGGTCCTCGATATACCCCTATCCAAAACTCTGAAGCCTTTGGGGCTTTCCAAGAGTGGACCGGGGATAGAGGGCTGGAGTTCGTTGCCGGTGGGGCAATGAGTGGAGGTAAAAAAGTCTGGCTTCAGGCTAAAATGCCGGATACCTTTGAAGCCGTTAAAGGAGATGCTGTTCAAAAGTATCTCTTCTTGATGAATAGCTTTGATGGCTCTTCCTCCCTCACCATTCGTATCACCCCCACCAGGGTGGTTTGCTGTAACATGGTAGCCTCTATCATCTCCCGCAAGGGGAAGAGAGTGAAGAGGTTTATCTCGGTCAAGCATACCAAAAACTTCCGAAAGACTCTTGAGGCTTCTCTCGAAAACATCTTTGGGATTTCAAATCAGTCCTGGCAACAGTTTGAGGCTATGGCGAAAGCTATGGTTCATGTGCAACTCAATGTGACTCAATTCAATGAGTATGCACATGCTCTCTTCCCCGACCCCCAACCTAAAGAGGGGGAGGTCGAGGTCTCCGAGACGCGCCTTGTCAACGCTCAGGGCAAACGCGACCAACTCACCGAACTCTTTGAGAACGGGTTGGGTCAGGATATCCCCGGGGTGCAAGGGACTGCGTGGGCGGCGTATAACGCCCTCACGGAGTACAACAACTACTACATCGGTGGGGAGACCTCTCAGGACCGTAGGTTCCAGTCTGCGATTCTCGCGGGTCAAGGTATCTCCCTTCAGAACAAAGCCGAAGACTTCCTGATGGCTTACGCTGCTTAATCAACTTTAAGGGGTGGGTCTTAATAGATGACCCACCCCAAACTTTCTAAAGGATTTAGAGATGTATCAGACTACTCGCGAAGAGATGATTGTTGAGCTTCAGAAACAGAAAGAGTTTCTCATTAAACTTAATGAGATTATGCCTCTACAAAGCGAAACCGATTGGATGTACTTTCGGGAATTCGGGGCTAAAAACGTCCACCCTCTCTTTGTCAATAGACTCGACGGTGCTACAAAGGTGGTTATAGACGCTTTAAAAGAAGTGTCCAATAGATTGGATGTAACCCACCCGAGCAATGCGGTTTACAATACAAAAGACAGATTCGTCTTCCCCTCTTTGTTTACCCAAAATTATAATGGAGAATGGGATTGTGTCTCTTTCTGGAAAAGAGACCTCCTTTTTCTTAAAGAAGACTACCAACAAAACTATGATGAGAAGACGGACGAGTGGGATTGCCTTTGTACTTTTGAAGCGGGGACCGTTCCTTTTAGGGACCTTTTAAAGGCCCCCACCACACAACCCACAAAAGAAGATGCAGAGCTTCTAGACACTCTCTCTTGCCTTGTAGGAAGAAACCTTCGTCTAGTGACGGCTGTCACTACGGAAATGAAAGATATCTTTCTAGAAGGTGACTTCCATCTATACATGTTCTAATTAGTGTCTCCCCACACAAACACACCACGAGTTTTAGATATGTCAGCTAAACAAACTCTTTTAACTTCTATTATTGAAGAAGAAACTAAACGCCTTGAGGATGCTGTTAGAGACGTCAAAGCACTGCTTCAGTACCAGAATGAATATTTCACCTCCGAGTATGTGGGCCGTATTCGAACCCTTACCTATAGACTTCTAACCTGCCGTCAGGATGTTCTGTACGATGCTTTAGGGTATAGTTCACGGAATGACTATTGTTATTTTAGAATGTGGGGTTCGGATGTAGTGACCAAACCTGTAGCCCGTATGGAGTTTGTAAGATTCTTTGTCTCCCATGAGATTTTGGATGACGGCGAGCCTGGAGTAGCCTACTATACGTTGAGACCCAAGGACCCGACCCGCCCTCTCTGGGAGGGTATAGAGAACCCCCGGTCTTGTGGGCCAGAAGAGCCAGGAGCAACGCCCTATTTCCATAGCCACATTGATACTCTACGGGAGGACTTCCCAGAGGCTAAATGGCTGGATTCTGAACGGGCCTTGGAAGTCTTGGACTCTCTTGAAGAGAAACATCAACAAACTCTTAAGAACATTGAATACCTGCACCCCAACGACAAAACAAGACACAACCTTAACAAGACTGAGCAATTAATGCTAGATCTTGCCAATGAAATCCAAAAGGAGACTAACTGATGTTAGACTATCAAGACATCGCCAAAGACCTAATCGGGCGAGGCTTTCTTCCGGTTGACAAAAGCCCGGAAGGAAAGGCTACAAAAGGAAAGAATGCCAACACTGTTCTTTTAGAATACAGTCTGGCTGATCTTCTGTATATGTGTCAATCCGAGATTGGATATAGTTTCTTCAAACTATATCCCGGGGATGAGTTTATGTTCTTTATGCGTATCGACTACTCTCTCCTTAGAGAAGATGATGACGGTACTCAGGAATATAAGGTATCCGCTCAGGTCTCCCCGGTAAGGGAGCCTGAAATCTTCCATGCGAACGGTTTGGGTACCGGAGCTTATCTAGGGAAAGCTTTTGACCGAGGTATTCACCTAGACATTGAGCCCATCACAGAACTACCTACAGACGTTGATATCGAGACCCGGCTTCTCAGATTCTTGATGGGTCAGGTTTTGACTATTCAAGATGAGATGTCCTCTATGTGGGATATCCTCAACAAAAAAGAACTAATCTAATCGGTGTCTAAAGTTTTCTTCTAATGCCGTTAATCAAAATGGCTTCCTTTTCCCCTATAAACAACAAAAAAGGTGTCTTAAAATGAAAGATGATATCCGCATCGTCGTCCTCGACAAAGGTTTTATTTTCTGTGGTGAGTATGAGCAGCGTGGGGACCGTATTCTGGTCCGACGTGCCGTCAACATCAAAAAATACGGTACGGAAAAAGGTCTTGGCTCTCTAAGGGCTGACCCCGAGTCCCCCACACTCAATGCCTGGGGTATCATTGATGCCCCTAAGAAGTCGGAAATCCTTACCATCTATTGCAACAAAGAGAAGTGGGAGCCCCATCTTATCCCTGTTGTGCAGGATGACAAAGAGTTTCGTTATATTGACGAACAGACGGACGACCCCTCCAAAGAACGACAGGATATGCGTATCGTAATCCTCGACAAAGGTTTTGTTGTCGCAGGAGACTACGAGCATATCGGGGACCGTATCGTTGTTGACAATTGCGTCAACCTTCGTCGATATGGTACGGAAGAGGGTATCGGGTACCTCCGTAATGACCCGAGTCCGGCTGACCTCGATAATTGGGGTCTCGTGGACGCTCCACATGATGCAGAGATCTTTACCATCTATATGGACCCTGTTGCTTGGAGGCCCATCATGAATGGTGTGGCTGAGGAGCAAGAGACCGTTATGGCTGAGAGTGGGTCGGAGGAGGACGTCGACCTCTAAAACTCCCCGGGGCGGGTGAGGACGAGGGGAGGGGGGTGTTCTTAAACCTCCCTCCCCTGAGGTCTATTATGCTTTTAGAACAACTTAGAGACCTTGTATATCAACAAAGATTCACAGAGTCCTTTAGGCTCATACAATACACACAGGACCTGCCCGTAAAAAAACACTACCTACACACACACTCACAACACTACACACACACTTTTAAAACAATGACCCTACAAGATGGTAATGGAGATGGTGTAAATCTAGAATTTGACTATCGCCATCTCCATACTTGTCTTTATGCTAATCGTGGCTCCTCTCTAGCATATCTGTATAGGGGAGATGGTGTTGATTGTGGTTTTAGTTGGGCCTACCCCTATATAGGTCGTGAGGACCATGAATATCAACCGCCCTGTCCTTGGAAAGTTAGAAAATGAACACTTTAACCCTAATCAGAGATCTTGTATATCAAAAACGATTTACTGAATCCTTTAGACTTGTCTGCAATCCAGCCAGGGAGTCTATTGGGTTATCTTATATCAAAACTCACTCCGAGAATTTGAAACCCAATCGAGACTCTCTTTGGTTTGATAATAGTTGGGGTGCCGGTTACGGTTGCGACAGCCGTTATAGTTATCATTCAGGTAAGGGTTTTGAGTGGGGTGACGGCTGGGGTTACGATTGGGTGAAGAAGGGTGACGGTTGGAGTTGTGGTGACGGTTGTGGTGACGGTTGTGGTGCCGGTTACTGGAGCCGTAACGGTTCGAGTTCTCATGAGTGTAAATGGAAAAAATGTAAATGAACCCTTTAACCCTAATCAGAGATCTTGTTTACCAAAGGAGGTTTACTGAATCTTTGAGGCTCACCCTCTTCTGTAGGCATATTGGGTTACCTTATATTAAAACCCACTCGGGGAAACTGAACCCTAGCCGTAAATCTATTTGGTTAGGTAACGGCTCTGGTGACAATTACGGTTGGAGTTTAGGTGACGGTTACGGTTGGGGTAACGGTAACGGTTGGGGTATGGGTTGTGGTTATGGTCACGGTTCTGGTAATGGTTATCATAGCAGTTCGAGCCATCGAACGTGTAAATGGAAAAAATGTAAATGAACCCTTTAACCCTAATCAGAGATCTTGTTTACCAAAGGAGGTTTACTGAATCGCTTAAACTTTCCCTAACCTGTAAGGACATTGGGTTACCTTACATTAAAACTCACTCGGGGGAACTGAACCCTAGCCGTAAATCTATTTGGTTAGGTAATGGTGACGGTCGGGGTTCCGGTTGGGGGTTCGGTGACGGTGGCGGTTGGGGGTTCGGTGACGGTTACGGTTCCGGTTGGGGTTACAGCGACAGTCCCGTAGGGGGTTACAGTTGGCGTAGGGGTCACGGTGAGGGTTACGGTTACCTGAACCCTACCCGTAAAAGTTGCCCTTGGAGAGTTCGAAAATGAATCCTTTAACCCTAATCAGAGATCTTGTTTACCAAAGGAGGTTTACTGAATCTCTGAGACTCCTTTACCTGCACCCAGATAAAAAGATCGGCCTATCCTATCTATTAAATCATAGTACTGAACCCTCTGCTATAAGAAAACATACCCCGATATATGCCATCGATCCTGTCGAACGCTTCCTCCCTATGCGGCAATTTAATATGCATTCAATGCTGAATTTTTGGCCTAGTGATCATGATGGTAGCACTAACCTTAGTCTTTCAGGACCCGCTTACGGATTTGGTTCTGGCTATGGTAATGGTAAGGGTGGGGGGATTGGAGATGGTGCAGATTCTTTTATCAGACATGGTTCCCGTATACCTAACATCTAAAGGAGATGTACTATGAATAAAAAACAATTCCCTAAAGATTACTATAAGCCCTTCAAGCCCAATAGAGGTTATTACACTTACCATTGGGAAGTTTATGATGTACCCCCTAATGGTATTTGTAATAGCTGTTATAACACTTTTGGCTCCGGGGACTATCACTACCCTCAACAAGAGCCAAAATACGCGAGTGGCTACGGGTCTGGCTACGGATGGGCCACGGGGGGCAGAAATGCCAACTCAGACTGCCTATATGACCTACATCCCTCTTGACAGGGGCTCAGAGACCCTCTATAGTAGGTCTTGCTGAGACGGAGACCCCTCAGGGGGGCTCTGTACGTTGTTGAGTTTTTGTTAAAGGTAAAAAGACCTTTAACATAGTTTCTTTTTCTTACCTAAGTAATGGACGCTTGGGTAAGCCTTACTAACACTCTTTTAAATGAGGTGTAAAAATGTCCAATCTTAATACAGTTCTCCTGATGGGTAACATTGGGCAGGATTTTGAACTTCGTCAAACCCGTAATGGGAATGACATGTGTCTGTTCAATATTGCAGTGAATGAAACCTGGGTTGATACCAATGGCCAAAAGCACCAGAAGGTGTATTGGCACAAAATCCGTTGCTATGGTCGGACTGCTGCCAATGCATTTGAGTATTTGGGCAAAGGTTGTCAAATCATTGTCAACGGTGCCCTCAAAACCGAAGAGTGGGAAGACCGAGAGGGACGGCCCAATACGGTTACGGTCGTGACCGCTAATGAGCTTACCTATATGACAACGAAAGCCTCCCTCCAAAAACGACGAGAAAAGAACCTCGTCTATGGGAAATTCCAAGAGGGCGACGAGGAATACTTCGATGAGCATATGCCTATGGCTGATGACGACGAAGATATCCCCCTGTAAAGAACTACCCTAAGAGAGAGCCCTTCTCTTTAAAGAGAGGGGCTCTCTTTTGTAAAAAGAAATTGGAGTTGTAAAGATGACCTGCCGACATTCCGCTGGGGACCCAAACTGTTCTAAAAGCTCCTCTTACAGAGCCCCTTATCAGGAGCCTAAGACACCTGATAAAGAGAACTATGAAATCCTAGAGGTTGCAGATGTGGGGGGCAACCTTGTATTAAAAGTTCTGTATCCTAATTGTAGTAAATGTGCCTATGAAGGTACAAAAATAATGGTCTTTCTTGGAGTGACCACTCTTCAAGCATTGAAATGGCGGATTATTGACCCCCATTTCGGAGACCCAAGTACAAAACTCACACCCAAACACGCCCCCTTCCCCTCTGCTAGGTTCCCAGCTACCCAAGAGGGGTGGGCTGACGCCTTAGCTTATGCCAGGACAAAAAGTTCCGGGGTTAAGAGAGGTTGAAAACAAGTCCGGCAGAAGGATAGGGTCATGACACCCAAAGAAAGATTACTCGCTCTAAAAAAATTGCTTTCAAGAGAGCCTTCTGAATTGCTCAGAAGGAAGGTTGACTATCTACTCAATAATTGGCCTGATGACCCTAGTAAAAAGCTTGCACATAAAACTGCCGATAAAACTTTAGATACTTGGCCACCCTTTAGATGGACTCGGTTCCAAGGGGTTCAAGGGGAAACAGCACTCCTCTCTCCTGTTTACTTTGAAGGTCTGGTATCGGGGAAAGGGTTTTTAACCGGACTCCCTCAGATTGTAAAATGTAAACGAATCTTCATCCCTGAATTAGTTTCTGATTGGAATCTGGGGTATGTACCATACCCAGGGGATGAAGTCTTTAAATGGGCTAAGGGTAAACCTAAAATTGCTTACGCCACCATTGTGGTGAATTGGCCTGTAAATACCAAAGGAGAGTTGGATGACTCTAATATCCTGAACTTTAAAGTTCAACCTTTGGTTTTAAATGTAAAACAGTTTCTTGCCTTTAAGGAGATCTACACCCTTTTTGGGTTTGAGGACTCCTCTATTGAGGTCGAGTGTCTTGATACTACATATCAAGATTTGACCTTTGGAAGAATCCCAGAGTCTATACTTAAACATCCCGCTATTCAAACTCCTGAAGTGTTGGATAGACTTGAGGAAGAGATCCGTTTCGTTTTAAAAGATTTAAAGACACTCTTGGCATACCCTTATGGGTTAAAACAACTTAAGGAGATTTTACCATGACCGCTTTGAAGATGGACTCCCGCTCTATTCAGAATGCTATCTGGGTTCGCCTGGACGATACCAAAACAGCATTAGAATATGAGGGGAAGAGAAAGATTGCCTATATCGTCAACTCTGAACATGGGTTGATTGAATGGACGGTTATCATCCCTTCCCGATATGTTGTAGATAAAGGTAATAGAATTCGAGGTCGAGCTGAAACTTTAGCCTCGGCCTTTCTTGTTGTAGACTCTATACTCCTCTCTGTTGGATTCCCCCCTAAAACCATACCTAAACCCACCACACAAACACCCGCAGACGACCCTAACATCGATACACGTTTCGCTCATCTTGAATTGGATACCTGAACTATGGCTATCAATCTTGCTACCAGCTCCTGTTGTAATCATACTGTTCGTCTATCGGATATCCAGGGGAAACCTCTGGAGATTCGACAGCATGGACAAGAAGCGCCTCACTTTGGAACCCGATGGGATTGCCCTTCCTGTGGAGTTGCTTACTTTGTAATCATCTCTAGAGAGCATACCTTTTGGTCAAACCCAGAAGATGCACTCAAAGAGTATATCCAGCTCCCTCAAGGCTCTTATATACCAAATAAGAACAAAGGAAGGTATATCCTTCAGGCATCCGATGACCCGGATGGGAAACCCAGGTATTATAACTCTGGAGTATTTACTCTAGACCTGTCTTACTACGAGTCCTTTAGGGATGAGCCGGGAAGTCCTGAATTTACACGAGCCGTCCTTAGCGGTAAAACCAAACCCAGCAAACTCCTTGAAGGAGATGCTGAAGATAAACAACTCATTTATTAAGGAGATCCCCGCATGAAACTTATGAAAAGAAATTCGCTTCCCTTCCTGATCATCAAACTACTCAAAGTCCTCTATGAACTTTGGAAACGTTGGAGAAAGAAATGACCTCCTTTGAAAGCCATATCTTTACTTTTGAAACCTGTACACCCATAGGAACCCGAAAGGTAGTTTACAACAACTGCACACTCACTACTGACTTCGGGGAATTTAAAGAAGGGGAAAAGGTTGACCTCATTGTAATCAGCCTGAGGAAAAGTCAAATGGAGGTTGTACGCACTCCTGGCGGTCCACGGATACTTTTCCACCTCCGACCTCTCATCTTCGACGCCTGAGCCCTAGACAAGCCCCTCAGCTTGTTCTATACTCTTAGACCTCCTGACCCCTGGACACAGCCACACGACGGCTGCTGAGGGCTTGTCAGGGGGTCTTTTGTATTTTTTACACACACTACAAAACAACAAGGACAATATCATGGCACGTCAATGCGGTAACTGCGGTCAAACCGGACATAACTCTCGTACTTGTACCTATGACCCCCAAACGGGTACCCATGAAGAAAGAGCAACACAACCCTCCTCTAAAGGGAAAAGGCAATGTGGTAACTGTGGAGAGTATGGGCACAATGCCCGCACCTGTACTGGACCCTCAGCTACAAAACACTCTGAAGTAAGAGAGGCTAAACCTACCTCTAAAGGAACTAGGCGCTGTGGTAAGTGTGGTAAAGTAGGCCACAATGCCCGCACCTGTACAGGGCTTAACACACAGTCCCCCACCACAAACGCACCACAAACAAGGGAGCCTGAGACCCTTGCGGAGACCTTGGCTACACTGAGCCCTGGTGAGCGACGTAAGGCCAAGATCGCTATCCTGAAGGGGATGAGTAAGGGCGAGCGACGTAAAGCCAAGCTGGAGCTTATGAGGGCTAAGAAAGAGGGGTTGTTTGATGAGAAACCTGCACCGGTCAAGCACCGACCCCCTACGGAACCGGACGCTTTCAATCTAGAAGATGGTGAAGCTACTTTCGCTAGTGCCCTAGCCCCGACACCTAGAACTTGGCCTAAATCTGCCAAAGGGGTATGCCCTGTCTGTTTGGAAAAAGGACATACAGCAAAAACCTGTCCTAAAACCGAAGTGCCTAAACTTTCCAAACAGGAACTTGAACTTATCGGACATGAAGAGTCTTTGAAGAGGTTTGGCTCTTATCCTAAAGTGGATAATAGACGGTTCTTTATTTATCACCCCCATAAGAACTTCTGTTACCGTATGTGGCAAACAGCTACCTCCGATGAGCTGACCTCTCGTCTGTCAAAAGAAGAGATTGACCGTCTTCAAATCCGTAAACCTGTTTTTAGAGAGGGTGTCCGTATCGTTCGATTAGGATAAACCACTATGAATACCCTTACCGTAACCAGAGATCTTGTATATCAAAAACGATTTACAGAATCCTTTAGGTTAATCCTTTTTTGTAAATCCATTGGATTACCTTATATTAAAGGTCACTCGGGGAATCTGAACCCCATCCGTAAATTGATTTGGTTGGATTACGGTTACGGTTACGGTTACGGTAGGGGTGACGGTGACGGTTACGGTTACAGTTGGGGTTCCGGTTCCGGTTACGGTTCCGGTGACGGTTACGGTTGGGGTTATGGTAGGGATTGCCCTTGGAAACGGATATGAACCCCTTAACTGAAATCAGAGATCTTGTTTACCAAAGGAGGTTCACTGAATCACTTAAACTTTCCCTAACCTGTAAGCCTATTGGGTTACCTTATATTAAGGGTCACTCGGGGAAGCTGAGCCCTATCCGTAAATTGATTTGGTTGGATTACGGTTGGGGTTCCGGGGACGGCCCCGTAGGGGGTGACGGTCTCGCAGGGGGTTACGGTTACGGTTACGGTTTAGGTGACGGTTGGGATTACGGTTGGGGTGACGGTTACGGTGACTGTACGGGTAACGGTTGGGGTTCCGGGGACGGTTATGGTTTAGGAGAAGGTTGGGGTTACGGTTCCCATAGTAATTGCCTTTGGAAACGGATATGAACCCTTTAACTGAAATCAGAGATCTTGTATATCAATTTAGATTCACTGAATCCTTTAGATTAATCCTAACCTGTAAAAACATTGGACTTCCTTACATTAAAACTCACTCGGGGAGTCTGAGCCAAATCCGTAAACTCTATTGGTTAGATTCCGGTTCCGGTTCTGGTTCTGGTTGGGGTTACGGTTCTGGTTACGGTTCTGGTTACGGTTACGGTTCCGTAGGGGGTAACGGTGACGGTAACGGTTCCGGTTGGGGTTACGGTTACGGTTACGGTTCCGGTTGGGGTTCCGGTTCCGGTTGGGGTTACGTATCCGGTTCCGTAGGGGGTTCCGGTTACCCTTGGAAACGGATATGAACCCCTTAACTGAAATCAGAGATCTTGTTTATCAAAAACGGTTCACTGAAGCCTTTAGATTAACCTATAGTAGTCCCTATAAGGTCTTAGCCCTATCTTACCTGCACACACACACCAAAACAAGCCCTAAACTCTTACGAACTACAAGTTTTTATCTCTATTTTGATAGTCTATTCTCTGTAGTACTAAGCTATGAATATGGTAATGGATGGTATTACTATGTTGATGACCATAGTATAAATCTATTTTACTACCGTTGGGGCTATGGCTGGGAATATGGTAACGGGGGCTGTGGAGATGGGTTTACAGAATATGAACAATCGAGTACTAATATAACACGCTTACTTAGGTTAACTAAATCATGTTAAATAAACTAAAGTGGATGGAAAACTTTTACTCCACTAGAACCTCTGAGGCCAATGAAAGAATTGAAGAGCTAGTTCATAAACTCTATGCCCTTAAAGGTTTTGAACCCCCTGAAATTTATATTGTTGAATCTCCTGGGGCTCTGGTAGATAAATCTAGATATACTTGGAAGTTAATTACTCAAACACTTATACCCTACGATCTCAATACCTCTAGAGAGCATACTATCTTTGATGCCCGATTCCCTATTAAAAATGGAATCGTTGCTCGCATCAGCTATTCAAGAACACGTCTCCTACCTACACCTCTTTGGTGGGGCTCTCTAGACTCAGGAGCTTTGGATTTCTATGAGTCACAAACTCAAACAGATATAGAAAAAGAATACTTTGCTTTTATTACCTCCCTTGCCCATCTTGTAGGTCCTTGTGCCTTTTATGAAAAACAAGCTATCCTATCTCATAAACCTATCCACTTCCCTGATTTTGAAAATAATAAGGATATGTACCTGCTCTATAAAGATGGGTTTATGGTTTTTGATGATCTGTTCTGCAAAAGGAATACACCCCCTAGTTGGTATACCATCCTTAAAAAAATCTCCCATAAGCCTGTTAATGTCCAATTAGAAATGTGTAGGGAGATTTTAGCTGAAGATGAAAAACTTAGATTCCCTGAAAATATAGAACCTTTCAAACAGTGGATTGAAAACCCTATCTTATGGGACTATCTAAAACCTAGATGTACATTAGAAAATAGATATTTCTATCGGCTCTATAAACCATGAACACCCTAACCGTCATCAGAGATCTTGTCTATCAACAAAGATTTACTGAATCACTTAGACTCATCCTCTCCTGTAGGGAGGTCGGGTTACCTTATATTAAAGCTCACTCGGGGAAATGGACTACTGATCGGGGAACTCTTTGGATAGAGGACGGTTACGGGTGGGGGGACGGTCAGAAGAACGTTAACAATAATGGTGATGGGTGGGGAGATGGTGATGGTTACGGCTGGGGTAACGGAGCCGGTTGGGGTAACGGAGCCGGTTTCGAGTACAGCCAGGGTAACGGTTGGTGTGCCGGGGAAGGTAACGGTTGGGGTTATGATAGCGGGTGGGGGGACGGTTCTAACTCTCCTTGGAAACTCATAAAATGAATACTCTTACCGTCATCAGAGATCTTGTCTACCAACAAAGGTTTACTGAATCCTTTAGGTTAACCCTTTTTTGTAAATCCATTGGGTTACCTTATATTAAAACTCACTCAGGGAATCTGAACCCCATCCGTAAATTGATTTGGTTAGATTACGGTTACAGTTGGGGTTACGGTTACAGTTGGGGTGACGGTACAGGTGACGGTTACGGTTACAGTTGGGGTTACGGTTACAGTTGGGGTGACGGTTACGGTAGGGGTGACGGTTACAGTTACGGTTATGATATAAATTGCCCTTGGAAACGGATATGAACCCCTTAACTGAAATCAGAGATCTTGTCTATCAACAAAGATTTACTGAATCACTTAGACTCATCCTCTCCTGTAGGGAGGTCGGGTTACCTTATATAAGGACTCACTCGGGGAAAGTGAACCCAAACCGTAAATCTAATTGGTCTGATGAAGGTTTGGGTCATAATAAAGATTATGATTGGGGTAGCTTTTGTGGTTATGGTTCCGGTAACGGGTCGAATTATGGTTATTGTTGGAGTTCCAGTGACGGTGAAGGTCTTGGCGGTTTCAGCCCGGAGTATGAGGACTATACTTTTTACATGTACTTTTTCCCTTGGAAACGACAATGAACCCTCTCACAACTATAAGAGATCTTGTATATCAACAAAGATACACAGAATCTCTGAGGCTATCCCTCTCCTGTAGGAACCTTGGGTTACCTTATATTAAAGCTCACTCGGGGAAATGGACTACTGATCGGGGAACTCTTTGGATAGAGGACGGTTACGGTAAGGGTTACGGTTACGGTTACGGTTACGGTACAGGTGACGGTTACGGTTACAGTTGGGGTTACGGTTACAGTTGGGGTGACGGTTACAGTTGGGGTGACGGTTACGGTAGGGGTGACGGTTACAGTTACGGTTATGATATAAATTGCCCTTGGAAACGGATATGAACCCCTTAACTGAAATCAGAGATCTTGTATACCAATCAAGGTTTACTGAATCCTTTAGACTAATCCTTTCCTGTAGGGAGGTCGGGTTACCTTATATAAGGACTCACTCGTGGAAACTAAAACCTATCCGTAAAACCCTTTGGTTGGATGACGGTTATGGTTTGGGTGATGAAGGCTGGGGTTGGGGTTCAGGTAACGGTTACGGTAACAGTTTGGGTAACGGTTGGGGTTACGGCTTTAATACTGGTAATGGTTGGGGTTACGATTACGGTGACGGTTTGGGTTACGGTTCCGGTTGGGGTGACGGTTCCGGTTGGGGTTTGGGTTACGGTTCCGGTGACGGTTGGAGTGGCGGTTCCGGTCGCCCTTGGAAACGGATATGAATCCTTTAACACTTATCAGAGATCTTGTCTACCAACAAAGGTTTACTGAATCACTTAGACTCATCCTCTCCTGTAGGGAGGTCGGGTTACCTTATATAAGGACTCACTCGGGGAAAGTGAACCCAAACCGTAGGACTACATGGGTACCACACCATACAGGCTCAGGGAAAGGTTTGGTTTGTAGTTCGGGTGATGGAACATTCTATGGTGAGAGAGATAGTGGCAATGGGAAAGGAAACGGCTGGGCTTATGGGTATAATTGGGATACGGAGCGAGGTCTCGGAGCGGATTATTGCTCTGAAAAAGGGTATCACAGAATTTTTGCAAGATTCGGAGCTGCTTTATGAACACCCTAACTGAAATAAGAGATCTCACCTACCAAAATAAGTTTTCTGAAGCTTTTTCTACCCTAAATAACTCCAATTTTAAGGAAATTGGACGTTTTTACCTTAAAAAACACGCTTTTTCTGTAAAACCTCCCCCTTATAAGACTCATTGGCTTAATATAGTGCCTTTGAAGTACTACACTCTGGGTTTCAGTTTTCGAGTTAATCGAGGAAATGGGAGGTTTTATAATCGAGGAGATGGATACGGTTACGGATTTTTTTTATATGACTTCCCCATGCACCCAAGAGGAGATGGACATTGGTGTGACTATACGGAAAGTAGAAACGTAGGAGATCTGAGGGCTTGTCCATGGAGGAATAAAACACCTCTTACCTCTATCTGACTATTCTGCAGTTTTCTTAAGTACAAGTTGATACTCACTAGGGGTAAAATCTACTCTTTTTGATGAAATTTACACCTCAGAGCCTGAATCGAGGTTTGACCCTCGGTTTCTAGGTTTTGGGGTGTTTTTTTTGATACTCACTAGGGGTAAAATCTACTCTTTTTGACTAAAATTGTACCTCAGAGCTTGAATCGAAGGTGCAAGTCGATACTCACTAGGGTCAAAACCTACTCTTTTTAGGATTTCTGACCCATTTCATACAAATATTCCGAACAGTATAGCCCGATCCACATAAATATGGTCCTAAACCTGACCCGGTATCCGGGGAGTGATGTCCGTAGCCACCACTGCCACGTTGATAATCCCAAGGATAACCTATAAAGTCATCCATTGCACCAAGTAGATACCTGCGTTCCTCTTCAGATTGGGTTCTGTAACCGTCTAACCAGAAGGTTCTCCTATAAGGTATAGGGATCTGGTCACTATGTCCCCTTATATACTGTTTCAGTACCTTTTTATCTGGGGAACTATAGAGTAACCTATAAGATTCAGTATATCTACTCTGATATACTAAATCTCGTAGAAGGGTTAAATTATTAAGAACACAAAATAGTGTCCTCTTAGAATTCATAATAGTCTCTCTCAAGATAGGAACCAAAACGATAACTATGACTAAACCCGGAACGATAACCTATACCTGTGCTATGCTTGAAATACATATAACCGTAACCTATACGGTACATATAACCATCACCATAGCCCCGTAGCACCCTATGAGTTAATCTATGAGCAGTTAAACCCTTGGAATGGCCTTTTACATACTGTTTCAATACTAAATCATCGGGGAAAGAATAAGATAATCGATAAGATTCAGTATATCTACCATGATATACGAAATCCCTTACCAATACCAAAATATTTGGTACCGCACTAGGGGTAAAATCTACTACTTTTGACAAAATCTGCATTTAAGAGCCTGAATCGTACTTTTAGGTTAAGGTGGCGGGTTTTGAGGTGTTTTTTTTGATACTCACTAGGGGTAAAACCTACTCAAATTGCACCTCAGAGCTTGAATCGGGGGTACAGGTTCATACTCACTAGGGGTAAAATCTACTTTTTAGGCTATTCTGCATACCATCTCTCGGCAGTCTCACGTAAATATGAGACTACCTTATTCGTTTTATTGATATTCCATGCTTTCTTCTTAGAGATCTCACTCTTATTATAACCCTCTAATAATAAAGGTAAGACTTCTACAGCTTGTTTTGCTAAACGAGGGTTTAATGCCCTCGTTTCTAAGTAAGATACCAAACGCTCCTGAGCCAAGGGGCTCGTATCATCATCTACTACCGCCGTATAGTAACTATAGGGCTCGGTATCTAATGGAGTTTCCTGTATTCGGTAAGTATCATCGATAGTATCACTCTGAGCATCTAAATATCCTAAAGGGACTTGCTCTAATTTTAATCTCTTATGGTGCTTTCTATGATAATTGGCTAAAACACAGTTACAGACCATATATACATAGTGACCAAAGCTGCTTTTGCTTTCATCAAAGGGACATCTACCGTGATTTCTCTTCTCTATACCTAAATACACCTCCTGTACTATGTCCTCTAATGAATAACCTCCGCTGCTTATCCAATAATGGAACTTACTTACCAATATCTTACGTACCTCTAGACCGCGCTTACTCAGATCTATACCTTTTCCCTTGGTTACTGGCTTTTCCGCTTTACTTGCTTTCTGACTTGCTGTCTTTTTTCTACTTTTAGGCGCTATTTCCGTGGTTGCTGCTATCATCTTATCTCCTTGTTTTTTTGGTTTTCTTTTTTTCCCTGCTTTTTTTCCCGTTTTTTACTGTTACTAAAAAAAATAGTGAGAATTTTTTTCGGTTAGGATATATACCCTAGGAACCTTTTTCCTTTATGCACTGAACTGAACTGAACTGAACTGAACTGAACTGAGCCCTAGGAACCTTTTTTCCTTTATGAACTGAGCCCTAGGAACCTTTTGGGTACCCTTTCCCCTTTCCTTTATGAGCTGAGCTGAACTGAGCTATACCCTAGGAATCCTTTTCCTTTATGAGCTGAGCTGAATCCTAGGAACCTTTTAGGGTCCCTTTATGAACGGACCCCTAGGAACCTTTTTCCTTTATGAACTGAACTGAGCTGAACTGAGCTGAACTGAGCCCTAGGAACCTTTAGGGTCGCTTCCCTTCCTTTCCCTTTAGGAACTGAGTCCTGGGAACCTTTTATATACCCTAGGAACCTTTCCCTTCTTTTTATGTTATGAGCTGTTATTAGTCCTTAACCTTTTCCTTTATCTCCTTATGGTCTTATCTTACACATCATATGTAGGGGTGTTTAAAGGGCTATTTAAATTAAAAAAGCCACTAACCCCGTAGATTTTCAGGGAAAGTGGCTTTTTTGTGTGTAGTAATTGTCAATTATCTTAGACAACCCTCTCTTATTTGGGGTTAAATAGTGAATTAAGTTAAGAAATGGTTTTTTTACTGAAAAAGGTTGCATATAAAACTTTACGGGGAGAGTAACTCTTATTTAACGGGGGTTTCCCTCTGCTTATGTTTAGATTAGTAAGTAACACTAATTAAACACAAACAATTTTAATAGATGTAAGGGATTGTTTACTTATTGTCAAGATATATTTCGATTTTTCTTTAATAGTCTATAGATTGCCGGGGAGTTTTACTTAGGGTAAGCGAAATATCTTCTAAAGTCATACGATTCTAATATGGATAAGGGATAAGATAGTCCATCACCAGTAATGTAGGCGTAGTTATCTAGTAGTATGGGTGCCGTATAGTTATATAGGTATGTATATCCTTGACTGACGTATAGATCTTCTTCAGTTTTAAAGTAGAGTGTTTTTCTGATAGGTGTTCTATCTTTATCTGAGTGATTTTGTATATAGAGCTTACCTATCTTACCTATCTTACCTATCTTACCTATCTTACCTATCTTATATAGGGGCTTCGGGGAGTTTTGGGTTATTAATCTAATAGCCTCACTGAATCTTTGTTGATAGGTTAAATCTCTGAGAATTGTTAGGTGGTTGTTCATTTAGATATTTTCCATTTACACTTGAGATCGATACTCCAACCGGAATGGTAACCTCTACCCCCACCGCCGAAGTGACCGTAAGGGTCAGAGCCCCTACTGTAATATTCATGATTAAAGTAATCCCCTACGGGACCGTCACCGGAATGGTAATTTCTACCCCACCATAATACGGTACGTTTTGGTTTAATGTTACCTGAGTGAGTTTTTATGTATTCTG